>JGI24021J15306_10012067_pt1 | contig 10729 bp, 7 predicted proteins | sample Ectturendosymbi1_FD_15306 | JGI IMG/M metagenome (IMG submission 15306) | reverse complement strand
GCACTTATTTGCAAATATTTGCAACAGTCACAACAGCAACTTATGAACGTTCATTTTCAACGCTTCAACGGTTGCTAGCCTATCTGCGCAGCACTATGGGGCAAAACCAGGCCCGCAACTGGCTAGAAAAAAGTTCGGCCCCCCTGTAAACATGTGTTGGACATACTTTAAAACTATTGGACACAGGCCCATAACTAGGGGAGAAGGGGGGCCAAGCCTCTCCTGCAAACCTTTTTCGCCCCTCCTGGAAAAATCTGTTGGGTATAGTTGAAAATTATTGGACATAGTTTGAAATTTTGGGCCTCTCTCAGAAAACTCTTCGCCACCCCTGGTATCCCAAGCTGGTTATAGGCCTGATTGGACATAGCTTAAAATTTTGGGCCCCTCTCAGAAAACTCTTCGCCCCATCTGGTGTCCCAAGCTGGTTACGGGCCTGGGCAAAACCGGCTGATGGATTGGCTTTTTTGACGAATAATCGTGATGTGACATTGATCCTGAGATGGTTATCGACGAGTTGTTCAAAAAGAAACGCAGGCTGAATTTTATCTTTTAATTGTGCTCGCAGGTAATTTGTAAAGTCAAAATTTGGTTATTGGCATCCTCTGATTTGTTCCTATGAATTCACTTACATACTTTTGGTTGATTTCGACTTATTCAATAGGCATAATCAGTGATATTGTGGAGGACAACATTACACGACGCTTCGCTTTCCGCTACTCTTAATGTTCATTGCAAACTGTTTGGTTGACAACTGCGTGATAATGATCACTGCGAAAGCAAACGTTTTCTTGTCTTTGTTAAAATTTATCGATGCAGACTGGTAGAAGATATTTGACGTCATATCCTGTTGTAATAGACCAGAAATTGACCAGTGGCATCAAAATTATTATTGCGCAAAATAGCTAAAGTTTGAAGTCTGACGACGTCAGTGACTGGCCTCTCCCGAACAAAATTCTTGGCTGCGCCTCTGGTATGTCTTCATAAACTACTTAGCTGCGCGACTGTCAAAAAAATAACACAGCTTATCATGCATTTGGGAAATATTGAATGTAGGCTGGAGGGTTTCTAAATTATCGTTTAAAATATTGCTGGCCGAAAGTTATCTACGGTATATGTCAACCTAAGAAAAAAACTGGGGGCAAGGAGGGGCCCAACCAAAAATCTGGGGGGCCATGACCCACCCAGGGCCCCCCTTAGATTCGCCACTGGGCACGGCGTGCTAGAGACAATGTGGCTCCTTTGTGACGAAGCTTAGCAGGCTGGATGCCCGCAAGAATAGGAAGGTTGTCCGCTAGCGTAGGATGCAGGCATCCAGTCGCGGTTCGCAAAGCGTCTTTCATAGAGGGGTTGATAAAGCGGGTATAAGCACATCGGCACCACACAGCTGGTAGCGCAGTTATCAGCGGTAGAGTGAACCAGGGCTAAGCTGGCTATTTGCAGTATTGTTATTCCAGCACCCCAGCCAGAGCCAGCAAGCCGCCTCAAGAGTGCGACGCCTGGACGTCAACTTTTTGCGAAGTGACTCAAGGAGTCGGCGATACGTGAGCGACCTGTCCAACCTCACTACGGGGGCGTAACGGGGTTAGATGGCGCCCGGGACAAGAAATAAGTTTGGCGCCCCCATGTTCGAACCTGACGTGTTTTGGAAGCAAATCTGCTGTTGAAGAAAGTACATGTGTCATTGTTAGGACTTTTCGGCGCCCTCCGCAGTGATTCGGCGCCAGGGGAATTGCGCTCCCCTCGTTACGCCTCTGCTCCGAAGTGTTTAGATTCGGAGAAGGGCAGGGTTTCGTTGTTGTGGTTGAATTTTAGCTCACGTTTAGCTTCCTTGTTGGTGAGGTGGGAGACTGGCGACATCGTGTTTGCAGTGCTGACCTTTGTGTACTATTTTTTTAAACTTTTTTAGCTTCCAGGTGTGGAGGTATTTATCTGCGGTTGCCACGTCCTTGCTCAGCACCCCTTCCACAACTTCCCAGTCTCCATCTGCATGCACGATTGCTAGTTCAGCACATGCGTACTTTGTGGAGACAGTGGTTGGCAGGCCACAGATGTAGATGTTGAAGAGAAGCGGTGCCAGGACGGATCTTTGCGGGACGCCGCAGGCGGCAAGTGTGAAGCCGTGACCGCCAACCATCTCCACGATCACGCGGACCATGTGCCTGCCAGGCAGCAACCCGCGATGCTACACAGCGCTGCTAGACCGACAGACAAAAACAGCTGCGGCCGAAAAGCTATCCTCGATGTTCTGTGTCAGCACTGCAGTGTGACCCGATCTGCAGTCGACCGTGTCGAAAGCGCGCCTGCTGCCGCGGGGCAATGGGTCGACACGAGCATTGATGAGTCCAGGCCCGTAACTAGGGTCGCAGGGGGGCCTAAGCCCCTCTTGCAAAATTTTTCGCCGCCGCTGAAAATGTTTTGGACATAGTTAAAAAAATTTGGACCCCTCTCAGAAAATTCTTCGCCCCACATGGTGTCACAAGCTGGTTACGACCTGGATGAGTCTCTCGAGGATCTTGAAGGGCACAGCAAAGATATAGGGCGATAGCTCGTCGTGTCCTCCAATGGCTTTTCTAGTTTAAGGATCGCAACTATTAGTGTTCTTCTCCAGATCTTTGGAATTTTGAGTAGGCGTAAAACCAAGATATTTGAGAGCCGACCCGGCGCGGAGCACAAACCCTGGGAGGACAGAATCCAGACCCGGAGACCCCCGGCTCCAGTGAGCGGCAGAAAGCCCCTCCGGCGCGACGGGACCAGAGACAACGCTTCTCCCAGGTGTCGGGACCCTCCACAGGCCGGACAGCTCCCGCTAGTTGGCCCCGCGCGCCCCTTGCAGTAACGATGCTGAATGGTGTAGACCAACAGACACTTTTTAAGTCTTCAACGTGAACGTTTACTTAATACCGCCGACTTTAAACACACACACACACAAATGCACAATTGCACGTTTCGTAAAAAGCAAACTCTTCATCGCATGCGAACAGAGATACTGGTTACGCTTGATCAAACAACGCAAAAGAACAGCGTACTACAGAGCACCGCTTTGCGTGCGACAGTACGGACACGGGTGAGCGATTCGTCTTCCTGGCGCAAAACGTAACGTGGGAAAAGTGGTCGAAGCGTAAACGACTGACGTCGCCGCGAAAACTGAAACTTGTTCGTTGATTCAAGCGAGCGATCGCCGAGCGCGAGAAAACGCCAATGGGCACGAAGCGACAGGCGAATAAAGGCCATGAGTGACGCAAGCTAAAACCGTCGCGGATTTAAGGCCAGACTGAGGACGAGCCAGGAGTTGCCAGGCGTGATCCTTTGTTTTATTGCGTCGGGTAATTCTGCGCCGTTCGCGGTTCGGCACTCCTGGACGTAATAAAAGAAACAAAGAATTGCGCCTGGCAATTTCTGGCTCATCCTCAGCGCAGATTGGCCTTTGCTGCGCGCAGATGAGGTAACTTTTTCTGTATAAGGTGGATGACTGCGGTGCCCAGAGTTAAATGCACTGATCAGATGGAAAAGGTACGTTTTCTTAAAGTGCTTAAACAGTGCTTGGAAAGCCACTGGGAACGGGCTTAGTACGTTCCAATGCGAGCGTTTCCTGCACGCGGCACAAGCTCGTTTCTGAACTGATGCACAACTGTGACTTAAACAGCACAGTGAAAAGAGCGTTTGTCGAAATTTGTTCTAAGCAATTTATCAGCGTCCTCAGCACGCAGGTACTGCGCTCGGTCAAAAGTGAGTTCCACCATGCCCGACATTCCTGACCGCTTGCAGCTGACTAAGATCAGCAAGCGACCAGTGATCCAACGCTTATTTTTCGTGGCTCATGACTACCGTTCCACAATGCAAAGCAACATGAAATCCAGTCTGCGTGATCGATTTCCAATAGAACCTAGAACGATAACGCAGAGACAGTTAGGAAGATGCAAATGGCGATGTAACGTTACCGTTTAAGCCGGTTGTTCTTTCAATACGAGCAGCTAAAAATGCACTTGCCAGGTTCAGGCACGAGAATATTAGGCGCACTTCTAACGCGAGATGTCAGCAAACCACTGTGGTTAATGAAGTACAAACGCTACGGTCGGCCACACGGATGGGGCGATAACGAGCAAGACGGTACGTTTCGCTGGTTGGAACTCTCATTATGACATTATTGCGAGTCATTTTTGAAAACGTCGCGACTTCGTCTCGCAACGTAAACGACGCAGCAAAAACATCGTCAGAGCAAAGGACACAAATGCTGAGATACCAACGATGATGTTTTTCGCATTGTTGCCGATATTTGCCAAGTGCAAGAAAACGTAACTTTCTGCCATCTGTGAGTCGAACCTAAAAGCAGGAATGCGTAAGCGGACGAGTGCGTGCGCAACTTCCGGTCTGCAGTATGACGGAGATGAGAAAAGTTGACGGACGTAAACGGAAGCGAAGTCCGAATAAATTAATCAACTGCAAAAAATACACGCGAAAAACCGACTAAAGACAAGACAGGCGCTTCATCTGAAACCAGCTAAAGGCCTTGTTTGAAGCAACTTGCTCCTCGCCTCGCTCTTTCTCACTTTTGAGCCATTCCATCCTTTTCACGGCAAGACCGGGAGTGCTTTATTCACCAAAATGGCCTTACAATAGACAAAAAGCAAGTGCAGATGGAGGAAATTAGCAAAAAAGATGCTGTTTTAGCGCAAGACAGAGTGGAGTCGAACATTCCCGCAACAAAAAGTAAGGCTTGCGTGACGCAAAACAGAACGACATCCATTATCGGCAACGACGTTAAGAATTGTCTGCTTACAGATTTTAGCGCTATACCACGACACTTGTTCGTGCAACAGTTCGTAAGACAGACTTGGCGCACTGCTGGCACACGGACCTTTAACTGAGAACATCGTCATTTCGACTTAGCAACGACGTTTTCGCGAGAAAACGGGTCTTTGTTCGCGGTGAAATGTTGCACGCTTGCCCCGTGCATCTCCAAAAATCATTATTTTCATTGGGCTCAGGTGATTCCCCTGCTTAGCGAAAAACTTGAACCAGTTGACATGGCGCCTCCGAAACACACGTCTTTGGCCCAGAATGACATTCGCTTGTCAAAAGCTGGCGATGGCGCCACCAGGTGGGAGCAGTTCGTCGCAGTGGTGACGAGAAGCAAGACGAGCAAAAGCTGCTAAAACTGCATAAGCGGTGAGCTGCAGATTGCACAGACGGAGAAAATGGGTTGAAAATCGTGTCGGGTGAGGTTCTGGTCGAAGCTGCAGAAATCAGTTTTTTTAAGGAAAATGTTAGGTACCTGGTATGGACCTGTAGGGACCCAATTTCTCTGATTCTAGGGACCCGATTTTCTCTGTATCTAGGGACCCGATGATGATTTTATCTGATTCTGGGGACCCGAGTTTAAATTCTAGGGACCCAAATCGGGTCCGGGTCCCTAAAACACCTTAAAAAAACCCTTGCTGAAAAGATCACGATTTAGCTCTAAGAGTCTTTGAAGTGGTGAACCATGAAACGTATCACAAAAAATCCCTTTGCGAAAACAACGAAAACACACAAAAAAAATTATCAGAGCAGGGTTGTGCAAGTCTTTTTCGCTACCCCTGGAAAAATCCACCATTGCCCCCCTTGGAAAAAATCCTTCCGACGCCCATGACTACGCCTTTAATGGCCACTGGAACTAAAAAATGGCCAAAAAGCACGGGCCAACAAAGAGAGGCCGCTTCACCAAAGCAGCTTCCAGTTCTTGTGCGACGCTTCCCGAGTTTCACGTGAAAAAATATCGAACAAACTTCCACCAAATCGGTCAAAAAACATTCGCGAACGAACGGACGATGCGCATGCGAAACGCAGCCACCGAACCGTTACGCACCGCGCAGTGGGAACTCCCTGCTATTTGCAAGCACAGGTCAGGAACTACGCCCCTTTTTCAAAACACGATACTCGCGTTAAGTAAAAACGCAGCAAACGAAGCATTCGTATCAACGCTCGACTCAGCGAGAGTGGCACGGGCCATGCGGGCCAAGATGGCCGATCGTCAATAGCAACTTGCGTTCCGTGAGTCGATAGGTAAATACTGACAAAGGTTTGACAGGACAAGAAGCTATAAAGGATGGCACCCACTGCCCAGTGGTGTACTGGAATACGTATGAAGAAAAAACTCAACGCAATTTCCTACATTCAGTTTCCTACAAGCGTTCTGTCCATACCAGTGGTTCTTAACCTTTTCTCCGCCACGCCTCCCTTAAGTGATTGTCCTTTGTTTCAAGCCCCCCCTGAGTTTCAACAAGTCAACTGGACGGAACATTTTCCCGTTCGAAATTTGTCCACGTGGAGCGTGTAAGGGCTCCGCCACCCTTGAAAAGATACTGACGACCCCCTTGAGGGAGGCGTGCCCTCCCATTAAGAAGCACTGGTCTATACCAATAAACGAAAATGCGCTTTCAACAACAGCCTAAAACGTCGTCCGGAATTCTTGTCGCCGGACTGGCGCGCAAAAAGTTCTTTCAACACAAAGTAGCAAAACTATAGCTTTGGCAAACAGTCCTATAGCGTGTCAGTGTCGTGAATGAAAAGGCGCCCGCTCATCGCAGTTTGAATGTCGCAACGATAGTGACGCAACAAGCAAGCTTCGGGCCAGCAATTAACCTAAGCACCTCAAAGTACTTCTACTACGTAACAAGCTGGGACTACGCGAAGATCCCATAGAAACGATTTAGTGGGTCGAACGTGAAACGACAAGCGATTTAAAAAGAGCAAAAGATCGTCATCAGGAAGAAGTGCGAGCCTGATCACGTGACAGGCGACGACAGTCGTCAGCAGCACCCTCCACGCGTTTAACGCAAAACGCGAAAGCGACGTCGTTTTCTTCAATTCGTAGCGATTTCTTCACTGAGGCACGTAGTCGCGCGCGGCCAGTCCCCTTCCACGTGGACCATCAAGACCTCACTGCACGCGCACCTGAACTGAGCCAAGCAGCAGCATCAGCGACGGTGGAAAATCAGAGCTCGTCTTTTTCCGACGCTCCAGCTTCCGTCGCAGCCCCCGAAAGCACGTCACGCGAGACAGGCGATTGTTCTGGTTGAGTGGAGCTCTTGACGTCGGATCCGCCAGTCTTGTCGTTGCCTGCGCGCGCGTTTGGGTCCGGAGGACGGATTTCGGTTGTTTTCGGGGCCAATTCACCGTCTGGTTGGTGACTGATTGTAGGCGTGGCCCAAGGTTCCGATCCTGGGCCTTGAATTAGCGAGAGCGTGTCCGATTTCTCGGCAGTAAAGTCGGTCTCCTTATCGTCTGCATGCACGCCCGAGATCTCTTCTTCAGCGTCATTCTCATCGTCGGCATCTGCACACGTCACATCCTGATCAGTTACGTACTTTTTTCAAGCACAGCGCCACAAACATTGAAGTTGCCACGGAACTCCGTTTGAGTGACAGCTATTCGCCCTACTGTCGAACAATGTTGCAGTTTCGTGTCAAGCTTGGATTCAACCACTAAGTTTGGGGGGGCGACGATTTCGGTAATATTCGGCAGTCAAGTCTTATTGCGGGTTCACTACGGTAAGAAAGATGAAGTATACTTGACAACACTGCTGTGACAAAACAATGGACGACAGGATGGCCTTATATCGCGATTGCTGTTTTCTGAATTATACAAAATCATGGTGAATAAAGTTACTTTCATAGGTTTTAGTGGGGGCGATCGCCACGGCCTCCCCCTGGATCCGCCCCTGAGGCCCGCAGCCAGGTTTTAGGGTTTGGGGGACAAAATACATTTTTAGGGGGAAGATTTTTGTTCTTACGTTTAAAACACGTTTTTTGGGCACAAGAAAATTTTGCGGGGCACTGTCCCCGAATGGCCCTCAGTAGCTGCCGGCCTACGATGTTGGCGAACAATGGAATGGGTGTAAATGAAACCACTCAGCCAAACACACTTGCCAACAAACAACACTGAAACCTCAATTGCGTTCAGAAACATAAACCGCTCGTTTCCAACAACAACCTATATTTTAGCCGCCACCCAACTATCTATGTTTAAACTGTCCTATCCACTACAAATCTCAATTTAGCCCAAACTTATCGCAGTAGTTCTTTCAATTCGAACGACATTGCTATCGCTCTGATGAATAGACTCTTTGCTCCGAAAGCTAGTATCCGAAGCCCGACCAACGAGCGTGTTGTTTTTCTCCACTCACCGGCGGCAGGTCCTCCCTCCTCCGTCGCCGCGCCGTCGCTGCGATGCTGCTGCAGGATCATTTCGTCTGCGGAAGGACCAACGCGTCAATTACGGGCCCCAGGCCTTCAACAATGCATCGGAGCAATGAAAAAATGCATGGCAACTGCGAAAAATGCATGGCAACTGCGAAAAATGCATGGCAACTGCGAAAAATGCATGGCAACTGCGAAAAATGCATGGCAACTGCGATTCCGGAATCGAAACCGGACGATCACAACTCTTGAAAGCGATCGGCGAAGCATGCAAACGGGTTTTTGAAACATCGCTTCTAAGTAGCTGTTGACTGAAGCCAGTCTAAGACAATGTTCCCCCTAATATTTGGACCCGCACGCGCGCGCAAGCAAATGCTGCTTCTGTTGCTGCATTTCACGGGAACTTATAAACTTGAGCGCATAGTTGTTGCTACGATGCCTGATCCCAAATATCCACTGTTATACTTGCAATATCTCTAAAAAAATTGGTTAAATTTGTTGCAACTTTAGGCTCTTTGCGACTTTTGAAACCAGTCCACATTCCAAACCAGTCCAACCAGTCCGATGAAGCAGTTGTGACGTCACTCAGACTCGCGAGCTCACCAAGCGGTTACTTGCGCTATTTTCTTCTAGTGGAAATGCGCCAAAATATTGTTTGTTCTTTTACATGCAAAACGTATAAATGTCACGTTTTGCTCTGAAGCTCACACTTTGCACATATTCCGTGGATTTACGAAACTCGGGTCAGTTGAATAAGCTGTTCCTGGAGGCCTCAACTTTGAAATAATTCACATTTTACTGCTTAACTGCTCTGGACTCGTCGGCGATGAGTAAAAGACGGTACTTTGGGGGCCATTAGTTCTCTTTCTGCGTCTCTGAATGCCGGGATGCACAGGAGACCTGCTTGCTTGAGAGACGTGGGTAGCAGTATTTGTTGAGGTAGTTGCAGATTCATATTATAACTTACACACCAATGTGAGTGCGGGCGTATGTAAATCCTTTTATGATTTTGTATTTATTGCAGGAAACCTCTACGAGATCATTTGAGGGCTCATTTATGTTTTGCTTTTAAATCAACATTGCCTCGAGCTATACTTGGCGATGTGCAAAGTATCCGATTTCTGATTTCCGCCAAATCCGCCGTGCGCTAATGCCAAGGAACACGATACAGGTCTTCCACATGGTATAAATTCTTCTCTTTACGACGCATAGAAAGAAAGGGGGTATTTTCTGGACTACTTCGTTGAAACAGTTTCATAGTCGCAAAAAACATTCCCGAAAACCTCAGTCAGATTCAGGTATATTTGTTACAAACTGACGGATGGAACAAACGTACCTGTCTACACTACAACATGCAATGGAACAAATGTACCTGTCTACACTACAACACCCAAAACCTTCGATATTCCACGTACGTGCTTTCAATGATTTTTGCGTGCACGCACAGATCAGAAGGAAATAATACAATGGTTCCAACCAGCCACATAGCCAGGTTTTAAGGTTTGGGGGTAAAATACATATTTAGAGGGTATATATTTTTGTCTTTATTATAGGCTTATCACAAATTTTCTGGTCACAAAAAAATTAGCAGGGCATTGCCCCCGAATGTTGCCCCCTTGGCTNCGGGCCTGGNCTCAACCTGCGTCTAAAACTACGAAGAGCACACTCGGGCGACTCAGCACCCACGGAACGGGCGTTTTCACCCTAAAATTTTCAAAATATTCGTTTCTTAAAAATTTCAAACTATTCGCAAATGCGATGCGGATTCAGCCACCTGTCTTGCGCACAAGCAAAGCCGCTGCTGATAACGGGCATGCGTGGTCCAAACAGGTCTTGTTTTAGACTCAATGTCACAACTGCAAAGTTCAATGTCACAATGCGAAAAATCCTTCAAGTCAATCGCTTACCAAGTGTCTTGGCGGTTTTGCTCAGCAGGACCTCGACCTCCTGACCCCTTTGCATCTGCTCGCTGACGCTGTTCTTCAATATGGCGCCTTCTTTGTGAAAGAGAAACACCGCTGGGATGGTGGCGGTCGTCTTCTCGTCGCCGGCCATTGCGAACGGAGCACTGGTGTCGAAGGATGTGTCGGCGTTGTTGTCTGCAGCAAGAAGGAACACGTTTGTCTGCGATCACAGTTGTAAACGGGTCTCATTTTGACATTCGAACCCGGCCCGACACTTAGGTTCGAAGCCCGATTTGGGCCCGAAAGCCAAATTTACCGAGTGAATTAAGATACGCGCAACTGTGGGGTATTGGTGGTGTAGCACGGTAAACATGAGTAAATAATTCGCAATCAGTCATTTTGTATTGAAGATTTAATCAACTCGACCGCTTCAACAGCAACTGGCGACAAAAGTGTCCGTCGTTGCGAAAAACTATGCAGGCCCGAAACGTTTTGACAAACTCAAGCCCGAACCCGGCCCGGCCAGCAAAGCCCGGCCCGACTTACAACTCTGTCTCCGACTGCAACGTAGCAACACAAATCGCTTTGAAGAGAAGGTAGTTTTTTAAATCGGAACAGCAAGAAAATATGACGGGAGACGTTTTTTTG
>JGI24021J15306_10012065_pt1 | contig 10729 bp, 3 predicted proteins | sample Ectturendosymbi1_FD_15306 | JGI IMG/M metagenome (IMG submission 15306) | reverse complement strand
GATCATGGCATGTGAACTCTATTGTTGCTTGCTGCCACAGTGCGAAGCTTTGCGCATATGCCGCTCGGGATTTCCGATCGCAACAATAGGCATGTTCTCCCCCACTGTTTCTTGTTTTCTTTTTTCCTATTTTACTCGACATTGATTTGATGCTTTTTTATTACTTTTTTTACAACTTGTAAAACGTCTTCCATTAAAATTTGGTTTGTGCTAGCAACAGGGCTGGCTGAGAACTTGACCCAGGTAGTCTTTTGCTAAATCTTTGTGATTCAACATGTTAGAACATGATTACAGGGTTAAACTGTGAAACCTGAAATTGCTGATGTATTTAAATTTCATCAACATGCAATCAATTTGTGATCTTTGATGTTATTATATTTGCCCTTGCTGCATTCGTGTCATTTCATAATTTGAGTCACAAAAATGCATGAATAAACCATACCATTATCTCTTTAATACAAAATGCTGATATAGGTTGATCCTCTTTAATTATGGCCCTTTGAAATGTCATCATGCTTGAGTGCACATGAAAACGCATTGCTTTATCACAATAGTTTACTAGACCTCAAAGGGCACCAGTAATAATTTACCTACATTCACAAGAACTTGCACTTTATTCATGCAAATACCGTGTGACCAACATTCCTACATTATATACATGTAGGAGTTACAAGAGTTAAAAGTTCAAACAGCAAAACACAACAAAATATATGGCTTAATTTTTTTCATAACCATCAAAATCTGAAATGCTCATAACTTGGAAATACAGATCTGATTTTAAATATTTCAACTTATGGAGAATGGAGATCAGAATGTTGAAATATTTCAACACATAAAATTTAATGATTATTGTTGAGGATCAGATGAAAAAAACTAGTTTGCAGGATCACTAAAAGGAATGACCTTTTACATCTGATTAAACAATACTTATTATATATGCTATGGACCTGACAACCTGGGTGAGTGTTTGTGTGATTTTTTAATACTGATGCAGATGCAAAAACACAGATATCTTAGTGTGATTCATATAATGGAATATCAAACCATATGGATTAGAATAAAAAAATCAAGTGTTTTTTCTAATATTAGATTCAAAATAAATTTGGATTAAATAAACACGAAAATTTGCAAAGTTAGCAAAAGCAATGGTTTCAGTAAATTTCGATAAATTTTGCAATGGCACTTGGTGCCAGGTATATATGTGAAACTCTAATCCAGTGGTTCTCAACCTTCATGGTATGCCACCCCTTCACAAAAACTCCCAACACTTGTGAACCCCTGCTCATCAATAGAGCTTTGCAATGCAATATCACAGCAGAGCTATTTAGTAACGGCCTCTGCTTGTCCCTGGAGAGCTACTCCATGGCCCCCAAAGGGGGACAACGGCCCCGGTTGAGAAACCTTGCTCTAATCTATTCTACTTGTGTATGGCGAGATTTGTGTCTCATTTCTTGTCAAGTCTATTATCTGAAGGTCTGAATAGATAGATTTGTTAAGTCAAATTAGGTCTGCTATTTTACCTGTGCTGCAGTTATGCCAAAAAAAGTCCCTCCAGCACTCGTTCTCAAACCAGAATCAAATGAAAAATCTGCTGGTCTTTCCTTGCAATCACTAGAAATAAAAAGTGATGAAGATGTAATTGATGAAGCCCAGCGGAAACGCCTTGATGATTTCATTACACAAAAGCAGAAGGTTGGTTGGTTTGAAAATGCTCAGAAAAGTGATTTCACAAAGAATAAGGAACTGGGTGTTGGTAATGGTGGTGTGGTACATCTTGTCAAGCACAATCCATCTGGTTGCCAAATGGCTCGGAAATTAATCCACTTGGAGGTAAAACCTGCCATACAAACACAGATCATGAGAGAACTTAAAGTTCTACATGATTGCAGTAGCCCATACATTGTTGGGTTTTATGGAGTATTTTGTAGTGATGGTGAAATCAACATTTGCATGGAAAACATGGATGCTGGTTCTTTGGACTTGGTACTCAAAAGGGCTGGAAGGATTCCAGAAGAAATGCTAGGTCAAGTTAGTAAAGCAGTTATCTTGGGCCTTCAGTATTTACGTGAGAAGCATAAAATTATTCACCGTGATGTCAAGCCATCTAATATGTTGGTCAACTCACACGGTGAAATAAAGTTGTGTGATTTTGGTGTAAGTGGTCAGCTCATCGATTCCATGGCAAATTCCTTTGTAGGCACAAGGTCCTACATGGCACCAGAACGATTACAAGGTTCTCGGTATACAGTGTTATCTGATATCTGGTCTCTTGGTCTATCTTTGATAGAGATGGCTATTGGCAGATACCCAATTCCACCACTGACAGCCAAGCAAATTGAAAATATATTCGGATCAGCTGGGAAAGAAAATGCTTCTGAGCGAGGTCATCCTGTTGATCCAGGCCCAAGGCCAATGGCTATTTTTGAACTTCTTGATTACATTGTAAATGAGGTAAGGGTTGCATTCTTGATAGCTTATGAAGTTTTAACTTTTGTAAAGAAAAGTTTTTTTGCAAAATATGGTGGATTGTGTTCCCACTCTATACATATGTGATTTGATCATTTTTTATGTTGAAAGCAAATAATACTGGCATTGTGTTTTACTGTGGTAAGGTACATTTCTATGTGGAAGTACATAATTAGGATTGTGAATAGTTCATGTACTTTTAGCTTAGTGGCAGATAGTAAGGGCCAGCAAGGCCACTCTGCTATCCTAAACATACTAGAATAACTAATGTGTATTGCTTTGACATAGATGTGTATGTGCTGTCTCATATGAAGCAACCATCCAAAATCTGATAATAATATTTCATTATTTTTATTTTGACGCCAGAACTATAGTCATTTGCATTGTTAACTTCACCCTTTTGAGACTGACTTCAAACAAATTGATTTGTTTAATGCTTTATTTCTATGAACCAAGTCTGATATGTGTTTTGGTTTTATTTTTTGCCTAATGTATGTCAACTAGAAGTGGGATGTACTGTATTTGTCCAACAGTATTATAACCATGTACAAATACTGTAGAGGTGTTTGTCCAAGAGTATTATTGGCCACTGGGATAAAAATGGCACTACAGTATACATTGCACAAACATCGACTAATGTCACCAGACGATTGTTAGAAAGAACTTTTTTACCTGAAAGCTCATTTTCTTTCACCCATTTATGTGTGGTATGGGGTGAAGCAGTCCATGCACAAGGCCACATTACATTTTTGGCACACTCTGCCACTTCTTTTTTCTATTTTCCTTGCAGCACTTTGAACACACTGTCTTCTTCTTTTCACTTTCACTGGCAGGTGTTGTCCCACGTTTTGTGCAACTTGCCTGCTAACTCTTCTGTTTTTTCCATGGTAAAATGGATTGTCCATGTTCGATAAGTGCTTCAATCAAGTTTACCAAAAAATGAATGAATGGCATTTTTAGATGGTTAGTTTAGCATGGCACAACGAATGAATTGTGCAGTGCTACCACCAGCATCCTAAAAAGAAAAGGCCTGGCCAACCCGCCGCTATTTACCTGGTTTCATGCAGCTCTTACATAAATACCATATTTATTCATGTATAAGTCGCAAAATTTTGCACCAATTGTTCACCTTGAAAGTCAGGGTGCGACTTACACATGCATTGCGTGGAAGCGTCCTTGGTGGCTTGTGCATGCACATAAACACACAAGTGCATTTAGGTGGCACACATGTTAGTTACTGTGTTGCGTTGAAGCATGCTTTGTGGTTGGTGCAAGAACATACATAAAGTGATCAAATTCATGTTATGCATAGTCACATGTATGCACTTGCATGGGTAGATGTAATCACAGAAAGAGGCAATGCAGAAGGTGAAACAAACGTGCTGGAGTGGATATATGTCCTGTATACTGTACATACTGATAACTTGAAATAGCGTGTTTTGTATGATGCTGGATTCAAGCTCAAGGTTGTAACTTTTATGACAATGCGTAGTACAGATGGTGATTTTTAGAGCTTCTGATGATCATGCGTGTGGTAAATTTCTGTCATTATCATGCTGGTGTGTGATATAATTACAATAAATTTAGCTGAGCAAAAGTATGTGTGTGAGTGAGGAAGAGATGGGATGATGTTCATATGGATGTAGTAGCTCTTTACAGTAACACAGCAAGATATGTGGCATTTGGTCTCTGCCTGGTTAGCCACCACTGCAGTAGCATTTGCACTTAAAATAATTATTATCGAACGACTTATCTTCAGTTTCCATATTCAGATTGTTGCGACCTCTCTGGTGGCGTTGCGTTACAGTGTGTGATTCACTACAAATGGGATGTGCGCGAAGAACAACAATACATACATGTGGCGTGAACAAGCAATAATAGAGTGATCATGGCACATGAACTCTATTGTTGCTTGTTGTCACAGTGTGAAGCTTTGCGCACATGCTGCCCGGGCTTTCCGATAACAACAAGATCATTCTGATCAGACCTGAGATCTGCATCACATAGTTCTCATTTCAGTCTATCTTGATTTCACTCCCATGATCTGATGTAGGAGAGTACTGCTCTCATCACTGATATCTTCATCAGAGTCACTCAAAACAACTTCAAGTAGTACTTCAGTTGATTTCGTTATTTTCCTTATCTTTCTGGTTAGTTCACTTGAAACATTAAGTTGTCCATGAACAAAGTAAAACAGTACTCTAAAAATGTAGTGCAGCCTGTGCTGTTGGGATAAATCGAGTCCAATATCAAATCCTGCAAGAAAAAAATATTGCAAACTGTAGTAAAACAATTATATAAGCATTGTTACAAAATGTGCATAAATACCTCTTACCAACTTTTACTGCAAGCAAAAAGCACTTCCACTGCCTCAATAAAAATAAACATAACTATTTTACCCCAAAATTTACAAAACTACATTTTGCCAAAGATTTCCACAATATTCTCCACAAACAGCTTAGCAGGCTGTGTGCAGTCAACTGTAACAAAATTTTGGGGATAAATACATAAACAACAACAACTACTCTCAGAAATTAACTAATGCTTAGGATAAAAATAACCCTACAGTCTTGAGAGGATTGAACCATTTAACTGATTGTAATGCAGCCAGCAGGATTCCCACTGTGGTTTGCTACAGTTTCAGTCTTCAGAATCAATGTCATTTTCAACTTGCCATGGCCAGCTAGAAGGCACATACTAATGAAGTGTACCTATTCCCTTTTAACTTAATTGCCAACTTATTCTCTCAGTTATCTGGCCTGCTGTGAAAAAAGTTGCTGCTTGGAATAAACCAGTTTTTGATACAATAGCTAGGCCAGTTGGAAAGCTCATGGGTATATCACACGTTTCTCAGTTATCTATCTGGCTATGAAAGAGATTTGGTGACTTCTGTTTCTATCCAATCAGATTTCAGGTTGATGATAGTAACATCAGCTAGAAGGCTCTTGGTTGCATCCCTTCATTTTCAAGACATTTGGTTTTGTATCACCAATGACCCTTGCATCATAACAGAAAGAGTTACCTCCAGGGTAAACCACACTTGTAACAGTTTAACTTTCAAATACTTTTGGCATACTTAAATGGCTATTTTGTGAAAAAAAAATTTCTGAAGGAGGGGAAGAAGTTGATTTCGTAATGGGTTTGGTTGCAAAATCATTTTAACAGTCCTTTGGAGAAAAGCTGGACATTGTTATAAAGTGTTAGGCAACTTAGTGACTAGCAAGACTATCACAACCAGGAAAAGGATTCGTATCAGTTCAGTTCATCTCCATAGTCAATGGCCGTTGGGGCGCTTTAACAGCATGCACGATCATTTGCCAGTTATTCCAGTTCCAACAGTTTCTTACACAATGTTCGTGGCTCAAGCCAGTCCATGAGTGAATATTGTCAATCCAGCTGGTCTTTGGACGACCTCGGGTTCGTTTACCTGATATAGATCCTTGCATTATAGTGTTCGCAGGAGAGTCCGTGTGTCTGGTATGTGCCCAAGCCACTGCAATTGCATATGCATGCCATTTTCTAAATAGTACCTCAGGGTTTTTTTAAGGAAAATGTTAGGTACCCGGTATGTATCTTTAGGGACCTGATGAAAATTTTTCTGATTCTAGGGACCAGACTTGAAATTCTAGGGACCTGAATCGGGTCCCTAAAACGCCTTAAAAAAACCTGCAGTACCTGCAAGTGATATCTTTGGCTCACAGACTCTAACAGCACTGCAAATTGTATTGTTGGGAATACTTGTTGCTAAGACATTTTGTGAGTTAAGTATGTTTTACAGTAAAATAATATTTCATTGTGTCAGTCTTGTTGTGTTCATGTGCTGTGTGCAGCTGTGGCTAAAGTGGCAGGAAACTTTTTAAATTGTGCGATGCAGCAATTTGCTGCTTAATAGGCATTTATTCTGGTTGCATCTATTACCTGTTGTGCAATGACTCATCAGACTATTTTTGCATACACTTGACGGCTTCTACAGTTATACTGATGATAATAAGAGGTGGGATTACATTCAGCAGAACCCCACTGAAGGCCTAGGTATGAAATAAAGGCACTGCCACTGTTTTAACTACCCCAGCTCAATGTTAAGCTCTCAAGTACTTTGTTATACTTTTTCAGAATTGTTTTCCTCATAAAACAGTAAAAACTATACTTCTCATATATGCAATGATATGAGAATAGCAAAACTTTATCAAAAATAAATTGAAATTTAGCTCATACAGCAACGGTTCCCAAACTTTTTTGAGCACGACCCAAATCTGAATTTGCTGAATGCGAACCATGCCTCAAACAACGTATGATAAAAATAATCATTGTATGGATGATTTTTAGCAGTAAGTTTCTAAGTTCGTTTTTACTGTCAGCAATCTCCTCTTTTCTCAAGTATAGGCCTATACATACACTACAGACAGACAAAGACAAGTAGTGGTAATGGTTAAAATATACAACCCAGGTTTGGATCGCCTCGGCGCAACCCATTTTGTGACCCTTATGCAACCTTTGTTTGGGTTGCGACCCATACTTTAGGAACCACTGTCATACAGCTTCCACAACAGCAATGATCAGTGAGTTGGACCATCATGATATAATAATCACAGGACTAGTGTCTTGAGAAAAACAAGAACTATGAAGAAGCAGTAAGACTGCATTTTGAAACTAGAATGTGCTTTGGTCTTGCTGATGGCATTAATGGCAAGTTTGCAATGAATGCTTGCATTTGGCATAAAGATGAGAATGAGACTAAATTTTCAAGAATGTTTGAAACCTGAAAAAGCAAAAAGTTGCAGCAGTCACAAAGTTCGTTCATTAACAAAAGATCCTACACCTACAAACATGGTTTACAAAACTGGGCCCTATGCCTCACTGAGAAAAGGAATATACAGTACTAGAAACCAACAAGTTTTGCAGAAGTGTGTTGATAAAATTAGAAATGTATGGCCATGTTGATACTTTGTTTTTAAGCTGGTTTCAAGTCAAGCAACACATAAGAAAGCTGTATCTTGGCTTGATGCAATTTTTTAGGTAAATATGTTTTTCCCTGAAGATGGACACTGGACAGTGGTAAATTTCTGCGGGTGGTTGACCAGTGCATTTATCACACATGTTTGGGGATTCACGAAGCAGGGGCAGATCCAGCCAGTAAGTTTAGGGGGGTAATTTCAGTAATATTTTGCAGTCAAGCCTCATTATAGGTTCACTATTAAAAATCTAGTAAAATCTACCTCAGTTAATTTAGAATTGTACTCTGCCCAAACTCAAATTTTTTAGTACTACAGAAGCAAGCACGTGACTGAAAAAATAAACTCATCTGCACAAATAATTTTTTAAGACTCCGCTTTTTGGCGATTGTTGCTGTGGACACACATAGTTACGAGTGTCATGCACCTCACACTGCCCCTGCTGCTTGCTGGTGAAGCGAAGCATCGCGTAAATAAATCCGTATCACATGACTTAGTTGTTGTAGACAGGAAATAAGAAACTAACTATACTTTACGCAGCACATATGCTGAAACACCAAAATACGCGATAATGATTAATATTACACTCTGTCACATTGCAAAAATGTTACACAAAGACTTGTGCAAAAGCATCAGACGTTGAACTGGTTGGGTAGGGACAATATTTGAAGATGCACGCCATTTAATAAATGCAAAGAAGTTATTTCCAACCACAGCATCAAATGTCATGAGGGGATTTCGCTCGTCTCATTGAATGCTTTGCAGATGGACAGATGGTTATCTTGAGTGGTTAACTGTTGCAATATCCAGTACTTGTGAATGAACTTCAGTTTTTTTCATGTTCGTGCATATATTGCAGTGCTCTTCAACCTTTAACCCCTGATACACTTTTGCGTTTGCCATGAAACCCCCATCAACAAAAATTGAAGAAACACGAATTACTTGTAAGAAAATCAAAATTTCGCTATTAGACAATTCAACAAATAAAAAGTTATTAGAAAAGTTAAAAAGCAAGAAATTTAACTACTCTGTTCTTGCATTTTTGGAATGTAGGTACTACGTTCAGAATTTGGTCATCTGGCAAAAAGAATCTCCTGTATCTCAAATATGTGTCATCCCGTTTTCGAACTTTGGCAGTTGAATTACATTTGGTCCGCTTTCGGATTAGATGTCTCTTTTACATTTGAACTGCATTGTTCATTACTGTCCACACCTTAGCTGTTGTTGTTATTTCGTTCACCTAAGAAAATATGCTATTTTGCTTCATCTGACTTTACTAAATAGTAAAAATCTGGGTTTCACACTGTTTTTACTTTATCCCCACGAAGGTTGAACAGCAGCTCTAGTCTGTGGCTCAGTCTACTCTCTACTAGACTCAGGCTGCGTCTATGCTTTCTAGTTTCTACCAGTGTTGCCACTCTGTTGTTATGGAAAAGTACTAGATTTCATGATAAAAAACACTTGATTCACAAAAAATGCTAGATTACAAATACGTGACAGATTTGTCAGATTACAAGAAAATTGGTTTTATAAAATCGCCAGAAAAATGCATTACAATGCAAACAAAGACATTGCACAAACGAAACTCATTGTAAACCAGAGAAAAAGAAAACAGGAGATAGCAGGAACACTTGTGTTTTTTTGTACCAGTCACTGAAACTCTTAAGAAATGACTGCAGTGACTTCGTAGCTGTTTGAACTCAAAACAAATTATATGCTTTAGAGTAATTTAAGATGCAATTAGGCTGAATGTTTAGCAAATTACAGTTGCACAAAATCAAAAAGTCTCAATTACATTCACAATTACACAAAACTGTGTAATTAATTACATTCAGCTCAATGAAAAACATTAGATAGCTATAAAAAAACACTAGAACACCAGATGAAATGCAAAAACATTAGATCTAGTGGAAAAACAATAGGAGTGGCACCACTGGTTTCTAGTCTGCTCAGTCTACTGTGAACTGTATATCGGCAACATTGTATAACTATAATGCAACAATAACGTTGCTCTTAATTGCACAACAATGAACAAGTGACACAACAGCTGTCAATATTTCTTGTTCTGCTATCTGTACTCAACCTCCTGTATAACTAATTGGCCTACTTCGAGTCTGAATGTGGCACCGTGATTAAAAAATTTCATAATGATGCATCAACATACTGTAGCAAAAATGAGGGACCCTCACGGAACCCCACTGCATGTTTTGCAGAACCCTAGGGCAGTGCTCTTCAATCTTTTTTGTTATGGTGCACCCTTAAAGATGTTTTGACAAACTCATGCACCCTATTTACTTAAAAGGTGAACCGAGGTGAAAAGTGACATGAAGATCACTCTGCAAAAAGACTATTACACTACAATATTACATAAAACACACAACAAAATCAAGGAAATAATATTTAGTGGCTTTTTTATTGCACGTTATTAACCAGTTGCTCAAGCCGAGGAATAATCTCCTTTTCAATTTCTACCCTCATAAATGGATCGATGTGTGTGATTGATTTTCTCTTTTGAGATTTGATTTCACACAAACAAGAATAACCACTTTTGTATAAATACATTGTTGGCATTTGAATAAGCATTCTGAACATGTAACAACCAATGTTACAGCAAAGCCAGTTACATTTCTGCATGAAACAAATCATGCTTGTACTGTCTACTGTGGTCTCTCACATGTGCAGCTGTTAAACTACCATTGTTTCAAAACAATGACCTTTACAGTATGCCAGAATGGGTAAAATATCGGACAGAAGCAGTTAACAATCTTTTGTGGTCTCTAGAAACTTGTAACATGCTAAAAATCAATTTATCGAAGTGAAAAAAACATCAGATTCAGTGATATCACACCAAACTGTTTCAATACCAACTTGCTGTGTAACATCTAACATGAAAACTCTTTACACAAAACGTGACAAATGTCACTTTTATTTTTGGAACCTCTCCAAATGAAAAACAAAGAATGAAAGGTGGGGGGAAATGGCAATATTATATCCACACCTGAAAAAGTGGGGGGACATGTCTTTCATGTCCTCCACCTACTTGCACCCATGTCTATAAGTACACTGGCCTAAATAAACAAGTACCCTAATTTAGTAACTCAGCTGCATCATTTAATCGATAATGGCTCATTGTTTGTTGCTTATGAATCATAACTAATCAACTACTTATAACAATTAGCTTGACATGATCTTGTTGCAACCTCTCCGGTGGTGTTGCGTTACATGTGTGATTCACCACGAACGGGATGTGCCTGAAGAACAACACCATACATATATGTGGCGCGAACAAGCAATAATAGAGTGATCGTGGC
>JGI24021J15306_10012064_pt1 | contig 10729 bp, 10 predicted proteins | sample Ectturendosymbi1_FD_15306 | JGI IMG/M metagenome (IMG submission 15306) | reverse complement strand
CACAAACGCGTTCATTCCTACAAACTGTGATGATCGCATAAACGGTTAAAATGTCTAGCGGTCTGCTTTCAAGCTTTTGTGTAAGATGAACGTTCGGTATTAACGTGTAGGATACTAGGATACTGTCTATCAATGGATACGGTTAATCGCATACATCGGTTAATTGCATAAAAAGCTTGGCAAATTGACTATGCGATTAACTGATTTCGACTGTACTTGCATTCAATCCTGTTGGTTAAACATTTTACTTTGAATATATTTAGACTAGAGCTTTCACATACATTTTTGCCTTAGAAGTAGTTTCAAATCTGATGTTTTAACCCATGAACATTGGATGGGGGGCTACATGGTGACGCACACTTGCCCTAATGTGACAAAATTTGGTTTTATGCCTGATGCTACCATCTACTAACATTTGGAAGATTGGACATCTGGGTGCAACCCTTTGATTCTGCAAAGTTTGGTTTTTATATTTATTGCTAAAACCCATGTGTTTGTGGGATGTTGCTCAACTTATTGCTAAAATCTTGTAACTGTGAGATTTTTGATTCAGGGCACAAGGATGGCTTTTAGAACAAAAGAAACAAAACCATGGTAGTCTGGTTAGTGGCTGTTGTGGAATAAAACATGTAAATTTGTGCAAATTGGTTTGCAAAAAAGGATTGTCTTCTTTATTTGCACTAATTTTGCCAACTTTCAACCAATGCTTGTGCATTTAAAAACTGGCAGCAAAAATCGAGGTAATGACATTGTTCATGACAAAGAGTGTTCTTAATCCAATAATACATTTTCTGCATGTATATGCTACCACCCAATGTTACTTTAATGTCTGATTAAAGGCATAGCTTAGGTGCCCTACTAATACACCTGTAGTTCTAAGTTTTGTATTTTAAAGTGACTGTGTTCTTGGGAAATCTTTTCACAGGCATTTCCAATAAAGCACAATTTTGATCATTCAATGCAACATTTGCGTTCAAATCTGCATTTGCGAATGCGGCAGTTCAGGATGGCAGGTGTTCTAAGGATTAGAAATCAACTTGAAACAGTCATTCACAAGTACTTTCAGGTGTGTGGTGTTTTGTTGTTGGGCCTCACTTGTCTTCAGTGTTTGGAATTGAAATAAGCAATGTTGCATTTCTATCCTATGTAACATTGCGCGCTTTTTTATTTGCAACTTTTTTTGAAGGAAAAAGGATTTTTGCATGTGCACACTCCAATTATGACGTCAAGTGATTGTGAAGGTGCTGGTGAAGTGTTTTCTATAATATCTGACTACTCTCCAGACATTTCTGAAACTGATTTGAATCATGTGGATCAGTCAAATGATGCAAACAGTGGATTGTTTGGTTGTGCGAGAACCGTTGACCTGTCCAAGAACGTGTTTAGAGCTCCAACATATTTGACTGTATCAGCACAACTGCACCTTGAAGCTTGTGCAATGGGAATGGGTGACGTTTATACTTTAAGCCCAACATTCCGTGCAGAAAAAAGTAATTCTCGAAAGCATTTAAGTGAATTCCGGATGCTTGAAATAGAATTAGCATACTCAAAGGTAATATTTCATGACTTTGTGCAATAGTATGTGAATGACATTGCTAAACTCACGTAAACGATAAATTTAAGAGGAACATGTCAGGAGAACCTATTGAGTTCTTGCCTCTATATGACTTGAAAACACATATTAAAATTTTTTTGAAAAATCTTTTTTGCTGAGTTTGTAATTTATTTTTTCTTTACCATGAGTTAATGAAGATTGTTTGAAAAATGTAATCATATAAGTGGATTTTGTTTCATGAAGTTAAGATTGCAGAAATAGGCTATGAAGTGATATGTTTTACTTTTTGCGAATTCTGATGCAGTGTGATACGAAAGGTTTCAACGATGATAATGTTGGTGAAAAATCACGATTAAAGGTTATATTGTCGAGTACGTGTCATAGTGCGACAATTGGATCTGCTGCTTTTTTCAAAAATGTGAATGAACTGCGTGTCTTTTTGCCAAGACAATCAGTGACATCATGGACCTTATGGAAGACAGTACAAAAGTTTTTTTGAAGCATGTGGAACAACTCTGCGCCAGTGATCTCAACAAGCTGATGAAAAAACGTCCGGAGCATACACAAATCGTTGAAAGAGCAATCTCTACACCGTTTGTCAGGTATTGCCAGTTAGCGGTTCCCAAGCGGGAATAGTTACAGTGATTAATTGTTTTTAAAATGAGATAAATCCAGACGCTAGTTTACCATGTAACTGTGGAATGTATGTCACTATTGAAGACATTTAATTCATTTCAAGTTAAGTTCCACCTTACAAGTTAAGTTCCACCTTACAGCGCGTCTGCAGTCTTTGTCGCTTTGTTGCCGAATTCTTGCATTGCACATTCTGAGCTTATTTCTGCTCCGATTTTAGTGGTATAGTATGCACCTTCTTCAAGTTTGTGTTGCCACGTTATACAGTTGTGTGGTTACATTGATCGTTGTCAAAGTAAGCTTTCGTAAAACAATGTGACTGTTGTTATCCTACAGAAAATGTTTTCACACAACAAACTTTGTATGGTAACGAGTACGGTCAGACCTCGTTTATTCGAACTCCGAAAAACCGGATTCCCTGCTATCCGACGTAAAACTGGTAGGAACGAATTTCTCCCAATGCATTTCGCCCCTTTAATCCGGAAACCTCGCTGTCCGACTCCGACAGTGAAATTTAGGAGTGGGTATGTCAAATCAATAGAAAAAAAACGCTAAACCACATTACGCCAACTGTTGTGAAAGTCAATTTTCTACGCACAATGACTGTAACAGTGCAGAACTTGCAGGACGCAGTTTGTATAGTTCTTTTTCGCATTTAATCTCATTCTGAATGCATACTAGCTTACGTATATCGATCGGATCTGCTAATAACCAAAAAAAACTGAGTGTTTCCTTTGGTCATGTTCCACATGCAGTCTACATATTTGCTTTAGTTTATAGTTCGGCTAAGTCTACAGTTTTCTTCTGTTCTCTTTAGAGCGTCCTCTTGGACATGTTCTACCGCACATTATCACCTTTGTTTACATTTTGGCATTTGCTCTGGAAAAAATTTCGTTCTTTGTACTTTCGATTCCGATTATCCGGATACCTCGCTAAACCGACATTATTTGACGAAACAAAGTAGTCCGGATAAACGAGGTCTGACTGTATTACCACATTCCGGTTGTGCGAGACAGTTGCAAGGATAACGGGTTTGGTGGGCTATAAAGTACTGGGGAGGGGCAAAAATACAATACGCTAGATGTTTGAGTTGTCCAGGAAAATCAATGTAAGACAGGTCAAGAAATAAAGGTATCGCAATTTGTCAACAGTCTTACACGTTTGACAATAGTCAAATTAAGAAAAAACAGCTTTTTACTTCATGTTTGCAGAGGAGAAATATTGCTTCAGCATGTCATCTGCACTCCGAGCGAGCTTTTATAACCTTTTTTGAAAATATTGCCAGCTGACAGCCCTCAAAAATGAGGAAATACCGAAAAAATTGGTCTACCCATTGTCGGTGTTAACTATTTGCATGTCATAGTTCTGTAGCTGTCAATACTTACCGCCTCAGTTAAATGCTTCGTGTATTAGGGCAGTGGTTCTCAAATGGAGGTACGCGTACCCGTTGGGGTACGCAAAGTTGCTGCAAGCGGTACACGGATTTTTCAAGTGTATTCATAATGAAATTTTAACGTAAAAGTGCAATAGGTACATTTCTACAAAGGTACATTTCTAAATATTGTGCTCATGGTTACAGTCAAGAGGTACTTAACAAACAAAATATGGTCCAAAGCGTACATCACTAAAAAGATTGAGAACCACTAGATTGTAGAATGTAGATGCCTGTAAACGATAACAAAAAACACACAGATAGATGTATGAACGTGAGCATAGGTATGCGGCGGTAGAAAAAAATATACGCATGGATGGCGCTGATACAGTTACTTTGAAAGGACACAAGCATAGATATGTGGGACTAGCAAAGAGCATACGCACGGATGGCGCCAGCGGTTACTATGATGTTTACCACCGCTGCATAGTGCTGTGATCAATTTCAAGTATCATTTCACAAAATATACGGGGAGTGGGAGGCTGCGAAGGATCAGGGGTCATACTGGCGGCAGACCCAAGGTGAAGCTACTCAAAAGGGAAAATTGGGTTCTTAAAAATAAGTGAAAGTCTGCTGCTCCGAGTACAAGTTTTTGTATGCGTATGCGTTTATACGATGAATGCCAGCAAAATGCAATGTAAGCAGAGTTAAGTCGCGAGAAGAATTTGTTTTGATTTAACCACGTACAATATTTACAGTTTACGCATATTTTTCTTCTGGCAGTTTGATGACCAAGTGTAAATAGTTATACGGTTGTACTAGTTGTAGATAAGGGGTTCCCAACCATTTTTACTCTTGCAACTCAAAAAATTTTGTTCTGACCTCACACCCCCTACACAAAGAACTAACTTCCAAACGTTTAGAAAATGTCAGTGATGTTCCCGAGTCATTTTTGTCGAGTCAGAGTCACAAGCCCTTGGAGTCAGAGTAATCTAAATTTTTTTTCGAGTCGAGTCAGACTCGAGTCACAAGAACTGTCGAGTCACCTCGAGTCATTGGTTTGCGAGCTCGAGTCAATGTCGAGTCAAATGAAATTTCACATTTTTCTATGACTTTTTTATGCTGTGAAATGGTGCCCGATAAGTTAGAAAATGGTGCCCAATGTTGTTTTAGCAAGTTTGATTGCAGGTTATTTATAGCCAAGTTTTTTCAGTTTTTACTTGTCTCTTTCACGCTCAGTCATTTCAACAAGTCTAGCCCAATCTTGCTGCAAGTGCTGCAACCTTTCGGTTAACGTGTGTTAAATGTGCGATTCACCTCGAATGGAATGTGCATGAAGAACACCCCCCATCCGTGGCGTGCAGAGGAGGGGGTGGGGCGAACGGGGCGACGGTCCCGGGCATCCAAGGCAAGGGTGGCATCCAAACAGTGAAATTACAAAAAAATGCTGTAACTAGATGATTTTTCCTATTGTAAAGCTACTCGCACATGCTGTATGGATTTGATTTTTCGAAACTTGTTTTTTTTTTGTCAAATTCCAGTGATTCTTACGTTCTTCAATACCAGGGACCTGTACTCTAGGGGTGTGGCCCACACCCAATCAAACTGATAGTGGCGTGACTGATCGTGATCGTGCGATCAAGGGAAAATCACAAAAAAGGATTGAAAGATAATTATGGACATTTAATTGATTTTCTGAGCCAAATTTCAAAACTGCCCTAAACTTGCTTGATTTAGCTGACATTTTGGTGCATCACTAGTATTCTGTTTCATTTTTTGATCTGGCCACCCTGGGTATGCGCTACTACAGACGCACACCTGTGCTTGCAATATATGCGTTATTTCGAGGTTCGCGTTTGATTGGCAGTTCAGGCGGATTGATCATAACGCCTCACACAAGCCCGTATCTGTTCTGTAGCCCCAGTTAGTTGTACATATAACATTCACATAATAAAAAACGAAAGCTTTATTGCGAAAGTTGTGCGCATTCTCAATTCTTGTGTAATTTAACAAGTTTCAAACTATAAAAGAGGGGTCTCAAACATGCAACCTGCGGGCCACATATCGCCCGACAGGGCATTGTGTGTGACCTGCGATGTTTTTTGGGAATTTTCAAATGATTAACAAATTTTTTTGGTTTATTCACCAGTGTTTGAAAGTGCTCAGCCAGTGAGTGAAGAAGTTCCTTTTAAAAGAAAGTACAGACGGCTAGAAAGCACTTGCCTATAACCAAACGTACCCTTCGCAGGAAATACGGTGTGAAAGCTGTTTCTAGTAAGTAATGAGGTTCAGGTACCGCCATTGTTGCATCAGACTCATAATGCGGCCCTCGGGCTACTTTGCAAGACCTCATTTGGCCCTAGGAGCAATTTTAGTTTGAGACCCCTGCTGTAAACCCTGGGTGTCGGCCATCCCAGCCGCATACCTTCTCTGCTCGACTGCTATTCGACGAGACATTCGCTTAGCCTGATGTTTTTGCAGGTGTGAAGTACGTTGACATAACACTGATTGCGTTCTACTCCCCTGTTTTAACCAGGCTTGCGGAGTCGGAGGTAAAATATCCGACTCCGATCTTTCCAAAATTTCCGACTTGCGACCTTTCCAAAATTTTCGGCTCCGACTCCTATCATGAAGGGAATGAAATTTGGCTGTTAAAATCAATGGAAATCGTGGTGCACAGTAAGAAATCTCTGTTTCAACAAAGTTTTAAAAGAAATTGTACCATTTCAACAGGAATTCCTAATTTAGGAGTGTGATGTAAAAGATGATCCAATTGGACATCTGGAGTCGGACAAAAAAATCCGACTCCGACTCCCAGAGTTGTCAGGAATCCGACTCCACCCAAAAACCTCCGACTCCACAACCCTGGTTTTAACGCGTTGCCGGTTATTTTTGCAGTTATGAACTTCTCTGTCTTAGCGTTGAGGGCTGTGTTTTGCTCCGGTCACCTAACTTGGAGCGCTGATTTATGTTCATTACAGTGACACATTGTACAACGAGTAACGAGAGTGCCTGTAGAATAATATGCATGTTGTGCCAACAAACTTCGTCATAATGTTGGTTTGCAAACGTGAACATGACGTCATACTGTGACATCACAAACAACGTACACTATATCCAGTGACAATGACTACTATACGCCACTGCTTAATACCAAAATTTGGTAGGGGGGCATACTATTAAGCAGTCGTCCCGGGCATCAGCAGGCCTCTGCATGAGCATTCTCAATTCTTGTGTAGTCTAGAAAATTTCATACTGTCAACCCTAGGTGTCCGCCATCTCAGCCGCATACCTGTTCTGCTCGAGTGCTATTCGACGAGACATTCACGTAGTCTGATGTTTTTGCAGTTGTGAACTGCGTTCGCGTAGCACAGTGTGTTCTACTCTCCTGTTTTGACACGTTGCCGGATATTTTGCAGTAATGAACTGCTCTGTCCAAGCGATTAATGCTGTCTCTTGCTCCGGTCTCCTAACTTGGAGCGCTGATAATTACTTTCATTATAGTGACACATTGTACAACAACGCGTAAGGAGAGTGGCATGTAGAATACAATATGCATGTTCTGTGAACAAATTTCGCCAAAACGTTGGTTTGCAAGCGTGAATATGACGTCATATTGTGACGTCGCAAATAGTGTATATCCAGTAAGAGACCACCATACGCCACTACTCAAGATTCGAATTTCGTAGGGGGCATACAATCAAGCAGTCGCCCCGGGCATCACCGACCTCTGCACGCCACTGTCACCAGACCATGACCTTACAAACTGCAGCGTTTGTCAAGCATTAGCATTATATGCCTAATTAATCATTGCTGCAATTTACTTAATTAATTAAACACTCCAGACACGATCCGCAGTTTCTTTTGTAGACATATTGCAGCAATCAGTAAACGTAATTTACGTCACACAAACGTGACCAGCTCAGCAGCTCTCACGCGAATCACAACATGCAGCAACTAATCTGCTATCCAGTTCTCGTCCCGTGTTACCTAGGATGACGTCAGGAACAAAATTTGAAGAAACATTTAAGTAACCGTAAATAACAGATCGGGTTTCCAGAATCTTATGAAGTAGGCACTAGGCAGTGGTAAGTATTGTTGTTTTATGAATAATTAACTGGAATGTGTAGTCCGAAAAAAACACGGAGAACACTGTCTCATCACTTATTTTGGAGGGAGCTGGATTTCGTTTATGCGATATCAGTTGTTTTTCAAGTTTGGATGCACGAAGTTACACGGTTTAGCTGTATTTATTCTTTACTTCCTTGTTGGATTCTCCAAGTTGGGAAAGACCCAGATGACTTAAACAAAAGTGTTAAATTTTTGGGCACTATACGACATCATGCTTATACAACTTGTTTCAGAAGATGAGGACTATTGCTTTTCTAGGAAGAACCATCATATTTTTGCGCCCAGGAACATCGAAAGAAAAGTAGCCATGCAGGTTGAGAAGTTAAATCAATAATTATGAATTGCATGTCTTCAGGATGAATTATACTGAAGCTGTGGACTTGCTGCAAAATAAATCAACACTTCTGAAGACTGCACCTCCAATGTGGGGCGATGATTTGAATGCCGACCACGAAACATTTCTTACGTCGTACAGCGGTTCGACACCAGTTTTTGTGACAGATTTTCCTTCTGAAACAAGACCATTTTATATGCTGAGTAATTCCGATGAACGTACGGTGAGTAATTACATTGATGTGTGTGTCTTGTGCTGATGGTAGATTCTAACAATATGTGAATAAATTACGAAGTAATTGCATCAATAGTTTGAACTGCTTCCGGCTGTGTTTGCATGATGGTTGTCTATACTTGCATGCTAACGTTTATTCCAGTGCTGTTTCAACTAACTGCAACTTCACCTCCTTACCACAGGTCGCTGCTGTTGATTTGTTGTTTCCCCACTGCGGCGAGTTGTGTGGAGGCAGCGTGCGAGAGTATAGGCTGGATGTCTTGCAGAAAAAGCTGGAGTCGTTGAAGATGGCCGATAAATACGACTGGTACTTGGATTTGCGCCGTTTCGGCGGCACGCCCCATGCCGGATACGGAATGGGTTTTGAAAGATTGGTTATGTTTTTACTCGGACTACGGAACATTCGCGACGCTGTGCCATTTCCTCGAGGTCCACCTTCGTGTGTCCTATAATTTCAAAGCATACGACATTTTTCGAATTGAAATGCAGCAAGGGCTGGTATGGCCTATACTCTTCGAAAACTTCTTGTTTAAGCAGGGTTATTTTTACAACAGTCCTTATTCTCACAACCATCCATAGCTACAAGACTTCTTTAAATCATGGCAGTACCGTTTCTTGGCCATTTTTTCCAAATAAACAAGTCAATTGCATCAAGTTCCATATAAAGTTTTTCAAGCGCTTGCACAAAATATTGTCGCATCATGCTGCACTATCTCCAAGAGGCAAAAATGGTAAGCAACAATAGCGCAAGCGCAGTGAGTGATTTCACCATATCGGTTTTCCTCATATGATCTGTTACGATCGACGAAAATGTCGATTTCGCGAAGAAACTGATTAAAACGGATTCAATCTGCATTAGTGAAAATTGGTCAAGACTACTGCTTGCCACTTTAGATGATGACGTTTCCACTTGTATGGGCTTCATTTTTATCAGGGTTCGAGTGGTCATGAAAGCAAGGTACAGTACCTTGAACAAAGTCAAAAGACGCAGAACCTACCTTAAATAAACAAGATGACCTGGCAAAAATTGGGTGTTGAATCCTGCTGAGGACAGCAGTAATCCCCTGACCTCAGAGGGAAAAAGCGATCTGCATTAAAAAATTTCAGAAAATCTCAAGCTTGGTCGAAGTTTTTCAAATTATTGACGGGCTTTGGTGATTTAAAAAGTTATGTTTTCATACTTTTTCTCTTGAATTTTTTGATATATTATTGATCCGCCACTGACGGTTTCTTAGCATGTGTACGAGTCAGCTATGGTATAATTTGCTACTCTCCAGGGCAGGGGTCGGGAACCTATTGCTCGCGAGCCAGATGTGGCTCTTTTGATGACGGCATCTGGCTGGCTTGATGTTTTCTTAACACGATTGTTACGGATGAAACTTTTTCTGTAATTTTCCTACAAAGCCATCAGCAACACCATGCAGCACCAGAAGTCGCATTAACAGTAAGAAGCATGTTATTAAAGACAAATTTCAGGCATTTATCATTGTTTAAAATTGTTGATTTGCTTGAAAATGCACACGTTAGTTAAGAAAGTTAGTTGCATTGAGTGTTGAAACATACTATATGGTTCTCACGGAAATACAGTTAAAAATATGTAGGTTTCATGGTTCTCTTAGCCAAAAAGGTTCCCCACCCCTGCTCTAGGGCAGCTATGTCCAACTCATATGGTTTGTTGAGCCCAAAATTATGTCACTATCTTAACCAGGGCCGCATATTGAATGACATGTAGTATTATTTAGGGCCGCACATTGAATGGCTTTCTTTGATCTTTGTCAAATTTAAGATTAAAAATAAGGACTGGTTGTCAGAATACAAGATACTTTCACTGCAACTAAAACCTAAACTGGGCCGCATGCGGCCCGCGGATTTGGACATAGCTGCTCTAGGGTTAGGCGCAATCATAAAGAAATTAACAACCGAGATGGGTTAAAAGACTTGGGAAGAAAATGAGCATTGGTGGATAAGACAGGAGGGCATTTGGTTTCCCTGAAAAGCAGGCAAAAATTTGCAAAGTCGGAGGGACATTCTTTTCAATTTTGGAAGGTGTTTCCAAAAATTGTTGCAATAAGGAGAAATTAATTGACACTCCTACTCGCGAATGCAAGATTCTTGATTGGGTTCTAACAAATATCACTTCGCTGTAGTCTCTTGGTATTTTAGATCCTATCAGCAACTTAGATCACAATCCCATTTTCATTAAATTTAATTTTTCACTTCAGCGCTGTACAGCTTCGAAACCAGTTATTGTATGGGTTATGCCAAAGGAAATTTTTCAGACTTGCATAATGCTCTCTGTGCAACTCCCTTGGAATTCATTATCATGAACTCACCCAATGTTGACCGTACCCACTTAATATTACGGATGCTATTAATCAAACTCTTAAAACCTTCATTCCTACGAAAATTATTTACCCTTCTAAAAGAAATGAACCTTGGTTTAATCACGAGCTTAAAACTTTAATTCGTA
>JGI24021J15306_10012062_pt1 | contig 10730 bp, 5 predicted proteins | sample Ectturendosymbi1_FD_15306 | JGI IMG/M metagenome (IMG submission 15306) | reverse complement strand
CGTGTGTTGCAGAGATGCGCACAATGCAAAGCATCGTGTGTTGCAGAGATGAGCACAATGCAAAGCACCGTGTGTTGCAGAGATGTGCACAATGCAAAGCATCGGGTGGTAGTAGTGATGTGCGCAGAGCCATTCACCTATGTTGTAGAGATGTGCACAAGGTGATGCATCATGTGTTTTGGAGATGTGCGCGAGGCGATGCACAGTGGCGTAACTAACGGAAGGGCAGAGAGCGAATCGCCCCCTGACAAGCTAAATGTAAAAATTGTGCCCCGAATTGGCTTACACTTCGGTTTTCGTATTCTTTTGGCTTTTAGTAGGTTGTTGTTTTTTGAATGCTTTGGTATATTTTCCGGTCGTTGAGGGTTTTAGTGCAGCCATCCATATCGGGATTCACAATCANTTCTCAAGTTTTGTTTATGAGTCTAGGCTCGTGGCCCCTCTACAGTGGCCAGTGGATCCCTTTCAGCTGTTTCCTCCCCTGGCTGAAACCTCTAGTTAGGCCACTGGCGATGCACCATGTGTTGTAGATATGTGCACAATGCGATGCTTCGTGTGTTGTAGAGATGTGCCCAAGGCGATTTCCGGAGAGCGGAAATTTTTATGTATCGTTGCGATTCATGTGTTCGAGCATATGAGCGCAAGTTGAAAAATTTCTTCGATTATAAGTTAATTTCAAAGTTTTAATGGTTTCCACAACATTCGTAATGTAGTCGTCGTTTGTTTGCGCAAGCAATGAGATCAGAACATAGTCGAATTTGTAACTTTTTGAAGTTGAGTTGAAGTAAAACAAGTTGCAGTTCAGGCAGTGATGTAACAACGGGAAAGGCAAGAAAATACATCAGCCATCCCTCTTTTTAGTTAGAACTTAAATGCAGTTATTCTGACGATTTCGCTGTCACATTTGCGAAATTTTCAGCTGGAAAAGTTTTCAGTTATTTGAACAAGTATATGGGAAATCTTTTACGGAAAGCTAGCATGGAAATCTTTTTTTATGATTCACACACTCCTGTTTTTAGCATGGCATCTCTGAGTACAATGCGATGTTGACTGACATGACGTAGAACACGGCAGTGCACACTGCACACACACAATCCGAGCACAGAAAACGATGTTTCCATCTTCGATACGCTAAACGTCCGTAAAGAAGCAGTTATGACACTGAGTGTGGTACGATGTTCCTTTCTCAGGAAGAACTCTTGATCTCAAGATTGCAAGGCATAAGGCAGCTACCCAAGTTAACGCACTATTTCGTCACGACTCACCAGGCTCACCCAAAGAACCACCTGAAACTCTCCGATTTCGTATTACCATAAGTCCTTTAACAGTTCATCAAAAACACCCTTGCATTCTTTTAATTTAATCATGGCAAAAAAGTGCTGCACTCGTTAAAATATGATAATGTTTGCAGAGAAAAATGTTTGCTTGAAGTGAAACACTCGGCATGAATTCAAACGGAACACCTGATAATTGCTCTCAAATTATATTATTTTTGTAAATTGTGAACTGCAACCATGAAAGTCCTATATGATATGCATTCGTTACTTTCTCCTGACAAACACCCTTTGCAGCACTGCTGTTATCCATTGCAATAGCATTGCCGGTTCCTGTTGCTAACCAAATTCACTGAATTCAGAATTAAATACGTGCTGAAACATAGACGTCCTTTTTCCGATTCCAGACTACGGAAATTGGATGTTTATACAGTTTTTCAGTGCAATTTATGTATCGCTTCAGTTAAGCTGGGTTTACACGTAACTTTAGTTACGCGCGGAAACGAAGCGGCTGCGGCAGGTGCTCCGTTTGCCCGTTTACACTGCACGCAAGAGAAGCGTGTTACTCATGAATGACGATTGCTGTTGCCCTGGCAACATCATCTCGCTGGAGTTCAACCGCTTTAGCTGTTGGCTTTCAGCAAGGCGACGTAGATAGCCATCATTGTGGGCAGTGGTACTGACCTTGACAACTGACATTTTAAATGTTGTGTAAACTTCATATGTTTTGCTGCAGGTTAATAAGTAAATGCAGTAGTAGGCTATTTACCTATTTACTAACAACTAAGTGTTTGCATGCAGGGTGGACGCAAACGCCTATACCAGAATCCAATTTAATAAGCTGTTACAGAAGAGTCAGCAAAGTGTAGTTAATATTTTTGTAAGGACAACCTGTTAATCCTGGATGCGCGCGTCACAATTTGGGAACCACTGGTTTAGGAGGCTGGTTGGTTCAACACCATTTGAATGTTTAAATTACCCTAGGCTCACGTGGTTAATTCCCTGATTAGCTTCATAGTGATAAGTTTTTAATGCTACTGATGGTTTCATAATGAAACAATTTTAGGGTAGCTAAAATTGAAACTTTCATGTCTTAGATTTGAGGCAAAGTGAAATGTGGAAGTAAATGTGTAAGGATTAGGCATAATTGTCAGATACCCAATACCAATTACATAACATGCATGGATAGAACTTTAAGTCATGAAACATCCTCAAATAGTACAATAGTTACTTTTCATGAGTGACCATTCGAGACAAAACTAACTTGCGCTACTGATCATATCAAACCATACCCATATCAATCAACAATTGTTCCCATTTTTTAAAAGTAAAGCACCAAAAGTTTTAATACTGATCCATATAAATACAAGCCCTTAATGAACAACACACATAGCGCAGGATTATTTTGCAGTAAAGCACTCTAAATATCTGGTACTTGCAAGGGGCTAGTCACTAGGCGCTTTCGTCCGGCAGATCATTTCCGCGCGTAATGTTCGCTCTTCGCGCGATCGGACCCGCCTCGATTCGCATGACTTCGCAATGAACCGCAGCAGCGTACACGGCGACGTTAAATAAACAAGACCGACGCGCGGTCTTCAGCGTGAAAACTCCCTAGTGTAAACCCAGCTTAAGGGTTTATACGGGACAAGATGCAACAACATTTCTTCTATCGTGTTTCACAGTCAAGAAAATTCTTTAAAAACAGTGTGAAACGAACTCATACTTGTTTCAAAAACTGGTAATTTTTTCATAGATCCGTGTTCTTGACTTGTCGTTCAATCTTCTGAAGAGTGATATGGTCGATACTTTATGCAAGGTCATACCTTACGTCGAGAACAAGCTGCTGCTGTGTGAGGCGTTTGATTATGGAAACGGAATGGAGCAGCCTAGCTGCGAGGATCAAAATAAACTCAGTGAGGCTCGTACGAAGTGTGGAAATTCGGTAAGTGCTTGTGGCTGCTTCATGACTGTTTTTTTTGGGGGGTAAAAACAATCATACAGACTATTAAGATAAAGATTTTCATAAAGTGCTATTGTCTGCGGCGACTCATGATCAGTTTTGTGTTTTTGAGGGGTGTTAGCGCAGTGTTGCTCAAACGTTTTTGTTCCATCGCCCCCTTTCCACCCTCGACAAATCGTTGTCGCCCCCCAAGCCTGATAAAGTAAACGCAAGGTTGTACTTTTAAATAATTTTATTTAATGCAATCGATGCATACAATGATCCCCAGTTCATTGTGACTGATATGCTTGGCGGCCGTCACAAAGCTTCAAATTATTGGCAGACATTTTAGTGAGGTACAGTTGTAAATCACCTTGATTATGAATCAACAAGTGGTTTCTTTGCTTTGAGAGCCGAAAATCCCTATTCAACCAAGTATGATATGGGAAACGAAGTTAACTCAGTGATCGATTTTATTAGTGGCAGTGGTTGAGTGTTTGCGCCCCTTTGTGTTGCTTTCCCCCTTTTCGCCCCTAGTTTTGTTCATCCCCTCGCCTTTCAACATCCACCCCCAAGGGGTCGACGCCGCCCACTTTGAGAACTACTGGTCTAGCGTCTGATAAAAAAATGGAACGAACTTATACACTGATTTAACATTGACGCTTTGTCATTTCAACACCAAACAATTAGGCACGGATATGACTCTTATACCAGGGTTTTTTTAAGGCGTTTTAGGGACCCGATTCGGGTCCCTAGAATTTCAAATCGGGTCCCTAGAATTAGAGAAACTTATCACCGGGTCCCTAAAATCAGAGTAAATCGGGTCCCTAGAATCAGAGAAATTGGGTCCCTACAAATCCAAACCAGCTTCCTGACATTTTCCTTAAAAAAAAAACCCTGCTTATACCCATGCTTGTTGAGTTTGAGAGGGTCGTCAAGACAAAATATGGCGCCTACCTCTGAAGTTAAAAAATCGTTTTCGTGGAAGTCACCAAAAAAGAATATATTGATAAATCTACTTGTTTTGCGATTGACTCAACTTAACATAACCAACCGATAGTACAGTTTTACACACATTTAGAGAGTGACCGTCCTGAACATAACATACAAGATCGATAATGTAACATAACTCCATGGGTAGGACTTACACTACTGGCGGAACACGAAAAGGTTGAAAACCACGAGCGTAAAAAATTGTACATTTATTGCTTAGAAAGCGTTTTCCGGGAAAGGCTTTCCTCATTTTAGCTATAACCAAACTTCTCCCTGTCCTTATATTTGAAGTGCATCTGTACGGAAAAGAGCATTCAAGACCAATCTATCATTTTCACAACATTTGATTTTCTGATTTCTGGAATAAACCAATAGCATTGCAAAAATTTAATGGTACTGCAATTTTTCCCTCATTTTAAAGTGTTTCAACGAACCTTTCTTGCACCATTTTCGACCATATTTTGGTGTTTTATTTTCATCAGCGAGTGTCTTATCTCCGCAAATGCAGATGCTTACATTGAGCCCACGTTAGTTTCTTCAGAAGCATAGCACGTTGTTTTCGGCGTTTGGGTCGGGTACAGGCGTATAATAGAGCGCCAAGCTAAAACCCGCCGTTTGGCAATTGCTTATTTCAATCTATTCAATTTTTCATTATTTTTTTTCATTACGAAATGCGACGTTAAGTGGAGATCAAAGAAAAACTAAATCACCATCATCATGGCTGTTTTGATTTTTCTTTTTTTACATCAAAAAGTTGCAAACAACGCACTTATTCGCATGTGAGAAAGTGTGAATATCTAAGAAAGAGGCAATTGCTAAAAAGAAACCCCACTTCAGGGCTGCGTGGTCGTTTGGGGGATGCAACTGACCGAAGATCCGCCCTAAATCCGCCATTCCAAGTACAATAACAGTAGATTTCAAAAACACTGGTTTTATTTGATTTCATCAAACAGCAGTGGTTGCGTTTTTCTTACTCATATTACCCAAATGTAACAATATTTTTAGAACAATGCTTTGTTTTCAGGCTTCCAACAAGCAAATCCATAAAAAACATCAAGTCACTTTCACATTCTTATTGCATTTCGTAACACAATTTTTGACCCTGCCCTTCTTTCCTTTCTGCCCTTGTTCCGAAAATCAAAAAAAAAACTTTGACAAAATGTGAATATTTAAATTGCTTCTTTCTCCCCCAGGACGTACGTACCACCTGCCACACAGTGGCCAGCATTAAATTTTTATTTGTTAACATAGTCTCTTCATGTACCAAAAAACAGTAAAAGTACTTCACCGTTTGTTTGCAGAAACTTCGAATTTTTAGAGCTACAGCATCATGCTTTTGAAAAAAAAAACGATATATCTGCAACAAGCCTTGCGAGTTATCAGGTGACCTTCTTGTTTTAAATGCTTGAAGCGCTGATGACGTCGCAAATTATGGATAAATGTGTATTTTATTTCAGTACTAGCAATTTCAGTACTAATAATTGTTTCAGTGCTTGTGACAGGACCAGCCCGTGGCCTCGTTGTAAGCAATGGCGTAACTAGAGGTTTGAGCGAGGGGAAAAATTTAATTGAAAGAGGCCCACTTGCCACTGTAGGGTGGCCACTAACCAACACTCAGAAAAAGGCTTGAGAAATGATATTGAATCCGGATGTGGATGGCTATATACTAAAACCCTATATCATCGGAAATATTCCGAAAAACGCTAAAAAACAACAGCCTACTGAAAACCAAAAGAATACTAAAACCACAATTTTAGCTAAGTGTGGCCCCGTTTTTGCATGTAGCTTGCCAGGGGGAAATTCGCCCCACTGCTCCACCGTCAGTTACGCCACTGGTTCTAAGTGTGTTTGCTTCGGTGCTGGTAGGTCTGGAGTTCGGCTCTCGGCCGAGCTTTCCTAAGGCCTTATAAATGGTATTGTAACCCCCTTGTGAGCCTTACCAACTGCACGGTATGCGGAAGAGCTACGGGGACGATCAGCCTTGACGGCAAAAGCGCGTCAAATGCTACAAGACCTTGTAAAAACTCAGTTGTGACGTTACAAGACATGATTTCAAAAAATAGTAGTTTCACTGTGACGTCAGGAGATTATTTGTTGAATTCGCGTTTTTGAACTTCTTGTGTTTGTATGTTGCAAAATAAAGCGTAGTTGTTCGCCCCATATGGTCTTGGTAACCAAACAACCTCTACTTTTTTTGAGTATTGCTTGGTTTTGCATATTCTACCCGTGGCTAATTTTTATTATCAACAAAAGAAGTGTTTTATGGATTTGGCGACCTCGGCGCTACGCGAACAGTGATTGGTTTGTTTACATTACTGGGTAACCTGCGGCAAGCGGCCCGCGTGAAAAATTAGTATACTATGCATCAGAATATTAGTTACCCTAGTTGGGCGCAAAATCATGTCAAAACGAAACTCCATGATGAGCACGTTCTTAGGCAGCAAGGGAGGTTTCTTATGCTCCTCATAGTTTTCTCTCTTTATTTTCCTTAGGAAAAGAAAAGTGGAATTTGAAGATAACATTAATTATTTTTTGCGGCCCGCCAGCGGTATTTCACAATTCCTGCGGCCGGTGATAGTAAATACGTTCCCCACCCCTGGCTTACAGAAACGTGAGTGCCAGCCTACCCCGTTATTTTATGACGCTGGATGTCGCTGCGCGCGTGGATCGCCTGGGATCGAAACACGTAGAAGAATGTATGACGCACATACAAACTCGCGCTTGGAACATATGCATAAGAACGCCTAGGGCTAGGCGGAGATTTTTGTCTGAGCTCCCCCTATGTAGAAAAGAGTGCTTTTTCACCTCACCCGTTCGCACTTCGTGGTGCTCTACGGCAACCAGTTGGATTTCGCAGAGGCCTGTATCTTGCAGTGTGCCAATGAATGTGAGAATTCTCACAGTTTTTTTACAAGAGCACCACGCGAGGAAGGTGCAGTAACATAATTACAAGGTCTTGCCAGCACAGCTGATGTGCGTCATAAATTAACTTGATATTGTTTTTTGTACCCAGATATAATCGAGCTTGTACATCTGCTTTTACTCCGGACTGATCACACACACAGCGTTTTATGGTCCAGTCAATATCTGCGAAATTAACCACCCTTGCTGAGCAGCAAGTCGTTAATGAGATCCGTTGAGCAGATGGAACAACAGTATCTAATAGTGGAAATCGCGACCGGTGCTCCTCAATGCAACCTGTTTATCTGATGGAGTCAATGCTTCTGATCGACATAATTTTGTAAAAGATATTTTGTTCTTTAATGCAGTGGTTCTCTACGTTTTTTTAATGGTGGACCCCCTTCAATGCCCCCAAAACAATTGCAGACCCCATTGTTTTTTCAGCGGTTTTTACGCTGTTCAGAAATATTATTTGATCGTTGCTTAGTCAGATATACAGCGATGTGCACTGTAGCAGATAGTTATAGAACACAGCACCTTGCCTAGTCCAAATATTTATCTTCATGCACGCAAAATCCTTCGCATGCATCACAAACCGCATTGTGACTTTGTGCTACTATTGTCTGACACTGAGATAAAACCCAAAGCAATACATCTAATTCTAGTTTAAGAAAAAAATCAACACAAAAACGTCTTAACAGAAAAGCAAATAAATGCCTTTTTTAGTTTGACTGAAGAAATATTAGCCTGCGTAAACTAAGCAGACATGAAGATTTAAAAGAAAATACCTAATTAGATTGACAGTCTTGTGCTGCTGCTACAATAATTCCATGAACAACATGGAACTGTAATTTTAGAAATAAAACAATCCCCTTGTAAAATGTTGACGTTGCAAAGAAGATGCAGAGAGATTGTGCGGCACAACAACAATTATATACGATGCGCACTAAAACTTCAAAGTTGAAGGTTTCCGCGACATTGGTTGAGAACTACTGCTCTTGTGCATTTAATAACCGTGAATCTGTAAGAAGTTTCCATTTTTTGGATTTCATCGTTGTAAATACTGCTCCTTCATTGTTTTATTCTAAAAATTTAAAACGGTGTTTTTACGCTTTACACTTTCACATATTCCTAAATCCCGCAAACTCTTTTCTTACATCTCTATGTTACGAACGTCTGCGGCTCGGATGGCCCTCTTTTGGTGATTGGACATCCGACACAGTCCCGTTGCCACGGGAGAGCTTTGGTGGGCTTAGCTTCCCAAACAAAGTTCCAACCCCACAAACTGAAATATGAAACACTATAAATCAGTGGAGTTCAAATTTTCAGAATTTCAAACCCACTTACATAAACGTAAAGCCCCCCTATTGAAGACTTTCTGGCGACAATTCTGATCCGAAATTGCTTTGTGAGAAAGAGTGGTTTTAGTGCAGTGCTTTTTTTGATCATTTAGGTTTAGTCGATTATTTGGCTTGTATCGTCACTTTATTCTCATAGAGATTCGACAAGCCATTTTTGATAATCGTTTCCGTAACGCTTCGCTGATCGTTCCACCTCCTTGTTCCGTGCTTTACCCTTAGCGCCTGCGTCAGTGGCTGGGAGTGGTATTTTGAGACCGTGTTGTAAATAGGCTTGAACTGTTCATTTAAGCTGATTAAAAAGGCTTTGACGTTACTGTGTGTCGAAATATCAGAGTTAGAAAGTCGGGCAAGTCTGTTCGTTGTCGTCATGCGTCTCCTCTTTAACGTACCTCTGGACTGCAGTCTAGGTTGAGCGCGTGTTCACGTCGTGAAATTGCCAAACTTCCCTCTCTTGGCCAAGGGCTTTTGGTGCAGCAGGCTTTGCTACACTCTATACTTGCCAAGTGCAACAACGCTGTTAGATGCATATGCACTAAATCAGGGCTTCTCAACCTGTGGTACATGCACCCCTAGAGGTAAATTTGCCTATATGAAGTGGTACATTTAAAGTTAGCAATAAAAGGAAAAATATATTTATATATGAGCTATTTCCAAATATTTACATACATATCAGTGGATATCACATTTATAGTTCCAAAAATCTAAAAGTTCTATTAAAAATTCAGTGGATTTTGTTATTTTCCTCAGCCTTTTTGTCATAAGAAATTTTAGGGGTACATGCTCATATGGTCGATATGCTGAAGGAGTACATGGTCAAAGAAAGGTTGGGAACTCCTGCAATAAATTAATCCAAAACACTGGTGCATCGCACGTGAAGTGCGCAGGACACTGATCTGTTTATAGTGAGTGTTTCCATGGCAATGTAGTTTGTTATGATGAAAAACTCCTGGTGTGCTGACTAACAATTAACTTGGGGTTTCGCAACAAATGAAGTAACGATTTTTGACAGAAGAGATATTGAGAATCGGTAAATCATGTCTCAACTTAGTATCTTTTATATTTGTTTTTTTCGGATTAGACTCGAAAGCTAACACATTGTCACCAGACGGTAAAGTAAATCAGCTTTTCAGGAATGTCGTCTTTACGTTTCATTGTATAACTACATTGAAGACGATACGCATGTATATGTATATATGTTCAGACAGGCCCGTGACCAAGCCCCCTAAAATTTTGTTCGTCCCCCCTGGAAAAATGTATTGGACATTGTTTGAAACTATTGGACACAGTTTAAAAATTTTGGGCTCCTCTCAGAAAACTCTTCGCCCCACCTGGTGTCCCAAGCTGGTTACGGGCCTGTGTTCAAAACTACCATAACAAACGCATAAGATAATTTACCAACTACAGTCCATTTTTCGTTCATTTGGCTCTCGAAATCTGAAATCTGCAACTTTGATCCTACAGGAAAAATCCTTCCCTGTGGCTTGCCAACACTCATGGCCATTGGCTAGGTCTGAAGTTTTAAACTGCCACTCTCAAAGAGATCGGAAACTGTACAGCAGTGATTTTCAACCGGTGTTCAGTGGAAGATATTCAGCTGTTCGGCAAGAAATTCATTATGGAAATAAATTATCCACTATCATCACCAGTTTTAATCTTTTATATATTACGAGAGTAATGCAAAAGTCTTCCTTGTCTCAAAAAAGGTTGAAAAACACTGCTCTGGGGTTGCTTTACGGTTACGTGCAGTGGCGTATGGTGGTTATTGTGAGGCTACTGTGTGTGCCCTGTTTGTGACTCACAATATGACGTCATATTCACGTTTTCAAACGTTTTGGTGAAGTTTGTTGACACTGTATGCATATTATTGTATACGCACTTTCCTTATTATATGTGCCATTGTATTGAATATAGGCCTAACTCAGGCGTTCTCAACCTTTTCAAGCATGTGACCCAACCAGAGTTGGATCAATTACATCAAATCTGTTCAATTATAATTACAATTATAATTACTCCTCCAAATTTTTCAATTACATTACAATTACTCTGTGCTAAAAATCGCAAATTACAATCATAATTGCAATTATTCTTAAGACTTGTAATTAATTACAAATCGTAATTACAAACATATTTTGAGAGAATATGGTGGATGATCCCTGAAGTCGTGCCAGGTCAAGATTCACGTTAGTTTTCTCTCGCAATTTGAACGTTTTCGCTTTTACATTGAAAAGCAACCACTTGGAGAGTAGGCTACATGTAAAAATA
>JGI24021J15306_10012059_pt1 | contig 10732 bp, 4 predicted proteins | sample Ectturendosymbi1_FD_15306 | JGI IMG/M metagenome (IMG submission 15306) | reverse complement strand
CGTATCATCATCGCCACATCTGGGCGCAATGATCAGAAGCCTCCTCACAATCAGTGCAGCTCATCAACTGGATCAGCGCTGGGCGTTATTCTCAGCTGGGTCAGTGCCGGGTGTGATTCTCAGCTGGGTCAGTGCCGGGGGTGATTCTCAGCTGGGTCAGTGCCGGGTGTGATTCTCAGCACCCCAGAGGAATGCACATTTGCTTGGCAGGGAGGACAGCGAGATGACCAATCGTATGTTAGCGTTCGTATGAGAGAAAGTACGGAGCCAATCAAATCCCGAATTACCGACATGGTGACGTAAACGGTGGGAAATTTTAAAAATCAACAAACACAAGCAACGTCACTTCAGAAATAAAAGTTTGCATAACTACAGCATCGAAAGTGAGATCTGTAATAAAAAAATAACATAATGCAAGAGTTGAGCAAGTCATCACCTTTCCTGCATCAGTTGGTAATCGGCGTTGGACATGAGGGGGGGCTGTGGTTCGTGTGGTGGGGGTGCCTGGAAAGTAATGATCAAGTTTAGCTTCGCATTGTTGTACTCATACCCGCGGTGGAAATCACATCCGATACTTTCAAGCAAAGCGAAACACAAGTAGATATAGTCATTGTTCTCATTACTTTTGCTACGCTATTTCTTAAAAATAGCAACACGGCAACCACTGTTACACAGCCTCAGCTTCATGCACAGTCACCTGTTGCTGTTGCGCGTAGACTTGTTCAAGCTCTTCCTGTCTCTTCGTGTATTCCACATGCAGCTGTTTGTACTGTTCCTGGTACTGGTGGAGCATGGAATTCATGGAAAGCGCTTGGGAATGCAGACGATCCCGTTCTTCCAGGATCTGATGGAGCTGGCGGGAAAAACAAAAATCTTGTTGTGACGACACAAAAATAGAAAATTGAAGTGCACATTAAATAGAACTGGCTAAGTTGTGTTTAGTGGTTTGTTCAACCACTTAAGTGACTGAAACTTTCAACCTGGTCATGAAATCAACTCAGCAGCTAAAAACTTAGTTTTGAACCAAATAACTGATATTTTTATGACAAAAACAAAGCGGTCTTTACGAGAGATTATGACAGAACAACGGTAAAACCGTCGGCCAGCCTCCACATAATTGAACACCCACCTGAGCGCTCTGCTCCAGCATCCTGGCATCACCAGCATCCAGCTGTTCCTGCATGATCCTCATCCGCTCTGTGTCCTCAGCTCTCGGTGCTCCTAGCTTTGCACGGATGACCTGATGAAGCTTATCCAGCTCTTCCTGAAGATCATCAGCTCCATCAGATGACCGAAGATGTTCCTCGTGCACGACGGTAGAGTCACTGGCAACCAACTGCGACGGGTCTTGCATCATATCTGAGGCAAGCGAATGAATTTTCTGGGTTAAACGAGAAAGCATGTCGTCTTTCTCTTTAAGCCTTGGTTCAAGTTGCGAGTTGAGTTGTTCGAGATGTGAGATGCTGTCCGACCGTTGCTCAAGTTCAGCAGAAAGGTTCCTGTTGTCGTCCTGCACTTCCGACAACTGGTTCTCATACTTCCGCATCTTCTCCTCTGAATCTCTGAACTTCAACTCCAGCTCTTCGGAGTCCATGATGAAGCGAGTCTTCTCTTCCTCCCACCGTTTGCGGGATTCAGCGAGCTCTTCCTCAAGAATGCTCAGGTTTTCTTCATATGTTCTACGCTGGTTGTGTAACTCGTTGATTTCGGCTTCCTTGTCGTTGATCAATTGGTTCAATCCTTCGATGTCTTCCTTTAATCTTTCAACATTATCTACCAAGGCACTTATTTTCACCTCCAATTCACTTTTCTCTGCCCGCATGTGATCCGCAGCCTCATTCTTATCCCGGATTTCCAGCTTCAAGCGCCGAATTTCGTCCAAATACGTGGCCAGCATCTGGCTTGCTTCACTTGCCTGTGTGACCCCAAAGCTCTGGACGAGTGTTTGTTGATCCTGTCGACTCTCTTCCACCTCCAGCTGCTGACGATGGATCAGGCGATCCTTCTCCGCGAGCTCAGACTTGAGGTGGTTCTCGTTCATCTCATATTGGGTGCGCAGGGCCAGGAGGGACTGGACCTGACTGGCCACTTTCGTTTTCTCCTCATGGAGTGACGCGTTCTCAGACGTCAGCGATGCAAGTTCATTCTTCAGCCGTTTGCAGTCAGATACGAGTTCGGACACTAACCTTTCGCGCTTCTTCAGTTCCGACTGATTGTGATCAGCCATCTCCTTCAACTTCTGCGCTTCCGAATCCCCACTCCTCTGCACAGATTCCGTCACAAACGACTCCTGGCCGAGTTGGAACCCTTCGATTTCTTGCATCAAATCCACAATCGTTTGATCTTTCTCTGACAGATCGGCCTGTGCTGCCTCGAGCGTTGAGTTCAATTCATCCACAGTAGTTTGCGTTGTTGTCAGTTGAACGGTAAGTTCCTCGTTCTTCGATTCGAGCGTTTTGGAATAATCATGAACCTGCTGCAGATCTCCTTCCAACGCATCAACCTTGGATGACAGCTCTTCCACCTCCGCAGCAGCTTCCTCTTCGTTTCTCCGACTCTCGTTGAGGCTGCTCTGGAAAGTTTCTTCTTTCGCACTCAGTTCATCTTCAGCGCGTTTCAGTCTCGATTCCGCTTCTTCTCTGATTACCTGAAAATAAAAAAAGGTTAAAGCAAAACACTTATTCACAAGAACCAGGGTTCAAATTTGAGGTCACGAGCTAGGATCAGGGTTCAAATTCAGGGTCACGAGCTTGGATTCGCGCAGCGCGATGATTTGGTGTCAATCGACGCAACTGCACAGATTTCGTGCGACTGAGCACAAAGCAAAACGAAAGTCTTTTGTGATGTCATAATATATTTTAGAACGCTTTACCTCATCGCAAAACTGTCGCCTTGTGGCTGATGAAGAACCAACGCTCAGAAATATTCTTATTTGTAAAGAAACAGAAAGCTGTAGTCATATATGGCCAGGCCTGTAGCCACGGGGGAGGGGGGCATTTTATTGTGTCCAGACAATTTTTTATTATAAACATGAAATGAAAACAAAAATCTGCCCCCCTTAAAAATGTTTTGCCCTCCCAATCCTTTAAACCTGGCTACTGGCCTGCATATGGCCAGTGAGAACTCCGATGATACTATATAAATAATTATTGAAACTGAACAACGTCAGCTACAGCGCGCAATTAACCACAAACAAGAGACGCCGCAATATTCCCAACACCCACCTTCAGCTCTTCAAGCTCTTTTTGGCGTTCTTCCATTTTGCTGATCAGTTCGTTTCTATCTTGCGTAGTCTCTTCCAAGTTTAACTTCAGCTGCTCCAAGCTCGTGAGATTCTCTGTTTCTTTAGCAGTGCTGCTAGATCTCAACTCCTCCTCCAACTTCACCGCATCGTCGAGCTGGAGTTGCAGGCGCTGGACCGTCGCCTCAACCTCTGAGCATCTCGCGTTGGCCTGCTTCTCCTGTTCTTCAAGAATCTTTATCTTTTCAGTTAAAACCGCTTCGGATTTCCTTCTTTCTTTCAGTTTGTTTTTGATTAAGGAATTCTCACGCTCCAGTCGATTGAGAACTTGCTCGTAACTGTCCTTCTCGGTTTGTAGAGCGGAGTTCAAGTGGTCACAGTCTCGCTGCATGGCTTCGCATTGCTTTTTCTGTTTTTCAAATTCAGCTTTGTCGCTGTGCAACACTGCCAACTCCTCACGGCTCCTGCTCTCCGAGATCTTCAGAGCTTCAACCGTTTCACTCAGACCCGTGACCTTCGCTTCGGCTTCTCCGAACTTCGATCGCCATTCTTCGGAAGATTTCTTCCACGATGCGGCCCGTTCCGCCATCACTCCCAACTTATCCAGAAGCTTCTTAATTCCAGGTTCCTGCTCCCACATATCGGGCTGGGTGGCTTTCAGTTGCTTCAGGGTCTCCTCCATCAACTCACGCCGAGCTTCCATGTACAGGCTTTCATCAGATGTTGCTGGTGCAGTTTGTCTGTGGTCTGTGTCCACTTGTATGCCGTTTGAAGAACCATCTGCAAGTATTTCGCACGTTCTATCGTTGACTTTCTGATTCAGATCTTCAACTCGAGCAGAAAGTGTTTTTATTTCGTTTTCTTTTTCTGCAATCGAACAATTCAATTCATTATTTTCATCACGAAGTCGTTTACTTTCTTCAAGTAGAAGCTTATCGCTGTCTTTTGACACCAGATCATCGAACTTCAACTTCAGCTCAGCGTAATTTTCTCGCAAATTTTCAAGTTCCACATTCGACTGGGACCGAGCACCATCCTCTTTCGCTGCCTTATCTACATCTGCTGGATCGGAAATAGACTTTCTCAGCAGTTCTTCCAACTCTGCACATCTTTGCTCCAAGGCACCGCTGACAGATAGTTGAGTCTCGTAATCAGCAGAAAGCTTGTCGAGCATTGACACTTTTTCCTTTCTCTCACCGTCAAGTCTCTCACATTTCTCTGCCAACTCACTCTTCTCATCTTCAAGGAGTTTTATTCTCTTTTTCAATGTTTCACTCTCCTGCGCTCCTCCTTCACCCTGACCGAGAGTGTCTTCCAACTTCCGAATGCACTTCTGGGCCGAACGGAGCGAGTCTGTTCGTTCAGTTAACGCTTTTTCGAGCTTCTTGGTCTTGTTCTCCATGGCAACCGCCATTTCATTCAAGTCCTCATTACAAGTTTGCAACGTTGCCACCTCCGTCTCGAGCGCTTTCACTTTTGCTTCGGATTCACGTTGTTCACTTTGTAAAGCGGTGAATTCTTCTTTCACCGATCTTTTGTCGGAACTCAAGCGGTCAACTTCGGTTTCCAGGGCAGAGCATTTCTCCTTCAACGCCGAACAATCCTCAACAAGGGTCTCTAACTCTTGCTCTTTCTCTGAAACACAAGACTGAAGTGTTTCACTTTGACTCTTCAGATCAACCATCTCTTGTTTTGCAGCACTGAGCTCTCCCTCCAACTTCTTGGATGCAGCAATCGTCTCCTTTCTTGACACCAGAGCAGCTTTCAACTTCCTCTGAGTCAGCTGCAGCTTTTCATCAGACTCTCTTTGCTGCATCCTCTCGACCTCAAGCTGACCTTGATGTCGATCCTGGAGCTTCATGTTCAGGTCATCAAGTTGTGACTTCAGCTCCTCGATACGATCATTCTGTTCAGCTCGGACAGAAGACAATTCTTCTTTCTCGTGTAAAGACGTTTCCAGTTTCTGCTCAGCTTCTTCCAAACGTGCGTCTTTCTCTCGCATCTCCTTCTTCAACTGTTCCTCTCTCGAAATCAACATTTGCATTTTACCTCTGACCTGTTCTGCTTCATTGCCCTTCATGGCCAACTCCGTTTGGCAGGTTTGGAATTTTTTTATGAAGTCCTCCAACTCAACTTTGATTAGTGATAACTCGCGACCTTTGACCCGAACGTCATTTTTTAAGGTCTCAACTTCAGTAGAATCAGCTGTTTCTTTGCTTTCCTGCACTTCGACTTTTCTTTGAGTAACCAACAGTTCCTCATTGGTTTGCTCCAATTTAACATTAAGTTCTTCGTTCACTTCTTTCAGCTGCCGAGCTTTTCCAACAACAGCCTCCAACTCTTTTCCCAAGCTTTTATTCGCACTTTCCAGCTCAGCAACCTGTGCTGCGCTTTCACGCAAGTCATTCAATGCGCACTGATGGTTATCTTTCATCTTTCCAACTTCATCAATCAAAGCAGCCTTCTCATCACCAGACACACGCAGATCATTGGATGCAGATGCAAGATCAGAGCGTGCAGAGTCTAAGCCGCTCCTCAGCTCCTCTGCATCATTGTGGGATTGCTCGAGTTGCTCTTTCAACAACTCAACTGCAGCCTCAGCTTTGAATGTTTGTTCATTTCGGGCAGCAATGTCTTCCTGAAGAGATTTCAATTTCGTCACCAACTCATCTTTAGATGCGTGGAGTTGAACAATGTTCTCTTCAAGATCTGCTTTGATCTTCTGTGCAGATTCCTCCAGGGATTCTTTCTCTTCCAGAGCACATGAAAGATCAGACGTTAGTGATGCTATTTGTTCAGACTTCTGTTGAAGATAAACTTCAGCGTCGTTTTTCTTTGTTACCAACTCAGCATAATCAGCTTCCAAGCCAGTGATAGTTTTCTTCAAACTTGAAAGTTGGCCTTCATAAGAAGATTTCAGTTCGTCAACTTCTAACGTTTTTTCCTGAGCCAGCCTTCTCCATTCATCTACTTCTTTCTTGGCATCGCTAAGTTCGGATTGGTGTTTGTTGACATCAGTCTTCAGTGCGGAATTCTCATCAGAACAACTTTGCAACTTTGATTCCTGGTCGAGCAAATGCTGTTGAAGTTTAGATATTTCGATCTCTAACCCAGTGATCTTTTCTTCCTTCTCTGACGCCATAGAATCATTGAAAGAATTTTGCTGGAAACTTTCATTGACAACAGAGTTTTGGGAAATGTTCATTGAATTGGAAAGTTGAGCTTCCAATCTGCTCTTCTCCTCCCCCAACGAACCAGTCACCTTTTCCAGCTCAGCCACTTTCACCTCAGCCTCCTTCAACTTGGTCATCACTGACTTCCGTGACACAAGCGACGCCTTCAGCTTTCGTTGTGTTTCCGTCAACTTCTTTTCGAGCTCTGAAACTTTCGCATCGGGCTTGGGTTCCTCCTCAGATGACGTCCCTCCCACTGACTTTCCACCTCCATCTTGGAGCTGAGCGACTCTCGCCTGGAGCTCCTCCACCTGGGTCCTCGCAGCTCTCAATTCCTCCTCGCGTTCATGCACCGTAGCACTCAGTTGTAGCACCTGAAACATATCAAGTCACTGTTTGTGAAACATATCAAGTCACACCTGAAACATATCAAGTCACTGTTTGTGATACACGTTCTTACGAACAGCACTCAACGCTATGTACAGAGTGCAAAGGCAACTATTTTCACAATTATCAAGTTCCACAAACTGATGCTTACAGACATCAACTACACAAGACGAAAAGCAATTTTACAAATTGCACATAGTTAGCGCATCACTGACTTCCACATTAACATGACGGCGGGCAATACACGATTCTGTGATGTCACAATGTAGGTCGATTATATCCACATTGTTACGGACAAGATCGTTTAATATACACGTTTTTTAGCAACACAAAAGTCACCTGGTTTTCAGAACCGTCATTCTGAACTTCATTTCGATCAACGGACTGCAAATTAAGAAGCTGGTCTCCTTTTCTCTTCAACTCAGCTTCAAGATCAGCGAGTTGTGATGCGAATCCTTTTATCTTCTCTTCTGCTTCATTCAGGACTTCCTTGGATTGCGACAGTTCGTTGTCTTTGTTCTCAAGCAGTGACTGGAAGGAGTTGATTTCTTCCTTGTAATTGTTTTCAACTTGAGATTGCAGAGAAAGCTTTTCTCGGAGGTCAGTCAGTTGAGACTCAAGATCTTCAACCGAGGCTCCTCTTCCCTCAAGCTGCCCATTAAGCTTCAGAATCTCTTCCGCTTTCCAAGAGACCTCTTCCATCAGAGCCTCATTCTTTTCGCTGATAGCAGCGACCGCTGCATCACCAGATGAAACTTTGCCACTGAGCAACGTGATCTCATCGTGAAGATGGCGGATTTCTTCTACTTTATTGTCCAATTCCTTGGCAAGACCGCTCATGTTTGAATTAACTCTGGCAAGCTCAGCACTCCGCTCTTCCAGCACATTCTGCAGCTCGGATTCACCAGCCACTGATTGGCTTTTCAAAGCCTCCAGCCTTGCCTGTACCTCTGCTAGTTCGGTGTCTTTGTCACCGAAAGACTTTTCAGCTTCTTTTTTCACAGTCATCATCTCATTTCGCAACATGTCAGCGTCATGGTTTGCTTGGCTGAGTTGCTTGTTCAAACCAGACACGAGCTCGAGCTTGCTCTGTACTTCTTCCACTAAGCCTTGCTTGTCGGTTCGCGACATTTCCAGTTCTTGCTCGAGTTCACTTACTTTCTGCTGAGCACAACCCAGCTCAGACTGTTTCTCTTTCAGGAGTGAAGCCTGTTCATCTCTTGCTGCACGCGCCTCCGTCATCTGCGACGTGAGGTCCTGGAGCTCTTGTTGGAGTTCCTCAACTTTGCAACAAGCATCCGTTCGAGACTGTTCGCTCCCTTGTAGCTTCACAACAGCATCTTGCAGCTGTGTTGCCAAATCCACTTTTGATGCTTCGAAATCTTTCAGTCTGTCTTGTAGGTTTTGAAGCTCCTCAGTCATTGAAGAAACACTTTGCTCCAGAGACCTGTTTACCGATTGAAGTCTTGAAATCTCATCCGATTTTTCTGATAGTTCATCTTCCCTCTTGCTCATTGATTCATCCACAAGAAGTTGCTGCTTAGCAGTCAAGGATGACATCTCGTCATCCTTCATCACCAACTGCTTCTGCATTTCTTTGATTTTCATCTCGTAGTTCTTTTTCTCTTCCTGCAAAGAGCTGCTCATTGCCTCGATGGTGGATCGGAGGGAAGCCTCGAGTACTCTGTGCTCTTCATCACTGGTTTGCATCCGGATTCCACTTTCATTGAAAGATTTCTCCAACGCTTGATTCTCCGATTTCAGGGTTTCTATGGAAACTTCTGTTAGNCTCAACGCACCCTGGGCCTCCTCAAGCTGAAGTCGGTAGTTTGTTTCGTTTTGGCTGATTTCCACCAGGCGGTGCTCAAGTTCTTCCATTTGCGCTTGTCTCGTTCTCAGCAGATCTTCCTGCTCAGCAAACCTCTGTGCGGATGACGTCAGATCCTGTTCCAAAGCTTCTACTTTCGTTACCAGCTCGTTCTTCCGTGTCTCTAAATCAGTTAAAAGTTGTTCTCTTTCATTCAAGCGAGCAGTCAGACTTTCAATCTGATCTTCTCGACCAGTGAGATCAGCCTCGTTGCTCATCTTCAGTTCAGCGATCCTGTCATTGAGGATTTTCACTTCTTCGTCACTGCGAAGAGCATTTTCCTCCAACACTTTGATGTTGTTCATCAGCTCAACGATCCTCACCTGCAAGTTCTCTGCCTCATTCACAGAATTTTGTCGATCATTTTCCAGTTTCTGCAGTTTTTGGAGAACGGCTTCCATCCTCTGTTGCTCCTGTTCAGTGATCAACGCTTTCTCTTGCTCCATAGTCCTCAAGGAGGTGGACATCTCGGAAATCCTCCTCTCATAATCCTCTTTATCTTTGTTGGAAGACTCTGCAAGTGCCATGTACTCATTCTTCAACCTGCCGAGCATACCATCCTTCACCTCTGACTCCTCCACGGAGCTCTGCATTAATGACGTCATCTGCTCTTTCAATGACGCAACAAGAATATCAGACTCTTCTTTCTTCTTCTGAGATGAAAGAACTTCCTGCAAAAATAAAATTTGAAACACCAGTAAAAACCTGAAGCATGTTTAATCGTAACACTTTCCATGTAATGCCTAATTCTCATTACTTCATCTGGAAAATGTAACCAGAGCAGCAAATAGTGTCACTGCCTTTTCCCAAATCTATTGGCACATGATTTGTAATAGGAACAATTGAAGTTGCCTGTGTGTTTGTTCGATTGGTATCTTCTCTGTTTCTAACACACACGGATGAACGCGGCAAGTGGAAAACAATTTACAAATCTCATATAATTTCTATACAGGACGTCCGCAGAGACAGTTTTCTAAACCATCTCCAATTTTTGCTATGGCCACACCCTAACCTTGCAAAACATCAGACTTTAAAGCAAATTGAAACTCTCCCCCACCTGCTCTAGTTCAGCGATTTGGCCAAGCAGCGTTTTCATCTTGTCATCCTGTTCGCCCCGCAGCAGTTCCTCCTTCTGTAAACGGGAGGAGTCGTTTCTCTCCAAATCCTCCTGGAGACGTTTCACCTCAACATCCAGGCGCTCCTTCTCCTCCTTGAGATGTTTCATCTGCACTTGGTGAGCGCGAACAATCTTCTTCGCTTTCTCGTTTTGAGTATTTAACTTTGTTATCTGCAAAACGCCGGAAAAGCATCAGCGTACATTCGTGCACAGGGAACAAGAGGAGAAAAATAAAGATTTTTATGAGATAGCGCCATTCACACAATGGTAAGGACGTCCTATTTGTTAAGCAACAAAGACGACTAACTATTTAAAAGACGCATATCTCGATCTTCCACCATAACACAATGCTTTGCAAACCAACTTATTGCAGGAAACAAAGGTGTTCTTGAGGGAAATGATTAAATGAGATTGACAAGGAATGGAGAAGATTTGCTATTTAACATTTCAAAGTGGTTTAGAAGTTTACACGAAGTTGTGCAGTGACGCGTTTATGACACGTCATTTGTCGATGTCGTACTTTGAATATATTCACTGAACCCGAGATCAGCTGTAAACATTATTTCCACCATCGACATGCATCGCAGTGAACATCACTTCTAACCACATACACTTGCTAAGCTACAGTGTTTCCACCAGAAATATCATCCTCACTCCACAACCAGAACAAAACACTACGCACCAGTTTTGCAAGGCGCAACACTGCACACCACCACACATGTTGATGCGACTCACATTATGATTATCAATGACTGGACAGATGGTAAGTGTAGTTGATTGTCACATATACTGTTGACAATTGTTCAGGTAAATGAATACAAGACATTGACCAATGAGAACTGCACTACCGCGTTACGGTTCACTGGTCACGGTATGCTCCACTACCAAGTTGATGATGTAGTTACTTCTGCAGCAGCCAAGTCTGTTCGGACACATGAACCCCCCCC
>JGI24021J15306_10012056_pt1 | contig 10734 bp, 7 predicted proteins | sample Ectturendosymbi1_FD_15306 | JGI IMG/M metagenome (IMG submission 15306) | reverse complement strand
GACCTCGAATAAGTAATTGCCGTTCCAGAATTTCTTCCATACAATAACGAAATCTCCACATCGAAATGAAATAGACTTTTGCGGCCCGCGGCAAATTTGTGTTGATAATTTGGCCCTTCGAGCTTGAGTTGTGCAGGCCTGTTCTGTAGAGATCTTTTGCTAGTGGCATAGTAAAAAAATGTGCGTTGAACCAAATCAAAAAATGCTAGAAATTGTCCTTACTCCTAACGTTTTGGGACCTCCCGAAATCGGGGGCCCTAGGCTTAAGCCTTTTTAGCCTAATGTTAAATCCGCGCCTGACCCGGTGTCAAGCGAAATTTCTGAACTATCTAACCCTCACGCTAACCAAAGCTATATTATCAAGATGTCTATGGTTATATGATAAAATTGCTGAATTCATGATGCATTATGAAAACTTAGACTTTAATATACTTGAACTTTAATATACTTTAACAAACCGTTATCATGAGTTCTCAGCATACTACGCAGGCTCAGCTGCGAATACCCAGAAAGCGTTTGTGAAATGCATGAACTGGAATCTTGCTCAGCGCATAAAGCGCTTTCGAAATGCCTGATCTGGAATATCACCCTGCGCATGCGCAGATGGCGTGAAGTCAGTGATTTCTCAAGTCAGAAATTTCGCTTGACACCGGGTGTCAAACTTCTATCCAACGACCTGTTTGCCCCACAGGCAGTGATGAAAGTAGAATAATTTTCTTACCGGAAGGATCTAGTATTTATAAATACCGTCCCGAAATTTCAACCATAATTGTAAAAAAGCAATCAAGAACACGTCTACTTTTTGCCCACCCACTATTGTACATCTTAAAAACACAAAAAATGCATTGTGCATTTTAAAAATAGCCATTTCAAAATCAAGCAAATAGTGTTATAGGCTACGTTTCACTAACTTCGAAAGTGGGTCAGGCAATGCAGCTCGAGTTGTCTAAATGTAAAACCTCCACCATTTCCCGCACGTCAAGAGATTACCACAACACAAATATAGAACATTATTTGAAAGCTCTCCACAAAGGTTCATGGTAATTATCCTCTTTCGGCTTTTGACGAGCCATGCCACTTGTTGAGTGAGCTGCTCTTCTCCCTTTTCCAAGCCATGTTTTGACGTATGGATCTAGATCCCATGCTTGGATGGGAGGTCCCACAATGCTGGTAAAGAGCAGGTTGGCGGCATTGTTTGTAGTTATCAGACTTCTTTTATCGTTAATAATATTGTTCATTGCGCTAAACCCTCGCTCACAGTCGGCATTGCTTGGTGATGGAGTGTCAACTGCCAGACAAAGACAAAAAAACTCTCAGACAAAAAACATTTCCAGTTCCTTTGAAAGTATTTTCAGCAGAATTTTCATTCCTGTGTAGATGGGAAAGTTTTGCAAACTTGGAGAAAACAGTGGCTGGTTTTTGCCCATTCCTGTTTGGCATCATCAATGCAATGCGTAATACTCAAGACGAATTTAATAATTAAGAAAACCGAAAGCATTGTGAACGTTATTTAATTTCACTTTCTCACTCCAACCACGTTCCAAAGCATATATTCTAATGCAGGGGTCACCGAAGGTAACGCGGGCTGCATGGTGACTTTTTCAATACCATGTAAGAAATGCACAAACGACAAAGAGAACAAAATGTATTGATCAAAAAGTGATCAAAAAGGTAATCTTGGCAATAATATATAGTTATGTTGGATCCAGCATACACATATCCGCGTATCACAAACTAAGCTGATAAAAAGTCTTGTGAGATTTGTGTAATTGGCGTTTAGCTTTCAAGGTGTCATTCAAGATGGACCTTTCGGTGTTTTTACACACATTCTTTTTATTTTATCTACATTTTCTGCATAAACTTTAGCACAATGTATGGATATTTTACTATTACTAATAATTATGCAGTCATTTGCAAAGGCATGAGACCAACATGAAATTATCTAATTTTTGCAAATTAGTTTTCATTTTTTTTGTGTGTTTGCCTCAGACACAAGGTCTATATCAACGTAGTCAGAAAAATACAAGACTACAGGAATGCTTATGCGCAACCCTTCGCAGGTTAGGTGTTGATTGGTACACGCATTCAGTACTGAAGAGAAGGGAACACTGAAATAAGGCACCAGCAACCATACTGCGTTGGGTCATTGTCATACAGAAGCGCTACGTATTGGGAGAAAATGGAGATTTGTAAAATGCATCAGACAATTGAAGTGAGCCAATAAAAAGTATCATGAAGATGCGTGTTGTTTAATAAAAGCGTGAAATTGTTTCTAATCAAGGCATCAAACGTTTTGACGAAATAGGTGACTTGATATAGGCGAACATTGCATTACTGTAGATGTAATGCACAATTTGATAGACTTTGTTATAGGCAACAAGGAGTTGTTTATACTAGACTGTTTTAATTGCATTACAACTGACAGGCATGCATTGGTATGCAATAGACACGAATACGAATGTTTAAATGAAGTAGAGTACTGAACAAAAGTGCCCCTGAGCTTGTTTGCTGCACAGCTATGTGATTTCAATTGCCTTTGGGTCAGATCCGTCGCCAGAAAGTCTTCAATAGGGGATCTTTACGTTTGTGCAGGGGACTTGACATTCTGAAAATTTACATTAAATTTACAACACAGCATTTGTAAATTGTGACTCGCATTGCGGGCAAATCATTTATAAAATCATCAAATATTTTCCTCACAGATACCCATAAGGCTCGTAGTTCTCAACAAAAAAAATTTGAACGATCTGAAGGAATTGGGTCTTAATCATTGCCATTTAATTGACTGCAATTATTAGAGGTGTCGTAATGAGATGCAAACATTTACAAAGATTTGCAAGAAACCAGAATCAAGCCAATCATTCAGTTATGAAAATACTGTTACCGAATGTGCAAATCTGAGGCTAGTCAAAACAATGCACCACCACAATGAACGTGTTCATTCATTAGCACACATCGTCTGCCAATCAAACATGGGGGCCTCGGCCTCCGCTCAGCTGCAAATTTGTCTCTGCCTTGCTTCCTATCTTCCTCACATGCTTGCACTGGCTTCGCGACATGTGTGCTTCTCTCACATACCAAGTTCATCTCTAAAGGGAAGTAGGCGATGCCGTGGTCTCTGGTCCGCCACCTCCTCCAACCAACTCGAATACAAATATCTTCAGTCCGCTTGGGGCGATATCGCTTGCGTCATCGAAGTGCATCACCTGTTCCGCAAGAACGTTATTTGGCTCACTGTCAGACTGAAAGCGTCCCTTGTAAAGCACACTGCTGCCTGGCCTGAAGCCTTTCCAGTATCCTGTGTTGGTAACCTACTTTTCTTACATCGACTGAAAGGAGATCTCTTGCAATGTTGCCTTGCAATACTGAAAGGAGACTTTTAGCAGCCAAATTTATTGGGTGTTCCTGTAATATGGAGTATCTTAGACAAATTTCACTCTTTGGATGTTCGCCCCTCCTTTGCACGCCTCTGCATATACGCTAACTTCACATTCAACACTCCAAGCAATGAATGCTGAAATTTTGCGCTCAAGCGTCAAATACGTTTACTACCTCACAAACGTAACAGAAATGATCAGGTGATGTTATTCTAGGTATCAGCTGCCGGTACTGCTCTGTCTATAAATTACAGTATAGAATAAGGATTGATAAAATCTTCACTGGCTTCAAGTGCTTCATATTTCAATTTGGGGTTTGAAGCTTTGTCTGGGGGGACTAAGCCCACAAAAGACCCCGCCACGCGGCGACGGGACTGGCCCTCTCGAACTGCTGTATCAAGATGGCCGGACATACTCTTTTAAAGGAATGCACAGAAAGTGTTGGCTGATTTCTTACATCCAACGATCTTTTTTGCAGTCGCAAGTTCTTTAGCAGTGGATAGTTGCTTTTCTGCCACCTTAGTCTTCTTGTAACTCTACACGTTTTCAGATTTTTAACGGAAACTCCTCGCTCAGACGACCTGAAACCGTGCTAATAGTAATATCTGTAGTGTTTTTGGCAGATTGCCACATAATTTCCGAAAACAACTAGTAGGAACGCATGACAGCTCGTCTGATAGCGTGATCATCATTTCGTGAAGTATTGGTGTCTGTCAGTCTTGTCTGTGTCGCCATAAGTTCCACGTTTCCCAAACTTCTCAATGAATTTCTCTTTACCTAAATCATAGTGTTTTTGCAATCTGCTTTTCTAGGAGTCTTTTCATATGAAAAGCTACTACTGCATGCTCAACAGCCAATAATGAAGTTTTTGCTCTTTTGCTCTAATTTCAAAAAGGTTGAAAAGACCATTCAATTGTTCATTAATCTGGGCTACAACTAACTGGAAATATAAATCAGTAACTGATAAAATGAAAAATATTTTGCTTAAATCAGTAACTTTGAAAGTATCCAGATTTTGACTATGATGTATTAATGTATTTATTTGATCATTTGATGCATTAGTTTTGAATTTTCTGCAATATACCGTTGAAGCTTGGTTGGCCTTATACGTTTGCAAACGACTGTATGATTTTAGTTTCTTTTTGTTAAAGTGCAGCAGCAGGCCGGATAAACCTCCTTTGGGGCGCAGCATTTGGCCTGCGGGCCATGATTTGGTGATCTCTGTTCCAATGCAATGTTTCGTTACATGCATGGATTTAAACATTAGAATAAGTTAATGGTCAGCAACCCAACACTTAAGCAGAAATTTCACAAAACTTATATTCAGAAAAGGCTAAAGATTACGACATTTTCACCGTACACACCTACACATGGTTTGTTTGGATCGACTCTTGAGCCGATTGCATTTTGTCAAAGACGTTTTATTTTAGCAACAAAGCAAACTCAATATTTATATAAAACCACCTTAAGCCAAGAATAATACTTGTCAAGTTGATAAAACTCTGTAAAACGAACTGGATAATCTTATTAATTTGCACATAGTCACAAATTTTGCGAATTCATCAATGCAAGTTGTTATAAGCGCCTATGCGCACTCTCTAATAATATGATTTGGCTACAAGCTTGCTTGCAACTGACAATATTTGTTTAAAGTGCTGGAGACAGTTCCTCTTTTCACCTTTTACAGTTCAGAAAGTACACGTACAAAATAACGTTATTCTGGTTTTAAGCAACGGTTCACAAACACCAGCTTCCTGGCAAAAATCTTACCTTAGGGCAAAACTCAACATAGTCACCGCAACTGAATGGCAGCATTGCCATTCTGACGATTGTTGAATGGCAGCTGCTGAATGGCATTGCAACTGAATGGCAGCATTGCCAGACACGTCTGACGATTGTTGAACACATCTTGAATGAACCACCAAGTGCACCTGCGAAGTCGTGCAGATACAGTGAAGTCCACATGCCAATACGTATACTGCATTTGTTGCGTAGGGCATAGAGGAATGATTTTCAACCTGGGCATTCTTGAACGTTAACGATGCAATGAGAATGATCACTCTGGGCAATCAAAAGACAAGAAATCCTAGGCTTACCTTTAGACTACTTGTCGGCTGCTTCACAAAACAATTCGGGATTTCAAAACGTTTCAGAATTTTTGAAATAAGTTGGTCAGCTCTGAAGAATATAGATAATACCTCGCTATTTTCTTCTTGTGCCTGTTTTCCAGGAGCAGTCAAGAAAAGTATTTTTGCCAGCAGCGAGAAAGGACGTATGCACATTCACTCCAGGCCAGTGGTTCATAACCATTTTTCTACCACGCTTCCTTTGAGTAATTGTCGTTTGTTTCAAGTCCCCTGATTTTAAATGAACTGTTAAAAGAAATGTAGTTAGTGGTAAATTTAATGGTCAAACTTGCAATGTTGTGGGGCGCGCAAGGGCTCGAGCACCCTGGAGATTTATTGACGCTCCCCGGTTAAGAACCACTGTTGTAGACCTAAACTATTAAAGCCTTTGGTTGTGTTGAAGACAACGCTTTGTTTCAAAAATTACATTACTATTGAGTAAAAGGTCAACCTCACAAAAGTCTCTTATCGATTTGAACTAAGAAAACAGTGCATCAATGTCCATAAAAAGTTGACAGGCCAAAATGTTGCCTGTGGTTTGTCGCAAGTTTCTACTCCTCGTCCTATGTTCCTTCAAATACATGTTAGTGGTATTGGTAGAATAAGTAACACAGTACTTTGTGCTGATGACATCAAATTGCATGTCTCTATTAATTTTGCTGAAACGCTACGTAAGTCTATCAATCATGTCCTTCCAAATATTGATTTTTGAATTCGAACCGAACAACTAAAAAAAGCAAAAATGAAGTTTCATTGTTCTCGCTTTGTACTCCCTTTGGAGTGTACCGAGTGATCTGTTGGCGTCCATTTTCCCTTACTCCGGGCCGTGGTATATCCAGTAGCGGATGTAGCAGAAAACTTCGCAATTGCTACGGGCCCGCACTTTTGGGAGCTCCGCGCTTTTGGTGGGCCCGCGGTCTTTTGTATTAAATTGTTCTTTTTTATACAGTAGATGTCAGTATTTTGCTAAAGTTGCCACAAGCGAATCAGCGGAGATTTTAAGCTTCTATGGACAAGAATTTGACTTTGCATCCAAAACATTTTTTCGAAGTGGTTTTGTGTCTCTTTTGGAAGCCTACTTTGATTTTTTCTGAGGTCATCAATTTTTTTGTTTGTTTATCATTTTATGAAATGTTACATATCTGTAACACCTGCCATTTAACCAAAAATGTAACCAACATTTGTTTTTTTGGAAAACGTGTTGCAAGACTGTGTTACAGTACCTAAGCAGAGCTCCCTCTGAAATAGCACACAAAAACTGCTTGAAAGGAAATTGTTTTGCGGGAAAATGCGTAAATATACAAATCGAACTCATCCGTGAAATATATTACCATATTATCAAAGTAAGGCCAACTCTCATCCTCAAGTTACTAAAATGAAGCCAATTCTCATTTAGACTTTTCCACGTTCAGCCTTTTCTGACTTCAATCCTCAACAACCTCTGTGAAAATCTTAACGCAATCCCAACCCCAAAACATAACTCCGACCCCACCTAATTTCTAGAAACATAACTCCGACCCCACCTAATTTCTAGAAACATAACTCCGACCCCACCTAATTTCTAGAACAAAAAATATTTCCGAGGGAGTAAATGAGAGCTGGTTTTACTTAGTATAGGACGTAGGTNGATGTTTTCGTTGCTTGTAAAAATTCCATAAACATTTATGTTCTTGCTACGCACAAATGCACTTGACATTTGAGACAACTCATGGATATAGTGCATTCTTTTTCATCATGTGCGCCTCGTCCATTTTCTTTGAGCTCTTCACCAGATGCCAACTGCGGCCTTGCAGGCGAATTTCACACACTGCACACAAGCAGTGAATTCCCCGCCCTGTCAAATCAAAAGTGAGTGGTACAGGTACAGGGAATAACCAGTTACCAAAATAGAGTAAATGGTTTTTGCTTCAAATGCTCCAGAATAGGCCTTGCTTGGAAACATTTGTCAAAATTTTCATCTCCTGGGGACAACATGCACGGAATCATTAAAATGGCTGTACTTTCTTATTTTTCAAATTTATCTCCACTCATAAATGAGCATATTTGATTGGTACTAAGCTGAAACGACCATTATAATCGTGTTAGAGGCAAACTCACAATATGACATAATCAATTTCTTATTTCACCACCTGCAGATTAATTTCTTATTTCACCACCTGCACCACCTGTCGAAAGGATTTTTTGCAGGGGAGGGTCCTAAGTGGATTTTGTCATAGATAGTCAAAAAGATTTTAGGGGGGTCAAAGTGATTTGATTTTATCTTTCCTTCTCGAAAGTAAGAAAACAACTTATTTTTACAATAATTGTAAGAGGAAAATGTCAAATTTCTAAATCCAGGTGGGTCCATGGCCCTCTGCCCTCCCCTTCCGAAGCCCATGCCCTAGGTCTGCACGTTTTTCGATGAAATTTCCTCATATCCATTTGTACACCTTGTATATTGATTACTGTTCTTAAAATGGCTAGAATAAATGATAGCTGGATTTTCTTCATAATCATCATCATAATGGAACAATGAACGGGCGACTCAGGTGTGTAGCGTTTGAATCCAACCATGCACAGAACAGCACAATGTGCCTGTTTACAAAAATAGTGTTCATTTGATTTTAGAGAATTACACTTAGTTTTGTTCTCACACATGCACTGACATTGGCTTAGGAAACCGGTTGAAAACAAAATACTGTGTGTATGTGTTGGATGGGTTTTGAAGTATGCAATGATTAATAATTATTGTCTGATCTTATATTGCTTTGCCATTTACATTTTGTTTTTATTTATATCTGAACGATGACGTCCAGTCTAGGTTTATGTGCAGTGAAGCTTGTTGGACAGGTGTCTCATTTTTCATTTGTTTATTTGTTTGTTTGTCGACTTGCGGGTTACTGAAATGGGTTGACTAAGTTTAGGTACTGTGTTATGTTGTCAAGGCCTTGCAAGTCTTGCAATGTGTGGAAACAGTGTTTCCAAACATAATTTGGAGTGGACTTTTAACGGTGAAAATGTCTCCAAAATATGTTTATGTGAAGACTGTTGACAGCCTAATAAATAACTCTCTTCACTATTGCAATGATTTGCGGTGGTAATGAGGTTGGCTGTGAGCTACTGTTGTCGTTTTTCCTAGGCGGCCTTGGGTCGCGATATTGATTCTTTTGAGAAGTACCACGTATGTTTGAGTGATGGCCCTGCTGTAAGGATGGCTGATTCACAGGCTGAGGGTTGCTGATTGCTGCAGTTATAAACTGGATTTAATTTGGTTGGACTCAGTGTAATTTTCTGAATTGTTCAATATGAGGTGTTGTTAACTTAGTGCAACGTCTCTATTAATATTTGTATTTATTTGTTTTTCGCTGTGGTGTATTATTTCTATTTTGTTGTTTTGCATGAACTTGTGGGGGCAGTGACTTAAATGACAGATACGGCCGTCGCTTCCTGTCCCTGTATTCCTGATGTATTATGGGCTTGGTCAGAATGCAGAAATAAACTGAACTGGATTGAACTGTTCATTTGATAATTTTGCCTATTTTGTACAAAAAAAATTTAGCAATACAATACTTCGTGGCTCTCCCCCACACAACCACCCTAGGCCAAGCACCCCCACAAGCATTCAGTCATAATGTCTCATAGACCTAAAAATCTGTTTCACTGCCAACAAAACAGAAGTTGCAGTGCTTCCAAATGAGAAAAAGTTGAGCCCAAACGTGGCAAATCAAAGCCGGCAGGCATCAGCGANCAAAATCTGTTTCAGTGCTATTTAGCATACATTTAAAAAGTTACAAATTTGTCACTGGTGTCCATAGAGNGTTTGAATGTTTTACATTAGACAACTGTAAAGTAAAAATTAATTTTTTTACAGTCATTTGCAAAACTATGAGAACACTCAAGCAATGAGACCAAATTGCAGTAATTTCCAGATATTGCTNGATTCTAATATTACGAAAGCCACAATTTTTCATAATATTACATCACATTCACCTGTTCTATATATATAAGTTGCGCCACCTTCTTTTTGGCACTTTCAAACTCATTTGGCATTTATTCAGCAGTCACTGGGTAGTGTATTTGACAGTGTTAACCATACACTAACTAGAAACTCTGCTATAAACCAGTTGGGCTATCCTTCTGTATAGGCAGCTAAGCTAACGTTGCAAGCGCCGATTTCGTAATCAGTCACTGCCATGTTTAAATTAGATATTTCCTTAAGTTTTTGTGGCTATTTAAATTAATTAATGAGTAGCCTATTTGACATTTTACATTTCTGTTGCAGATAGCAAAGAGGACTACTAGGGCCAAAGATTTTGGACGTCGGAATGGTTCTGGAAGTGTAAAATGAAAAGCAATGAAAGAGTGTGAAAAACAAATGAAGAAGAAAAGTACTCCAGCGGTGTCGGTGAATGACCAGATAGTCCCAAGGATTGTGATCGTGATTATTGCATAGCCAAGGGAAGCGATGAATGTCAACATGCAGTTAGTTATTTTACTTCACCTATGCAATTTTATGACAATGAAAAGGCATGTCGAAGTTGCCAAAAGTCCCGTTTCACACATGTTCATAAATTTACAAAAAAGCACTGCGCAAGAAATTGGCTATGTTATTCAGTAAGAAATGGAAGCTTATTCTATTTCATGTGCAAGCTAATGAAATCTGGAGGGCTAATACGATTTACACAAGAAGTGCTTAATCAATGAAAAATGCAGGCTATCTTATACATTGGCACGAAGAAAACTCTGCAGGCTGCACACAATCAAACTTTGATTTCACTGCTTGTGCTCAAACATAAAGGTGGGCGTATCAATTTCCAAATTGTACAACAGACGGAATCAGAAAAAAAATTTTGGCCCAAACTTCTGGAGCTAGTAATTGAAGTCATAAAGTTCGTATATTCTTTTTTGATAAAAAATATGTGTAGCCCATAATGTCCACCAGTTGGTATTTCACACAAGGTTCTTGGTTCTTGCGAAATTAATATGCTTAATGGTAGTCGCATGGATGTCCCCAAATTTTCTGATTTAATAGGTGTTCAAGTGAAGTTTTTACTTTGGGCCCAACGCTGTTGTGCTACAGACCCCGCGCTATCCTTTCATCTGGCACTGGGGATATCCTTGATACATTGCTAAAGACTTCACCGGAGAAGCAAGCGATTGCAGGCTTCTTCTTCTTTCGTTTGAGCGAGTTCTTCTTTTATCCACTGCTAGCCCGCCTAGATATCGGGGCAGGTGTTGAGCAGCCATTCGGT
>JGI24021J15306_10012055_pt1 | contig 10735 bp, 5 predicted proteins | sample Ectturendosymbi1_FD_15306 | JGI IMG/M metagenome (IMG submission 15306) | reverse complement strand
ACTCGCTCCCTTGCAAAATCTAGAACAGCGTGGATGACCGCAATCGCACCTATTACTAGTCACACAAAAACATGAAGCTACTGAAGAGTTGAAAGCGCGCCAACTTCCGCTTCCGTAGTTTAACGTGAATGACCTCATTTGACCCGGGTCTGGCAGACCCGCGATAGTATTCCAGGGTTAGCACTTGAATCATCAGTCAACCCTGGTTTTGCATATGGCCAATCTCGATTTGTGTTGCATGGAATCGATTTTGTTTCTTTATGTCGAGTTTTTCGATAGTTCACGGTACATATTCGGTCGCTGAAAGCCAGTTAACATATGGCATTGATTATATCACCACGGTGCAAAACAACGCGGAGCATAGCGCACCAATAAATACAATCAGAGCCGAAACACGCATTCATGCGTCCCTCACCCCATTACCATCAACACCTATCATAAAACCGCTGCCGAACGGTTGAACCAAGGCCCCTAGGGTGACATCACGGTGGCATTAGTTGAACACTTGCACTGGATTCTCAACTCACGGGTTTAAAGCTAGTTGTCAAACTGTCGAACCTTACCTGGGCGACATGCGCACTGCGGCGTTGTTACGTTCACAAAGCAGTCGGCGTTGACGCACTCTGCAGCGTCGGAGGAGTTGCAGGCGATGTCCGGCACACAGGCTCCGCTTATCGAGGAAAAACCGTCGTAGCAGGAACACGAAAACGACCCTGACCGAAAAAAAGCCATTGCGGAAGCTACAAGGCTAGAAGCTTGGAGATGGAACTGGAAAGAGCTGCTGGTTCCAGAACAAACCTATATTTCGCTCTAGCAATGAGTTACTTCAGAGACGCACTTTTATGGAAAATAACAAAAAACGAACCGATTTTTATGGCGTGGCATGTACCAAAGTTTCCAAAGATGAACTCAAAAACTTACCGTAAATCTTGGACATGTTTGGTTAGTTCTTGGATTATTTTGTTTACATCACTGAGGGTTGCAGAAATTGACGATCTTACTCTCTTTAAATCAAGTGATATTTTCAGTTTTTATGTTCGTTCCTCTATCGTCGTCTCAGCAAGTAAACAACAACCAAAGGCCAGAGATTTCTGGTCGCTAATATCATTTTAACTGCTACAGAAAACTTAAATTACCACCACTGTTTAGAGACAAAAATACGCGTATACGTGCATGAAGAACGTTGAGTGGTTAAAGTTACACCAGCACGGGAATACCAACCTGGAGTGTTGGTGCAGGTTTGTGGGCATGTCGTTGCAATAACGCACTCATCCATGTCAACGCAACTTTCTCGGTCAGACCCCAAGCGGTAGCCTGCTTGACACGAGCAGACGAACGAACCTGGAAAATGACAAACAACGAATGTGTCACAACACAGAACAACCTTTCAAATCAAAACTTTAATCAGGCTCTGCTGGCGGTAAAAGATAAAAACACGTTAAAAACTTGCCAACCTTTCGATAGTTGATGCAACTATCTTCGTCACCATTCGACAATCTGTGATTTACTGACTCAAAACTTTAACAAACCAATCTCAACGGTATAAGCTTTTAGGAAATGAATAAACGGAAAAATGGAACAAAGAAATTTAACTTCAGTTTTGTGGTGTTCGTAAAACCAAGCCCATGACGTCTCTACGATTCAAACCGTGAAACCTGCGTAGCATGAAATATGTTACCATGGCACGGCGCAGCAGGTATTACCCAGGTTGCAACCTAACAGAAAAGCAACTCCTCATACATCACCGCTGCCTTGTTTGATCGAGCAAAATACCAACAGACAACCGTACCGATAGTGTTGGCGCAAGTTTCATTGCACGGCCCCTTCCCGGCATTAGCAGCGCACTCGTCTTCGTCGTCGCAGGAGTTTGCTGTTGAGTTGTACGAGAATCCCGCTATGCATCCGCAGCTGCGCCAGAAATACCCGATTAGCCTCAAACGAGTTGCAGCTAGGTTTGATGAAAATGACGTCAGAAGTTTTAATTGAGCAAACTCTGGGTTTGTGTAGGATCTTAACAGTTGGTAATAATTTTATAATATAAAGTGCCGAAAAAAATATTGCATGGTGCTCGACGAAATAAATGTTAAACGTTGCATCTAAACTTAGCTTTGTAGATAAGTACTAAATATTCAGGGTAAACTTCAAAAATGTGACCATCAACTTCCACTTCTGAACATTCGTAGATTTTTTTTCAATTTATTTGAAAACTCTTCGCGCTCTTGACTGACTTCTTTGCCCTCTTGGCTGCGCCTGTACACAGAGTAAAACGATCCCGCGCGGCAGTAGGACCATGTGTTGAAAGACAGCCTTGCCTTTGCTTTTAGCTTGGTAGATGCTAACAAAGTACGAATTTGTTCTCAGTGTTTTTGTTTTAACACGACAATCATCCGATTGCCCCTTCAAACAGTTTTTAGACATCTGTATCCGGTTAAAAACTTAATATTCTGCCGGATGTCCAACTGGCAAACCAGAAAGTAATCATCTCTGCGAGTCACCACAGGCCATGCATTCAAAAAACGTCAAATAGTTGAGACCTGTTGCTCCGTCATGCGAGACGCATACTCCAATGCTTCTTAAGTTAAAGTTTTTCAGAACAAATCATCTAAAAACGATATTGCATGATCCTGCAGCTACCATTGGCGAATTCACGAAGGTTTTCCGATTGAGCAAATGACAAACAAGATGCTGATGACTTTGAAACGTTTGTGTAAGCTACGTTCCTTTATCAGCTAATGATAAGAAGCACACGTACAAAACTTCTGCATTACCTGTAACCTCCGTTGAAATTACTGCAAAATCCAGTACCACTGGATGGGCAAACTCCAGCAATCGCGCATTCGTCTATGTCTTTACAGAGTCCAGTCATTGCGTCCCTCGAGAAATTAGCGTTGCAGGTACAACTGTTAGAATGAATGGATGCTGTAGTTTGAACCCGTGGATTATTTCTACATGCGAAACGCACATTCAAGAGGGGTTATCAACCAATTTCAACATTATCTGTTGTTTCCGATCCCTAATTTAGGCTGGGCCTTGGGAAATCTGCTGTAGAAATCGTTTTTCTGCAAACCCCAATATCAACTGGAAGAGGCAAGCAACGAAAAACTGAATAGTTGTTTGCAATTGCACAAAATCTTCCTGTATTACCTGAAGCTGCCCACGGTGTTTGTGCAATTTTCGTTGGTACCGCAAGGGTTCGAAACGCATTCGTCCACATCGTTACAGTTCGGGGGTGATCCTGTGTAGCCTGGCACGTTGCAAAAACATCTGTGGCAGAAGAGACAAAGCGCCTCAGAGAAACACCTCGAGAAAAAGTTCCATGTGGCCCTTCAGCGAGTTCTCAAACGAATAACAGAAGTGCAGGCAAATTAGTCAGTACAGTTCCATTCATGTGAAACTTGCATATAGTTTTTTTTTTCGATTGACGAAAGTTTCATAGAAATCGCTTCAAGTATTGCAACCTAAAACCTATTTTTTGTACTACAGTGTTGCACGCGAACTATTCATAAAGTCGTGTTCCAACCACATTAAAAAGCAAGCTTATGCTTTATTACGCTTAAACACGTTGCTAAGGCGCGTCAACAGCTAACAAAAACTTACGCATAACTGCCCATCGTGTTTGAGCACTGCAGGGAAGGGTCGCCGCAAGGGTCGACAGCGGCGTTGCATTCGTTATCATCAACGCAAAGTCCGTTTGACAGTACGAAGCCGTTTTGACAATCGCATCTGCAACAAAGGTTAAAGTCCGTAGGAATGAAAGCTAGAGACTAAACTNGAGATTAAAAAGGCAACTGTGTAGGTTCCGCGCTACGCTTGACAACGATTTTCCTGCTGCCTTCCAAGTGCGGTCAAGACGGGCGAAGACGTAAAGCAAACAGCATGCGTTGCTTGTTGTTTTGTTCGGCTTGCAACGCATTACATTTTTGATGAAATTGGTCGCTAGTAGGTTACTGCTGTCGTTTGGTGAGGCAATGATCGCAACATGAAAACAATTTCGATCCGTGAGTTCGAACCTGACATCGAAATTTCTTATTTGCGTCACACTTTCAAGATATTTTTCTTAAACTGAACAATGTGGGGGTCGGGGAAACGCGGTAAAACGAAATACCGTATGTAGAGGTGTGCAAGTAGCAAAAGTTACAGAACCAGTGACTTAAAACAAAGCTGTGGCCGATTCTTTGCCACTTCAAAATTCTGATAAAACGGCAATTGCAAATGATGCTGATATGTTCAGGTTCTTTGACAGCGAACTTCACAACAAAACATCAAAGTTTTCTATTACTTCGCAATCACCGGAATTAGTGTTGTGTCAATCACCAAGCGGAAGATTTCGTTTAAAGCGAAGAGTTTGGCGAACAAGCACAATCACCTGTAAGAGCCAACAGTGTTGACGCAGACTTGATTGGAGCCTGTGCATGGATTGCTTGGTGCAGCGCACTCGTTTACGTCATCGCATGTTGTCTTTGTTGTCATGTTCAGCGAGTAACTGGAATTGCACGAGCAACGGAACGACCCAGAAACCGGCATGCAGGTTTGTTCACACGGGTTGCTGGCGCAGTCTGTGAAACGTGTTGAAAAAATTTGAAAAAATAAACAGCTCGCTTTCTTTTTAAAGAAGCAAAACTTTTAGCGCGTTGCTCATCCAGACATTTCGGATCTCGGATTATTCTCGAAGCATGATCCGTGTCGGGATTTTTATGATATTAAAAAACAGAAATAGCACCGAATCACCAGAAAAGTTTGTGTCAAACAGTTGAACTTGCTGGATCCGACTAATAACACACAATTTGATGCAGCTATCAGTCACTGCGCAAGCAAAATAAAAGCGATCACCCAATTTCACAATGCGTTGACAAAACGGCTTATATCATAACAAAACAAGTAGCACCACTGCGCATAGCGGCCAAAAACGCAACAACGTTTGATATGCTCAGCACATACGTACAGTCGACATAGCAGAAGTAGTTGGGATCTNCTGTCTGACCAGCAGGGCAAGGGGCACACGTGAACCCGGTGCCGGGGGCGGGCACGTCTGTGCAGGCCGAACCGCAAAATGCTCCGGTAGTGCAGGCATCTCTGTCACGCTCGCAGTACCTCCCGTCCCACGCCTCCGTGCAAGCGCATGTGCGCACCTGCGTGAAGAAATCAATCCAGTTCTGGCGTCGCACTAGGATCAGTTATCAATTTCTGGCTGACGAGCAAAGACGACGGTTAGTTTACTGGGCTTGTACATGCTTCGCGACTCAGAAACACGTCCGTCAGTCTGGCGCAAAAGGCGTTTTGCCGGTGCTTTCTGAGCAGCGTCGACGCAATTTCACTTACGTAGAACTTGGCGGAATTGTTGCTCAGTTGAAAGGTGCCGCCGCATGTTCCGTTGTTGACGCATGGACAAAGATAGACGGTTGCAAAGATTTGCGACGACAATCCTGCGGAGTCCGTCGCAACAAAAATGACACTTACGACTTGATGCGAATCCGGAGTCCACTGGAAAAGTCCATCTGTGAATTTAATATTTTCATCAGTTTTTTTTATTTATCCGACTGTTTCGCTTCACGATACAGACAACATGTCTATTTGAAACTTAGTAATTCCGACGAAGTGTACAGAATTTCAATCGTTAGATTTCGTTTTTTATAAATCTTCCTGTTTGATGAATGGAAGGTGCGGTTTCCTTAACACGCAGGAGGCATAAGCTGTTGAACGATTGTTGAAAAGGTCTTCATTGCCAACAAGCGCAAACAAATGACTAAACAGATGCGTGCTTCAACAGGATTGTGGTAATGTTTTCAATTATATTAATTTGATGTTATATGCAGGCACGCAGTCACGGGATGTCATTCGGGCCAGTAGCCTCCAAATTTTGCTGTGCCAAGAAAAATTTTCATTATATTCCGTGAAGATGCAAAAATTCTTTCACCCCTAAAATGTATTTCCCCCTCAAACTTTGCAACTTGGCTTCGGGCCTGGTTATACGGTGGTGATTATAACAAAATACCAGTTGGCAATCTACAATGCACACACACATAAAATGCTTGAACAATGCTTTTGTTAGCTATACGTTGTATACTTCCGTATTAAAAAACTCTGCACAGTTGCTTGTATCGTACAATTTTAGCTTGGCAAAGTCACGAGGGGCGTCTTTAGAGAAATCAGGTCGCTGAATCAATACATGAATGCATTTCGGAAAAGCTATTGAGTTTACGTAGACCAGGGGTCTCCAAACTACTACCCGCGGGCGAAATCCAGCTCGCGAAGCCATTTCATCCGGCCGCAATAAAACATTTTGTCAATAATGAAAAAATAATACATTTAAGAAATTTTTGTTGATTTGGTAGATTTTAACATATTCCGAAACAATTACATTGCGTAGGATGTCCGGCCGTCGAACTGTTGTATAATAGCTTCTGTGGCCCTCGGTCAAAAAGTGTGGAGATCCCTGAGAGGCTGTAAGCACGACACGCCTGAGTCTTGCTCGTAGGCAAGAGTAGTTTCCCATGGTCAAATAACGTTGCCACGCGCCACGCACGCGTTGCTGATTAACCTCATGATTTATTATTAACAGGCAGAGACAGCCCAATACACCACCACATTCCCTTTTCGACCTCTTGCACTGTCATCTCAGAGAACCATATATGCAGCATCTTACCCTGGCTTGTTGTAAAAGCGCTAGCATAGAAAAACAAACAGGCCCTGGGCACTTCACGAGCCTCGTTTAAAACAATAACGTTTCCCTGAAGGAAAACGCTGCTGAACAGTGTTTGTTTAACAAACAAACAAAAAAACTGAACGAGACCAAAAAAGAATGCTAGCTATAAGAGCTGCACAAAATTTCGTCTCCTTGAGACATAAACGATCGCACTTTCCAGCTGTACCTGGCGTGATGTTGGCTGATGGTATATTCGCGATGTCACCGTCCAAACTGAAGTTGAAGTTGTCGTTTTCGGGGTCGCTTGCAAATACCCGGTAAGTGAGTAGTTGGTTGATGTTAGCGTTCAGAACAACTGAGGTTTGATTGAAGACAGGCGGCAGGTTGACTGCAATGATATAAAATTTGCAGGAATGCTGATTTATCTATTTTCCACAGCAACAATTTAATTCTATTATTTGAATTACGCAAACGCAGAAAACCCGAATGTTTTTCCAGCGAATGCAAGCTTTTAATTAGTCATACATTAAGGCTATCGCGAAGTAAAGTAATTCATTTTCTGCCACATGCTTTCGCGCCCTGAATATTATTAGGCCTATTTGATGTTTGCTGCTACATTTAGTTACATAGAAATAGCACTCTAAAATTATATACCATCACGCGTGTTGAAAAGAACTTAAACTTACTTGTTGGCGGAACTATGAGCGCATCAATTATTCTTTGAGCTCTACTGGTGTCTTTGCTGATAAGAACGTCGTGCAAGCATTGGGGTGAAATTGTACCCTGAAAGAACATGTCAAAATGAAGGCTCTTACCCATATTAGGTCCCTATAACAGTTTGGCAAATGATACAATGATACTTTTCAAAAAATGCGATCATTCCCTAACGGAAAAAAACGCCCAACGTTTAGATTAAGGGGTCAATTTTATTTTCACGATTTCGATTTTTCATGGTTGGAGCCGGATTTAATTCCAAGCAAAAAAATCTCCCGGCATTGAAATGTTTGTTTCACTTTTCATAAATTAATTTTATTATTAATGTATTACCACAACTTAAATTTTCATTAGACCAATTGTCTTAAGGTAATCAGAAGTAAAATCTTCGAAATTAGAAATTTTTACTTTTTGAAGTTTTTTTTTAAATGAAAAGCTTACTGAAAATTACTGTTACATGCGCTGTGCAAAACCTGATTTAAGCAACAGCAATTCTTTCAAGGAGAATTTAAAATAAAGGTTATGTCCAACTGTTTAGGTTAAAAATCGAAACAGCGCAAAAAAGTAACATTTAATAATAGCGCTTAAGCACACAACCATAAAAAGATTTATTTTCCGGTTCCTAGCAAGCTTAAGAAAACAAATTCTAAACGTAGGTTTTCGATTGCTTTCATAGACTGTAGACTAAAATGCTCATCGGCTAACATTGTCAATATTCGCATCCACTCGGAACGAAATAACTGTTTAGCATACAACTGTAACAACGAACAAGCACCATTTTCGTCGGAACCAACCCCTTTTCACTGAAAAGGTTTATTATAATGTTGGGAAATCGCTACGCTGACAAATAAGAATGTCATCACCACAGATGCCACGGCTAAAGGGGTGGCATTGCGGTTCCGTTTCAATAAAGGGGTGAGGTGAGACTAAAATGACTTTCTTCAAAAAGAAAAACGCATAAGCCATTCCGTCAGCTGTCGGTATCAACATCGAAAGAATGAATTTTTGCGTTGCGCTGAACTACATATCACAGCCGTTTGTATCGTTTTTGGTCCAAACGTGTAGTAAAACAAACAAAATTTATAATAATACCACTTTCACGTGAGATCCTTGCTTTAACGGTTTACATTTCATCAGTTACGCGCTTGGTCGTCGTCATTTTCGAACTTAACAGTGGCATGCACCGTGGCGACAATGTTTCACATGGAACGATACTTAAGATAACTAAAAAAAACACGCAACTGGCGTTTTTCTTTAAAACTTATGCCTGCAAATATTTACATGACTTCTACTTTTCCACTGCTCCGGTGCCTCTGAACGCCCATGCACCAGATTTCTAACAAATAAACTTCACTTAACATGTTGCTAGAAGTAAGGTATGGTTTAAGCGAAAAACGATTCAAATAATAAACGGACAGCGTTTCGATTTCTTCCGGAATTTCCTCGTTTTTGGGCTGCAGCCAGACATTAATATTGATTGAAATTCGAACATATTTCTGATAAAAATGGCAACAGAACTTTTTCAAAGAACTGATAAACAATATGAACGATGAACATCATTATCTTATCCACCGTCTAAACACATCCGATCCCATTTACTTAGTCAACACAAATAGGCAAACACATGGCAGAAGCTCATCCTACTTCTCTGGTGCAAGCAGAGGCAGCTTCTTCAATGCTTTGGTTGGAGCTGATGGCCAGCAATTCCATTAAGTACTGCGGCGTAAAGTCATGTTCATTATACGTCGACCAAGATTCTCCGGGATGATAGAAGAACAAGGATTGGCTGGCGTTGGTTCGCCCTTTAATTAAGTTTATAGTCACGATTGCATTTCTGCTAGCACTGAATGAACAGCGTGAAAGCTGCCAGTCACCAGCCAGCGGATACTTTTAAGGTATGCAACACGTCAAAAACTAGGCGCTAATGATGCGTTCTGCCATTTTGGAAGAACACGCAGAATTTTTTCATTGTATCTATCTCGTCATGCACTTCACAATTCTGTCGCCAAACGCCGACCGCACGACTCACATGATTCGCCATAAGCATCTGTTCGTGACCCCAGGATTGTCCCCTCCGGTATGTATGCGTTCCACCTCTGCTCGGCTATGGTGGTTGGCAACGGAATCTTTTTGAAGGTGAGGCTATCGATCCTTGCGGTGGTCCCGTTGCTGTACTGGAAGTCGTTTTCCGCGCTTCCGTCCTTATACCCTAAGATATGACAACAGGCCACTCACGGGAAGCAGAAATCACGTTTCTGTTCGCAACTTTGGAAAACTGATAGCTTGCCGCCATACACACTATTTACCATTTGACGCCATTGGCGAAAAAGTTGATACAGCATCACCAGTCTCATGCAAAGCCATGGAGTGAAAAGTGGGCCGATTTTGTCGATTCCACTATGGCACTGCCTCGGACTACTGTTGATTGGTAGTTAGGAATAACGATTCGTTAGTGATCTTGTCTCGAGGTCTGACTATATAACTTATGAACTCTACTCGAAATCTGCAGATTATACACAGGCAAGTGAGTACAACTGACGGTATTTTTGCCAATTAAATCATTCACGCCACATACGGAAGCCGAAAAAGTCAGCTAAGAATGGTGCTCAAGATAATTTTGTCCCCAAGTTAACGAGTCAAACAGAAAATAATTTTTGAAAAGCTCATTTCAAGCAGTTGTTTATTTTGACATGAAAATGAATGCTTTCTTACGGTGACTCCATTTATTTCGTTTATTTGCCGGCATTTCGCCAACCTATTCAGCTGGGTTTCCTCATGGCAATACAAGCAAATTTACTTATAACAAAAACAATGGAAAATGTGACGTACAAAGACAAGAAAGCAAAAAGTCTACATGTCAGTTTGGCAAATAGAAGAAATAAATTAGATCACCAGAGGAAATACTTCATCTGTTTGAAATTATACCTGGTAGCAACTTCTACAAAGCAGCATCAGAAGGAAATTTTCGAGTATTCTTACTTTTTCATGAAGAATGACCAGTGCTGGTTAAATAGAACATTACGATTGTTATTCAACCCATAAAAGAGCAGACTATTTGCTGTACTACAAAATCGATTTCGCAAAGGCAAGTGTTATGTCCAGTGGCCATACAAGTCTAGTGAGGCCATTTAGCGGTCATAATGTTGCGTTCTTCCCACTTGTTTATTTTCTTCGCATGTTTAACTTAACCGATTGAGCAGAAGCTTGGTCTGAAAAAAAACTCTTCCCTTAGGAAGCTGAAAGCGCAGTAAGTGGACATTGGAAATACAGGATTTCTTCACAACACTTATTTTACTTAGCAAAGAGCAAGTCTACTGTTGTACTTTTAGGGTTATCCTAACCCTACATGAATTCCTGCATTTCTATTACATCATTAGA
>JGI24021J15306_10012054_pt1 | contig 10737 bp, 4 predicted proteins | sample Ectturendosymbi1_FD_15306 | JGI IMG/M metagenome (IMG submission 15306) | reverse complement strand
ACAATGACAGGAACGCCATCAACCAAATAACGACTCGGAGAAATGTCCATCTGATAAGTTCTTCCCTTGACGATAACGCGGTGTTCTCAAAGACATCGCGTGGACATTCGTCCGAGTTATCGGAGCAGTCTTGTTTTCCATCCAGCACCTTTTCCCGGGGAATAAACAAAGGAACATTGCTTTCACAATAAAAGTGTGAAGTCTTTGGACAGTTCATCTCATCCGAGAGATCAACACAATCTGTGGAAAGGATCCGTCACATCTTTTTCGTTTCGGCACGCTAATAACTTTTTTGCTTCCTGAAAAAGAATAAGTTAAACTGCTGTGAACCCAGCAAACCCATTACCTCTGGAGCACGATTTACGTTTTATGTGTTTTGAATAAAGCACTTATGAGTGCTTTTGCCATTGCTGTTAAATATTCTTGTGCGTGTGTCTGAACGATATGTTATAAAAAATGGCGAACGTCATAAAAAAGTTCTAGAATTAGTATTTGTGAAACTTCGTGCCATTTCAGAAAATTTTGAACCCCAACTGCGTGCTTGGTTATCTTTAACCTGCTGAAATGTATCCAAAGCAGTGGGTTTCGGAAGAAAGTATTTGGAAAAGAGAATCAGATCCTTAGTACTTCACTGCAAACTGTAGCAGTTTCCCCACGTTCGATTAAGATCCACAAGAACTTATTTGATTCAGATATAAATTGTGATGAAACGCGTTGCCGGGTTTTGTTCACTGGTTTACTGGGGGGAAGTGAAACAAAAAACGCGAGGAGATAGACGCATGTAAATAAAGGAAAGCTTTATCAACGATTTTCAGCTGGGAGAACCGACGCAATAGTTCCCCGATCCCCCTGGCGAAAAACGTGAAGTAATACCGGTATCCATACCTGTGGGCCACTGAACATTTCCTGCATCGCATTGAAATTGACGTTCAGAACATCCCTCTTCGTCTGCGCCATCGTCACACTCTTGCACACCGTTGCAGATGGACCGTCCAAGGACAAAATTAAACATTCCCGAACACCTTCGGGCAAGAACGTGCATTGGCCTGGAGATCCCAAGAAAACCGGTAGGAAGAAAATGCTGAAAAATATTTTTAAAATTGCCAGCATATTGCACAATGATAACTCCAAGTGTTAACGACACACTCATGTCTCCGGCGTCTATCCTTGTACATCCAAAACGCGAAATCATTGGTGGACAGTATCAATGCAAGGATTAAAAACTGCCGATAACAACAAGCGGTGTGAAAAGTGGAGATGAAGAAAATGTGAAAATTGCAGTATGCTCATTTTGGTAAAAGACACAAGCAATTTCAAGTAAGGTCTGTTGACTGTTAGGCTAAATTATAGAAAAAAAAACATTACTTCTCCAACGAAAACGGCAAGATTTAACTTAATACGCCAGAAAAATCACAAAATTCAACACACTTATTCCGCACCAAAATCAATCACTGGCTTATGCTGAACGGATTTTTTTGTGTAAAACGAAATTTTAGGATGAAGTTGCCCTCAGAGGAAAAACCTGTTTCAGTTTTGATTTCATCGTGTCTGACCTTAAACATTTATGCAATTGTAAAACATTTTTTTGTTTTTTCAATTTCTGTTGAGGGTAACTCCACCTTTGCCGACATTTTGTGTTACTTTAACCAGTGTCATGAACTTTCAAATGTGTGCATCTGTTACGACAAGATATTTAGTTGAATCGTCGGAGAGTTGACGATCACACCAACATAAACCATACAAGCAATGATTTGGCCGTCGAGTTGTATCTCTGTCCCATAGGAAAGTATTGTTGCCACGCAAATTCGATACAGAGAGTACCAACTTAGTGAGCACAATGCAACCTCATTCGTTTCGATGAACTATGCTCGTTTTACATTGCTGTGATGTATCAGTTCCAGTGAGCGTACGTATTTGATTGTAAGGTTAGTTCAGTCTTTTCCTTCGTGTGTCCCCGCCCACGCGCGTTTTGTGATTAAAAAAACGATTTAGTCCTCGGGATATTGTTCTTTTCATCTCTTTGCATCGCCGTCTTCAGAATGCGAAAAAATCGTTTGAGTTTTAAGTGGTGCAAAGATGTAATGATTTCTGTAGTTGCTTCTAAAATGTTCCCATGGCAATCTTTCTGTGCATATTGCTGATAACATGGCATCAACAAAGATCTTGTCCTTGCAGGGGCGGATCTATCCAGTAAGGTTATGGGGGCGGCGATTTCAGTAATAATTCTTAGTCAAGTCTCACAACGGCTTCGCTACTGTAAGAGACATGACGTACACTTTACAACACTGCTGTAGCAAAAAAATGGACGGTCATATGGCTTTATGTCGCAAATGCTGTTTTCCGAATTACAAAAATCATGGTTAATAAAGTTACTTTCGTGGGTTTTAGGAGGCGATCACCCCTATCGCCCCCCTGGATCCACTTCTGTGCCCTTGGTATTAGGTTAGTCTTTACTGAGACACTGAGTGGAGTCACATATAATTTTCCGTTTGAAAATGTAAAATTCCACCAATGCAATCGGTATAACTGCTTCCATACATATAGTTCACTGTTAAGTATGACACCATTTTATTGGGAATCGCTTCGAAAATCTCAAGCACCACTGATACTTAACCAAGGCCAGTTTTGCTTTCCAGTCGTGTTCTATTTACGATTATCTACGATTGAAGAGAGTGATTATTCTAGAATGGCAGTTCTTTTTTTCATAGGTATCTGTTCAAGCTATGTATGACAGTGTTTCCTGTTGCCAGATTTTTAAGTTTTATCGCCAACGGATTGGAAGCACGCACACAATTTTTCTACCATACCTTCGCAAAACCTATCAGTAACAAGAGATTTGCTTTGAAAACTATTTTTCTTCAATCAAACATCCTTTTCCTGCAAATTGCCAATGAAAGATTTTCGGTCAATTGAAGCAGTCTAAAGGAAGTATGCAATTGACTTTTTGTTTTATACAAGGCTTACATACTTGTGGAAGTGAGTGCCGACGCTACCATTAGGCGAACTAAGGGGATTCCTAGGGCGCTGGGCAAAGGGGGCGCCAAAACACGCAATTGTGTGTTTCAGAAAGTGACGAAGTTACACCAAAGAAAAGGAAATGAACATGATGAAAGTGAATGAAGCGCACGTTTATGCAGTTTACGAGCAGATAAAGGTACTACACTATTTCAGGTTTGCTGCAGAAGGGTAAATATATTTTCAATTAATTTCAATTTCACATATACTAGGCATGCTCTGTCGAAATTTGGTATAAATTATAATTAATGTAATAAAACTTTTCTAACGTACAAAACGTCCTTCGCATTTCCGTAATGTATGTGATGAGTAGAGTAAGGATCTTTGTATAGGAGGGGTGGTTGCTGGATAGGATCTTGCCCAGGGTGCTCACATGTCTATCAATGGTCTCCTGTCAGAAACAGCAAAGCATGCCGTACTTTATCAAAGTCACTGTAAAATTTTAAGGGTACCACCTGTTCTTTTCATTTCTTGATTTTTCATGGCTGCGGCGTTTTTACCCGAGTAGGTTTATGTCGAAGCTTTCACTGCATCATGCTTCAGTCATCAAGTGTAGTCAGATTAGGAAACGCAGCCGAAACGCCAGCATTATTGGCGCTAGTAGCCTAGTTAACCAGTACGATTTAGATCATAGGACGATCACCTTAATTTATGTAAAAAAGAAATACCAGCTGGTACACAACATAACCAACCATTGGTGACCTTCGCGAATGTCCGAGCTTTGTTGTACATGCAGAACGTCGTCGATTGTTACGACACCAGACTGTAAAAACGTTTCTGATGCCCATGCTAGAATTTTTATGTGAATGTTGGGACGTCTGTTACTTATACAGAAAAGATTTTGATGAATTTTGGTGTTCAAATAAATTCGACATACACAGAATAAATTAATTTGATGTAGCAAAAATCGTCCTTAACAGGGTCTGTTGGATGGAGGGGTACTGGAATAGACCTTGCCTAGGACGCACCGGCAAATTTTAGATGTACAAAGAGCAAAGAGAATGTGTTTGTTTACGTTTAAACAGATCGTGCCACGGTTGATTGAGCAGGATGACGTCATAAGCTATGAGGGGGCGCTGACAATAGATCTTGCCTAGGGCGCTGGAATGGTTTGCGCCGGCCCTGGCGGAAGTAATACACCAAATACAAAAACAAGGCCTTACCGAAACTAACGGTATTCTAGTGCATACTGCTGGCTTTTCACGACAGTCAGCCCGAGAGCTGCACTCGTCCTCCATGTTCCTACACTCAGTTATTCCATTGCACCTGGAAAAAATCATATATTCAAACGCATGGCGCCAAAATAAAGTGTGCAACAAGAGAACACTTAGTCAAACTCACGACAGCACTCGCCCAAACTCGTCGGCAGTGGAGGAGCGTTAGTACCCCTCAAACTGACGTTTTCACTCTTTCGCTGAATGCAGCTGCCCCCCAACCCGTTTTTGCTAGGCCTCCCGTCATGGGCGCCCGCGGATGGAGGCAAACACGACATTTGCCCACCCTTAGATATTGGGATTAAAAAACAAAAAATTTTTAGAAAACCTAAAGTCAGCAGCTTAATTCCGATTGATTTAATTCTTACAAAGACAGTTTATCTGCCGGCACGACACTCACACTGCATAAGAGCCAGGCTCACTGTTCTGGTGTCATGCAGTGATCAGCTTGCAGTTCACCCACGTCCGCTCCTTTGCGGGGACAGGTTGCGAAACTTGCGAGCGGATTGTTTTACTGTTGTTCTTTAAGGTTCAGTTAATTATGGTAGTAGACGTTTTGTTGCATGCGACTGTTGAACAAGATACCTTGGCAGGTAATGCAGAGAGAGAGTGACTGTTGATGGCGGTAAGCCACGAAGTATTATGCTGTGTGAAAACTGAAAAGAAGCATGAGTGAATCTGTAGCAATGCCTACACGAATTTAAAACTCCCCTGTTAGTGTGAGTGTGACCAATGTGCCTGACTGAATAGCTTAATCAAACTAGGCTTATGCAGGCTTCTGTTTACACTGTATAAAACAGTGGTTCTCAGACTTTTTTAAAAAAATTACGCAACGGTCCCCTAGCAATTTTTTAAATGGCTCACGGTCCCCTTAAAAAATCAAATATCTTTTATCCTTCACTCCCGAATTTTTTGAACTCTGACTCCAATTTCTGAAAAACGTTTGAGAACTCACCTCTTTATCTGCATTCTATGTAATAGGGGTGGCCAAACTGCGGCTCTTCGAACCTTCGCATGCGGCTCTTTGAGCTTTCCGAAAAATTATACATTTGTTTTTCATTTGTTATATCTATTGAAAAGTGTAGAAATATTGTAAAGTGATACTGTGGTAGCTAGCGTGCGGTACAGTATTACTGTTGCAAATCGTTCCAAAAAAAAATATGATGTCACAGAAGCGTAGATTGCAAATGAATTCGTGTTTTTAGATTTTAATGTTGCGGCTCTTTGTAAATCGGGTTTTACGATATGCGGCTCATACATAGAGCAGGTTTGGCCACCCCTGCTATATAATGCCCACTTTTGCAAGCGCGACTGTTTGGTTCCGCAATAGAATTAGGCTACCATAGCTCCAAATTGTGTTTGGTAAGTTTGGTTTGGAAAAATAAGTTGCTCGAAAATTTTATTTTACACAAATTTTTTTTTCTTAATCATTACGTCTTAATACGTCTTAATCATAAAGGTTTAGTTTTGACTTCTGAGCAGGTACTGAGTGCGAAGCTATATTTGTTGTGGCGAGTTTTCACAATTCGTCTGCTCAGTGTTTTGAGCCCGCGTGGTGTTCCAATTTTAGTAAGTTATCCGTAGTCGTGTCAACATACAGGTCTACTTGTCTGGTTTGTGTATGATGAGAGCTCACCGTGAAAAATTAGGAAACACAAACATGGTTTTATTGATCGCTTTGGACGAGATCCTAGACCAGATGTTTCCAAACTATCCCTGGCCATGTACCCCTTCAGCATTTCGAGAGATGAGCATTTACCCCTAAAATGTCTTATGACAAAGATGCTGAGGAAGATAACAAATACGTATTTAGCAATAAGCATATAACGATTTTGAGAATAATAGTCACTCATATATGTACGCACATTTGGAAATGAATGCTATGTAAACACAATTTTCCCCTTCTGTTGCTAACCTTAAATGTACCCCTTCAGATAGCCAAATGTAACATGTACCCCAGAAATAGTGCAGTGTTTAGCAAACTAACAGTCATCAAATGAATCGTAAATTTAAAGTTGTTGCAGCGGCGTGCAGTGTACAGTACACCATCTTGAACGTGGATACTGTGTGTGATGTAATAATCGCCCATAGTTGTGGAACGTTGCCCGCATTTGCGGCCAATATACTTCTACATGTTTTGAACTGTGTGATGCAGTTGTGAATAGTGAATACGTTTATGTCTGAATGCTGTCGTGTACTTTTCCTTCAGAGACAGTGACCTTGAGATTAGAATACAGAGAAAGTTGTGTAGTGACACTACAACTTCATATTTTGTTTTGCAAAGTCAATTTAACTAAATTGTCTGCAATACACCGCTGGAAGTTGAGCCATCGGTGTTGATTTAAGCATTTCGGCTGAAGATGATAACTTCGTTTTCTGGCCATCCCAGCGGGTACCAGTCCCGTCGCCACGGGGAGGCATTGGTGGGCATAGCACCCCCAGACAAAGCTCCAAGCCCCCCAAATTGAAGTATGAAACAATATAAGTTAGTGGAATTTTTGTCAAATTTGAATGTCAAGCTCCCCCCCGCACAAACGTTAAGCCCCCCTATTGACGACTTTCTGGCGACGGTTCTGGCGGGTACCGCGGTTTTCGTCGGCGCGGCAAACTTTACACCTTGAAGAAGTATGCGATAAAGTGATACAAATCTACAAATTAAAACAGGTTCAAGCCAGTGGTTCCTACAGTATGGGTTGCGATCCAAACAAGGCTTGCAATTTTGCAGAGTCAGAAAATAGGTCGCGCCGAGGCGATCAAAACCTAAACTTGAGTTGTATTTTTTCAAACTTGTCTGCTTGTATGTGTCTGTTGTAGTGACAGCGTAGCGTAGCTACTTGAGAATACAGTGGAATGCTGACATTGAAAACGAACTTAGCAACCTACTGCCAAAAATCATCCATACAGTCAACATTTTTGTCATGTTAACATAGGCTGTTTTAGGCTTGAATCGTAAGACGTTCACCAAAGTCAGATTTCAGTCACTCTCGAAAAAGTTTTAGAACCGCTGGTTGAAGCAACATGCAATTATTTTCAGGAGTCTTCTGACAACTATCCACATCTGGATTCACTGTCATTTCTCAACTTTTTCTGAGTATTGCGAACGCTCTAGATGCCAGTTTGGCACCAACGTTATCAATCAAAAATTTTGGTGTTTGTGTATCCCATCTCTTTACCTAGTGATCTTTGTAATGTCTATTATGCAGTACCGATTGCAGTTTTGACAACGAAATGCAAATATCTGCAAGACAAGTACACCAAGGAGCAGCAAATATGAACTCTGGTGCTCAAAAACGTAAAGAAAAGCACATAGGGTTGCCAACCGTCCCAGAATGGCCGGGACAGTCCCGGAATTTACGTCGGATGTCCCGTGTCCCGGGCTGGGTCACTTTTGCTCCAGAAGTTACTGGCAGCTCTTTGCCTTAGCGAGAGTTCATTGATTACTATATTTCCGTAAATTAAGATTGATATATCTTCGAAAATTAAATAGTCCTTAATCTGAGAGCTGTGAGTACAATTGTAAACTGTTTGTTGCGACATTTGTAATTTTTACGCTGCAGAGCATTCACCATTTCACAAGTTTCTTCTATTATGATAAAATTAATTAGGGCCCTAGAGGTTATTAGGCCAACGTTGCACAATCATCTTCTACGACGCACAGCACGCGCTGTTGCTTTTGATGTCTATCGTGTTTCGTAAGCTTCTGTCGCATCAATCTTGGAATTCTTGGTATTAAGGTGTCCCGGAATGGCGAAACAGAACGTTGGTAACCCTAGAAGCACAGCAGCAACTTCAAAGTACTGTTGCGAAGTCCAGAAAGCTGACAAAATTTTTTGCTGCTTCCATCACCCCTACTAACAACAATTTAGCTGAAACAGGTCAGTCTGTAATGCTTTACTAGTAAGTATCCAACTTTAAAGACAAGGTTTTCTTGCTTTTGCTGCTGCAAATTTCTTGATTATGTCCTCAAAAAACTCATATAATTTGAAAGGCCACATGTATTAACCTAGGAAATATCTAACACCATAGACGCTCCGTGAGAAGTTCTAGGTAAGCAATTTTGTGACCTGAGTTTCGACAAATATGCCCACGGATATGTTCAGTTTATACATCAACTCAAATAAAAAACATATAGCAGTAACTAAAACGTTCACATTTATGACTACGAGGCTATACTTAACGCTGTTGCACAGTTTCAATTAATATCTTGAAAAAGTAGTCAGTATTTAGTTGCATTTTCTTGTGATTACTCTTTCACCCCCGCCATGTTGAGGATATGCGCAAGCCAAATACTTAATTAAATTGATTTTATAATTTATGCCAACCGTCTAATCGTGCTTTGAATTAACTTGCAAACAAACGGCTGTCCGCCTCAAGCAAAAAATATTTCGCAAAAAAATTTGATACCTTGATGAAAACAATTTACATGCTTTTGTGCACCACTGAGCATCCCCATCCGACGATTTTAGCCATTTACTTCAGACCTGCTTCATTTTCTTCCCACTACCGGATTACTATTTGATGATAAGTGAAAGCAATTATAGCTGGTGCGCTGTTTCAGTGTTTGGCAACACCCTGTATTCATGGATGTCCGCAAGGGGGAAATGGGCATTTGCCACCACCTGGAAATTGGGACTACGAACCAAAAATTTCTAGAAAACCTGAAATCAGCTTAATTGACTTAATTCTTGCAATGACATTATTATTTGCCGATATGACACTCACATTGCACAAGAGCCGGGTTCACTGTTCTTGTATTACGCAGTGATGAGCTTGCAGTTCACTAAATCCGATTCATTGCCTGCAGAGGACGGTTGCGAAACTTGGGTGCGGATAGTTTTAAAATTGGCTTTTACTGCGTAATAAAAACATGGCAACAAAAGTTCATTTCAAGGCAATAGGCGTTTCGCCGCGTAAGACGGCTGAGCGCAGACATCCGTGGTGATGCAGCGAGACAATGACTGCTGATAGCAGTAAGCCACGCAGTTTTATACGGTGTGAAAAGAAACACTGCTGCCATCGAGGCACATTTTTTGGGACTGTTGCCGTAACATTGGTGATTTTCTTTGTGGTGTAGAAAGGATAAAGCGTTAAGTGAACGTCCATTTACATTGTATCGTGAGCAGCCTGAAATGGACAAGCAAAATGTTGACTTTGCCTACCCGTGCAAAAATTTCTGCCGACGCCCATGCCTGTGTTGTTTGTGTTTATAATCTAGTATCTGCTTTGTACTTCGCTACAAAACACATTTTTGTAATATTTGAGTACTTTTTGTTGCAACCTCTCGGTTAGCGTGTCGTTGAATTTTGCGATTCACCACCAACGGGGTATGTTTGAAGACTTACATCCACATGTATGTGGCCCGAACAAGCGAAGACTTAGCCCATTATGTAACGTATGTGAGTTTTTTGGGAACTAATTGTTGCATACACAAAAGGTGGAAAAGGGGCCCCCTTCAGCAAAGTTTTCCCACCTGGCTCAAACCTCTAGTTACCCCACTGATGGCAATGCTTCCTTGAAAGAAGTATTCAGCTTCGAAAATATGCAGATAGCCTATTGTGTAAATTATCGTTATGTACCCGGCAATAGTTGTCAACGAAGCGCAGTTTTTGTGATTGTTGCCATAACACGGGGCATTTTCGTTGTGATGTAGAAAAGGTAAAGCGTTTTGTTAACGTATATTGCATTGCATCATCAGCAACCTGAAAACGATAAGCAAAACGTCGAAGTTGCCCCCCTGCAAAATTTTCTGCGGACGCCTATGCCTCCCATCAATCAAAGCATGCGACTCACCTCACTCTTAGTTTAAAACAAAGTATTTCGGCACGTGCTTTTGCAGTATATGGGCCATTGTTCAAAAAGGAGTGGACGTTTTTTGACCCATTTCACTACTTTTTGCAACAAAAGTGCATTGCCTGAATTTACTAAAATTTCACCATCTCGCTTTACGCGGAATGTAAGCTTTGAAAAACGATTCCAGGGTTGTCTTGATTAACATTTCATATTCCTCAGGAGAAGTGTCATCACAATCGAAGTCCAGTGCTTGTGTGGTGCCAGCATCTACATCCGGGAGACTGCACCACTTCTCATCAATTCCTGACCGACAGTCGATGATGTGATCACAAACCTGGTTACGTTTTATGCATTTCTCATCAGCAGCGCACCAGATTTCACCGCGCTCGCAATGTTTGCACGCTTCTTCGCCGGGATCGTAACAAACGCTGCTACACAACGGTTGAGTTCTGGTTGCTGCAAGGGTTGCTTCTGCGCAAAGGCATTCGTCAGTTAAATCTGGACAGTCAACAATCCCATCGCAAATCTGTCTGTGGGCAATTATTATTTGTTTATCTAAGCAAGTTGTGCACATAAACGTTCCGTTCTTGTAGCAACGATCCGATTGGTCATCGCAATTGGAATATTCGTCCATCAGATTAAATCTTGGAATTGAGCAATATTTCTCTTTGTTGTCCAATCCGTCGTGTTTCTTCGAACATTTGAAACCAAGAAGCGA
>JGI24021J15306_10012052_pt1 | contig 10739 bp, 7 predicted proteins | sample Ectturendosymbi1_FD_15306 | JGI IMG/M metagenome (IMG submission 15306) | reverse complement strand
CAGAAGTTAACAGCGTTAATAAAATATCACCACTGGAAACTCTACAACTACTTTTGATGCCAACTCGGAAAAGGCGCATGCGGTGAAATTGTCGGGGTACCTGTTAATTTACTGGCTGTTGCGTTTGGACTTATTATGAATTCCAACATGCTTTTTCAAACTTTTGCACACACATAAACATACGCAAAAGAGCCTCGGTTAACAATCCCGTTGACAGGTTGTTTCCAGATCGAGGGGAAGTAATTGAAAATCGTGGTTGTCGACAGTCAAATGAACGAAACGTAACGCATGTAGAAACATGTGATATAATGGCGTGTATCGAATCCGACGATGCAAGTAAGAACAACTCCCTAGCGATTCCCTGACGACGTCCACGCACGACGACTGCTGGCGACTCGAAAGGAAGTTCAGGTCTTTATTGACGCATTATAATAGCAGGCATTTATCAGCCTGTTTCTTTCTTTGTTCGTACAACTTCAAACATGAGCCTTCTTTTCTGTCAGCAAAACTTTTAAACAGTGACGACAAATGTTCTGCAACTGAAGCAAATCTTACTTGGAAAACAAATCCAGGCACTGGAAGAGAATGACAAACGTAACAGTTCTCCGCCAGGTACAAGCACTTGAGGTCGGGGTGCTGTATCATAAGATGAGGGAAGCCACTGGTTTCACCTGCATGCAGATGGACAATGCTCATTTTTACAAAAAAGCAGACCATGCTACGTTAGAGCTCTCTCATAAGGTAAAGGCGAGGAAATCACGGTAAGGAGACGACTTAACTTACAAAAACAGCGCTTTTTTCAACTACAAGCTGGTTTCAACATCAACTGACGCAGCCTTCTTGCAGGGAAGGTCCAATGGAGAAGAGTTCCATACAGTGAGTTCAAAGACAGCATTTACGTCAATCGCTAAAACTTGAGGAGCTCAGACTTCACCGACAATCATTCGTATTTCATCGGATGCTTTCTACAAATACGATTAAACTGCGCAACTTCAAACGCGCTTCCCAGGTCGAATTCCACGTAAGAACGGTGTAAAATTCAAAACTCTTTCAACCCGCAATTCGCGAAAACAACTTCGAAAAGTATGTGGCCTATCGTTTCGAAAAGCATCGAGGGCAAACTTTAAAAATTAGAAGTCGAATCAGTCCTACCAGCGGGACGGCTCGGTGCGTTGATGTAGTAACTGTGCAAATGCAGATGATTCACGGAGGCGTGGGCACACAGCCCGTTGAAAACCGTAATGAATCGTGAGTCTCTGGACAGGCACTGCGTCTCCAGCGCAAATTCAACAGCGCGGCTTGTCAGCACCTGTGGTCTAAGATATAATCTTTGCTTTGAGATACCAGCAAAAAAAGTAAAGATAATACATTCTGCTCATAGACGTTTGGACTAAATAAAACTCAACAGAAACCGTTTACACATTCAAAACACTGCAATACTGGGTGCATTATGTTCAGGTAAAAATGGGAAACCGCGTGTTGTGAAAATCGTTCGTTTTTTAGTTGAGGCTAGATGGTGCAAGTATCAACTGTGCAAATTTTGTGGTGGGCTTCTGTAAAATTTGACATGACCTTTTCATGCAGCAATCAACTTAAAGTGGCAAAGTTTAAAACGTAAACAACATAGCACCTGCGAGTGTTAAACGATTGCACTTTTGCTTAGCTTCCCAGAGAAACATGTATGGTGCTTCAACAAAGTATAATTATATGTGAATATAACAAACAAGCTGCAAAACAAGCACAGTGAAGGTAACACGTTCCATGTGTACATATTAAGTCAAAGTCTTTTGAACTTCAAAGAGTATAGAAAGCAGTTTCAATGGACATGATAAATCTGCAGAAAAAGAATTCCAGGTGCTGCCAAAATAAANNCAACCAAAATCTCACATTTTATGCAATATGATATATATATGTGCAGACATTTATGCTTAATTACAACAATTGCCAGCAAACCTGTTAAGTTAAAGTTCATGCATCTGCAACACTGTCATCTTTATTATTCTATATATTGGAGCATGGCGTAGAGTTTTCGACTGTGCTGCTGCCGAGGTGTGACTAGGTCAGCCGTCCAGACATTGCAGGCTCAGAGCTGTGAACCGATGCCCAGACCTTCCGATCGGATTGCCGCTTCACATCTGCTACGCCATGCTCCTTTACTATTCTATATATTCGCACATACAAACATTTCTATCCTAGCTTGACATACAGTATTGTACAGACAGCACACATATCTACTAAACCCTCATTAAAGTTATGTGGAGTATATGGAAACAAAACTGCACCTGCAGTGGCTAAGGTTGGGAACTAACAAGACATGACCATGAGCAAATGGGCTGACATTGATAATGCAGAAGTCATCTGATTTCGTTCCTTCATTTTGTTGCAATGTGTCCATGGACACCAAAAATCTATTCCCATTTGCAACTGGCACAACCCTTTTTCTGATCTGTAAATAACACATTTTAGAAATTTGTAAAAAAGGTAGAGATACACTGATATTTGGGTTGCACCGATATATTGGTATCAGCCAAAACGGCCAATCGGCCTCAGTAGGTCTTGACAAATGCTGCTATATTCCTCACGCATCCAACTTTTGCAATGAAGCACAATGAACCAAGTCAAGACAGTTATCTTGCAGCAACGCTAGCAGGTGCGTTTTCATAAACAAGCAGACAAGATGAACCATGAAGTATGCGTCTGCTGTCCCAGCCAAAACAAAAACATCATGATTAATCAGATTAACTTAAAATCATAGCAAAATATTGAAATTGCTGCAAGTTGAAAAATTTTAGCTCATAAATCTTATTTTCGAAGTTTTTGAAAAAAACGTAAGGCATAGAATATACTATATTTTTGATAATGAAGCAGAAAACAATATTGGCAAATTTCGGAAATACTGGTTATCGGTATTGATCCAATGAATGGCCAATATATCGATATCAGCCCCAAACAACTCATATCAGTCGACCTCTAAGAAGAGGTATTTCAAAATCTTTGAACTCAAACAAGAAAACTGTCTTACCCTGAACAAAACTTCTTCCTGTTTGATTTTTGTAAAGTTAAACTTTGTTGTGTCAAATGGCATGTTGACATTGGAGAAATCTTGTGGTTTTCGCCTGTTTAACCTCTGTGCTTTATCTTGAATGACCAACCCCAAACTTCCAACAAGTCTTTTGCATTGAACCTGAACAAAGGATGTAAAACTCCTAAATGAACTTTTATAGTGGGAACTTTTTATTACAGTCTGTTGTTACACTCTAAAATATAACAGATGGTAGTTCACAAACAAATTTCACAGAGCATCTCAGTCCCACCAAGTATCAATTAAAAAAGATTCAGAAATGAGTTTTCAATATATATATGAAGAAGTGAAAGTTAAAAAAGATTTGTACAAATTTCTCTACGCTGAGAAAACTATGAACATTAGACAATATGCTAAGCACAACTTGATAAAAGTATGAGAATGACTTGAAGTGGAAGAACTAAAATTTTTTAAAGCAATTATTATTGTACTTTTAAAATATTCACATAATTTTTATGATCCAGATCTAAGATTTACACCAAAGGAAGCACACTATTTGAAATATATATCACAATAAATGCAAAACATAAAAATAACTTGTTTGTTCAGGTGTTGATTTCATTTGTGTCTTGTTTTATTAAAAGTTGGGAAAAAACACACTTCTGTAGAAAAAACGTGGCATCCTATGTATATGTATGATAGAAAAATTATGATGTGGAATCACGCAATATTAAAGGCAATGCAACTATTTTGGCAATGGTGATTGAATAAAAGAACACAAAGTAACAGAAGTGAAATTTACGAAAGTAGTGAAAATTGTGATACAGCATATGTTTCTTTTGGCAGTATAATAACTACAGTGAACATATTTATACACAGGGTAGAGTTTGAAAATGCTGCCATATCTTTAGTTTCTGCAATAAATAAGCACTGCTTGTTGTATGCATGAGCTTGTCCAAACAGGAAATTCCTACTTTGTACCTAAAGTTGAAATCACACATTGGTGCATTAAGTGTACAAATATCTAAAATTTAACATTTTTCCATAAAAATTTCGCCACAAAAATCTGTATCCCATCGTACCTGTCTGAGACAACAGAAACTTCATTTGAAGATATCATTTAAAATAATTTCAACATGGACACACTCTACATAACATGCAACATCTCTTATTCTGGCCCTCAACTGATGGCTATTTTGCTTTTAGAATCTACACCATACATCTTTAGTAAGCTAATGATGTTGTTGGGTCTATTTCCCAAATGCTGCTAGTGCCATAAAGTGGCTTTACACAATATAACAATCAATGTCGTAATCTTCAGCGAATTATCACAAAAAGAATAAAGGAGAACCCAGTCGACAGATTGTTCAAAAGCTTACAGCAAACCTAGAGCTTTTAATTGTCTTCGGATAATCATTTCAGTTTGTCACAAGAAAAATATTTTACATATTTTAATTATTTCTACAAATAGTTTGACACATATAACCCTCTAAATTTATTTGAAAAAAATGATCATCAAAGCTACTGATGTTTATCAAGCAATGTTCTATATCAGAATACACTAAAATATTGAAAAATTACACATGATAATGCTTTTGATGTCAACACAATTAGCACACACAGACTAAATTAACTAAACATCTGACAAGTTTAAACAAGCAAATACAAAGACTGTGTATAGTTAATTGCAACCCTATAAATATAATTTGGGAGATCAAGATTTGTGCAACAAACAAACAACCTTCAACTTGTATTTGCAAATTCCTTCATTTTGCGCATTCAACCATTTTTTCATTATGAGGTCATCAAAACCTTGAGAGGGATAGATTTTGCTTTTGCACAGAGTATTTGGATATTGTGGACATGTTTCATAAATGCCCACTGCAAGGTCAGAGCTGTCATATATATATTCCATCACTAAAAAAATAAACATCAACTGTGATAATAAAACTATGTGAAACCTTTTCCTGAGGTACACCTACACAAAAGCAAAATAAATATTGTAAGTGACAGACGGGCACACACACCAAAATTACTAGAGTTAAAGACTATGAGTGAAGTATTTAATCCACTCCAATCTGTGGTTCATCTCAATTTCTGCTATTACAAAGGAACGAAGAAGCCAATGTATCGGCTCAACCTCTTCCATCATAACTTATTGACCAATAGAGCTAGAAACCTTTTCAAACCCTTTAAAGAAGAAAGTCTCTTAGCTTTGCTTAAAAAACCTGGGAATTTTGAGCTTAAACTTTTTGGTGTGACACCACAACTGGGTCCTTGATTGGCTATCTAGTGTCAGTGGTTGGCAAGTTTTGGTCAAAAAATGATGATTAATTAATTCCATAAAGATTTCCAGCAGATCAATAAATTACTTATCATTTTTGGCCACAACTTGCCAACCACTAATGCTAGAAAGGCNCTAACAATGTGGATTTTNACCCAGTTTATTTTTAAAAAAGAAAAAACAGATAAACTGCCACTTGAATTTTTTTTGTTAGGCCCNGATGACATTCTCTCTAAAAACCATTTAACCTTCCCCAGCCATGATGTCACAAAAAAAAAGTTCAATCTCATAAGCCCCAAGATATTTTAAAATTTNAACTGGGATACTTTCTGCTTCTTTAGAGAGTTTGAACAGTTTTCTAGGTATATCAGTCGGCAAGTTATGACTTGACAAACTCTGAGCCACTATAATGGCTTTGTGATCTGTAAGGAGTAAAAGATAAAGGTTATTGCAATAATCCCAATGACATTAGCAACCTTAACAAATTAAAAATATTAGAAAATATTCATGCGAATTTGATAAACATACTATGTTGTGCTTTAAACAACTAAAAATGAGTAAAAACGAACTCACGCAATTAAGCTTGACAATTTTTAACATGGCAAATCTTCTTATTATTATGTGTATAAATCATGCACTACAATAAAATTATGTAATGGATAGGTTATATTGCACACCAAGGAAAAATAAATAGCTTCTTGAATAAGTTTGAGCACAACATTTCATGCAGTGCAATAAGTTTCAGGTGAAACGTTTGAATGAAAAAAGAAGTAGTTATCTATTTATGACCAAACTGTTTAAACTTTGATACAAAAATCAAAATGCAAAAGCAATCAGCCAAAAGTTATGTTTGGTTCGGAACATGTTGATTGTATGAATATTTCAACTATGCCCTGAAAACAACTTAAAAAATCATACTTGCTTGAATGAAAGTTCACACTGCACAGGAAGTATTTCATACAGCATATTTTAAAGTTTCATTTTAAAGAGTTGACTTGCATCACGAAAACCTACCATGCACAGAATTATTATTGATTTTCTTTTTTCTATCCATATGCTGTATGAAGCACCCACATAATATAATAATAATATTTTGATTGAGATTCCAGGTCCATATCACACGGGTAACAGTAAAACACAAGAACACAAAAATGTTATCTCTTGTTATTCACTCAACTCTTGTGTTGAGGTAGGTGTTTTTCTCTGACCTCGGAGTCTTACCCGAACTCTGGGAGATCGAGCACCGCTTGTAGGATGTGTACACTGCCAAATTTCTGTCTTGGCCAGTTGGGGGATCTTGTTTTTGCCAAGGATCTCATGGAGTTGTTTCTCCAGATTGTTGTTGGTTGCTCTGGGAGCTCCTATTACTGTTGGTACCAACCTAGCTTTGATGTTCCACATTCTCCATATTTCCAACCTCAGGTCCTGGTATGTTTCTATCTTCTCCCTTTCCTTATCTACTATATGTGTATCATTTGGTATTGCTACATCTATTATGAGTCCTTTCATCTGCTTGTCTATTACTACTAAGTCTGGTCTGTGAGCTTGTATCTGTCTGTCTGTTCTGATCTTGAAATCCCACAGTACGTTGACTTTGTTGTTCTCTGCCACTGGGTTGGGCTCGTGGAGCCAGATGTTATCGGTCGTTTTGATCTCGTAGTGCTGGCATATGCTATGGTGGATTGCTGCTGCTACGTTGTTGTGTTTTGTCTTGTACAAGCTTCCTGCTATCTTGGAGCACGCACTCACTATGTGGGCTATTGTCTCGTCCTTTTCTTTGCACATCCTGCATTTTGGATCATTTGTTGTGTGGGGTATTTTCGCTTTGTGACACTTGTTGTCCAGTGCTTGATCTTGTGTTGCTGTTATGAGTGCTTCTGTTTCTATCTTGAGTCCTGTGCATTCTCGCATCCATCATCCATCTGTCTCGCATCCATCACAAAAATGTTATTATTATTATTAAATGTTGTTATTATATACATAGCATATTACAGTGTAGGTGTTAGCTGATAACGATAAACACACTCAACACAGAAGCATTCAAATGCTGAAATGGCACACCGGCTATAACTGCATTCAATCATCATCAAACAATAATCTGGCAGTTCAAGAGAAATGAAGACATTCTCTAACATCATGTTCTGAAGTATATGACTAAAAATATTTGGATGGGGGATGATCAATGGCGAACAAAAGCATGTGGATTGTTTTGAACNAGGTTTCAAGTGCTTCAGCAAGATATTTAGCTTGAGGCTGACAACTGTTCGTTTTCCNTAAATTTAAAGCAAGATTTGACATTTGGCATTTTACTAGTTGTGTATAATCACTTTTTTATATATTTGGCTTGCACACAATGTCGACATGTTGGGGGTGGTAAGGGCATTCACAAGAAAATGCAAAAATCATGAGGTGCCAAGAAGCACACCGAAGGCTTAGATTGCTGTGCAAAGGCAATACTGAAGAAAAACAAACAATGAAACAACACACCAGCAAATACTGCAATTGGTGAATGACATACAGGAGCATTAAACAGTGGAGGAAAAATGTAGATTAGTAAAAAGCATCAGACCATTGAATGTTTGAGATAAAAAAATTGGATGAAGATGTACATCAATGAACAAAACCATATAGATTATTTCTCAACGAGGCATGAAAGATCCTGGCATAATGGTTAACCTGGTATGGGCTAGCACTTATAATTCTGGGTGTGTAATGCATAATTTGGTAGGCATTATTGTAGGCAACTCATAAGTGTTTCACACTAGTCCGTGTGTATTTTCTCCATACTTGGCAAGCACACATTGGCATGCAATATGCACAGAATAAAGTGTTTTTTACTGCCGTTGAGCAGTGAGCAAAGGTGCCTCTGAGCTTGTTTTCTGCACAGTATAGCAATTTCACTTGTCTCTGGATGTCATCGCCATTCTTCATTTGAGGCATTTAGAGATACACTAAGATATTTCATGTGGTTAGAAAATTGCACACAGAAACCATTTAGAAAAACATTTCATTGAGCAGATTGTTTATAGCATATTTTTTTAGACAAAAATACACAAATTATTTTATTGCAATTAAAAGCAATTTTGTGTTTAGCACCACAATCACCACAAATATTCGTAAGAAAATGAAGTTCCCTAATGCTAAGACCAAACACAACTCAGCAAAACTTATTAGATGATTCACAACCATTGCGTCTCACTCCGGCTGATCCCAGCTGGTTTGAGAGGTCATCAAGGTAAACAATGAATAGATATGGACTCAGAAACCCTATTTCCTTGCCTTGTTGGTTGTAGTAAAGGGGGATAAAAAACAATGACCCATATCACTTGCGTGGTCTAGTACTCAAAACTACTGATCAACAGTCTTACTATACACATTACTATATTTCACTTAGTTAGTTGAGTGTACAGCAGGTTGTGGTCAGTTCTGTCAAAAATGCTTTAGAATAGGGGTGGGCAAACAAGTTGACTTGGGGAACATTTAATAAGGTCATGTTTAGCAGTGGGCCATACCTACAAATGCAAATGAAAGCCAGTCTCTGTTTTAGTTAGTTTAAATAGCACTAACATTCACTGTGATAAGTTGGAAGTACTTTCAGATTTAATGTTTTTTTCCTGATTCTGATTCTGTAGGTCATGCCACTAAATACACTGTGGCGGGCCACATATGGCCCGTGGGCTGTAAATTGCTTACACCTGCTTTAGACATATCTAAGAATAGTGAATACACTGGGATGCCTGTGTATACATAATATGATCAAGTATGCTTGAGTAAAAATATGCAGGTGTCAGTACTACATAGTGCCTTGAAAACAAACTGATTAAAGGTTGCATTCAGATTCAAATAAAGAAATAAAACATTTTTTTCGTTCTATAAAGTCACATGCACACTAAAGATTAAAAAACCTTTTTTGTATATTAAAAAATAGAAACTTCCACGATTAACCATTTGATTTTTAGGAAAACTAGTGCATGCAACATTTTTATAATTGTCTATAAAGTATAAACCAAAATAACCTTTAACCATTTGTAACATAGGTTAAATTTGTTTTATAATAACAAAGATACTTTTGTAAAAATCAAACACTGTACCTGAAGGAAAATGATTTTTTAACAAAAGTTGGATATGAGGGACAATTAAGGAAAACAATTACTGATATAAAACCTCAAAATGGACACAAGTAAGATTTAGGAGTAGTAGTGAAATACCAATAAAAGCACCAGGAGAGCTTGAGGTTTTAGTAATATACCAGGGAGTTCAAAGTAATAATAAATGTACAAGAGTTTGGGGTAGCAATTATTATTGCATTAGAATTTGTTTTAAATGACCATACAAAAGTTGAGGTAGTTCAGTCAGAATATCTGAAAATGACGGCTAATCAATGCATGCTGTTATGGCGAGTTTTGATCCTACTTGAGACAAATGGCCGAAATGTTTCATCAAAAAAATGAGGCAGTGGCTAAAGGTCCATCTACAGACCTTCATATTTGAAACTTTATTTGTCCACAACCTGCATGGTGACAGTAAAACGTGACGAGAAAGCAGTAGGCTTGGTAAAAATGTACTAAATATAAAACCCAAACCCTAAGCGTAAACCCTAAGCCTAGCCTTGAAACTTAAATTTAAAACCTTAAGCCTAAACCTACACCACAAACCTAACCCTAACCCCTAAACTTAAAGCCCAAACATAAACCGTACACCTAAACTCTAAATCTGCACAGAAAAGTTTAGAAACATTTGAAAAAAGTAAAGGAAAACTGGTTTCATGAATTGAAACCTGCAACCACTACTAGAAAAACAAAAATTGCCAAGGTGAGAGCCGAACCGAAAACCATGATTGGTACAGCAGACGTAAACACTTCTGCTATGCTACCACGACAGTGCCACTTGAGTGACAAACTCAGCATTACACTCAAGCTGCATCATGTGAGGTACACCTGGAGCCACTTTCAAAAAATGACCGAAATGAATGTCTCAGCAAAAAAAAACAGGCTAGATGAACAACTAGTAATTGCCTTCTTTCATGATTTCAGAAGTGAATATATTTATACACAGAGCTAGGACGACATAAACATATCCAACTGATTGGAAAAATAAATGAAATTTTCATTATTAGCCTATAACAAAACAAACTTTAGTGTCGTGGCAAGCCTCTGAGGAATCTGCCTGCTTTCACACTTCTGCGATGATCAAAACTTGCAAGCATATCTATTTTTCCATAGTTATAAGCTAGAAAGATGGTGGTAAGTAAATCGATCACAGTCAATTTCACAGGCAAACTAGTTCTGCGTTTTTCAATGCGTCTTCAGTCCTTTCCTTATTCAATAGAAACTCCATTATTATACAGTAAACAAACTTTAGCCTTGCGGCAAGCTTCTGAGGAATCTGCCTGCTTTCTGCTTTCATTCTTCTGCGATGATTAAAACTTGCAAG
>JGI24021J15306_10012051_pt1 | contig 10740 bp, 8 predicted proteins | sample Ectturendosymbi1_FD_15306 | JGI IMG/M metagenome (IMG submission 15306) | reverse complement strand
AACTATTATTCATGTCATATCTTGCAGAGCCCATCCAGAAAAAGAAGAGAAGTTTACTTGACTCAGAACAATCTGAATTCGCTCTTGCTTCTGATCAAGTTTCCGTAACAAATGCACAAAAACATGTCGCCANAAATGTCAAGGAAGTCCNACANTCGCATTACGTCACAAAGAAAAGATGTAGAGTCGCCAAAAATACCGGTAACGATCTCGACAACAAACCTGATTATGTTTGTTACTTCGCAAGCGTCCTTGCACGTTTGGCGATGGAGATTCTTTTTATTGTTTTGCAAGTTGTGCTTTTCGGACTGACGGTTCCTGAGTTCTACAANTGCCAACGCTGGCCATGCCCGAACGTGGTCGATTGCTTTATTTCACGTCCGAAAGAAAAAACATACTTTCTGTGGTTCCTGTTGCTTTATAGTTGTCTGTGCGGTCTTGAACCTGCTGGAAGTGTTGCATCTGATCCATGAATACTTAAGAAATCGATGGAAGAAACGTCAAACTCAATTAGAATCACAGCCACGCGACTGGGAACTGGGAAATATTATAACAATCATTATGATGGGTTTCAAAAATATCATCGCCATATTAATGGGTGTCGTCCAGCGAAAGTTAACCTGGAAAAAGACCAGTTGAGGGAGCTGGGCTGCGGTTTCTCCCAAAATAGAAGCCCAGTTGATGCTGTTGACCAACTGAGTCAAATCGAGTCCATGAAGCTCGGGTCGAGTGAAGATCAGGATACGCATCATGGCGATGGAAATAGAAGAACAAGAATTGGCGGAAATGGACGACATGCTTGATGCAGGCAGCTTTTATCAAATGGATGACGGTTTTGTAGATGGTGGAACATCCAGAATATAACTATTGCTTCGGAGGTTATTACTAAAAGTCATACAAATGACCAACAGTTTTTTTTACTTTAATGAAAAATCAGTGCATTTAGCACGAAAGCTAGATAACGTATGTAAGTGAACTTTACGTATGTAAGTGAAGGTTCATCACCAAACTGCCACAAGAGATTCTTTGGAGATCCCAAAGACACTTAAGAACTTGAAGGTGTAAAATTCTGTTAAAAGAAAGACATATTTTGTTTACTGTTGTAGTCTGAGTGTGCATCTGGACATGGCTCTAAATGCTTGAAAAATGTAAGTCATGACGCATTCATTGCCTAACCTGGTCTTAAATTCAACAGTCCGTCCTAGTAGACCCACAGGGCAACGAAGCGATTCATTTTAGTTGATTTCTAAAGTAAATCGTTGTCTTTAACGTATATGGGCTCCATTATCAAAACGTCAATAGAATATTAATCATAACTGCTTGGTCAATGCCAATAATTTTCAACTACTTGGCGTAATTTTGTACTCCAGTGTTGTCTCTAATTGCAGCTTGATACCTGTTGTCATGGGAAGCAAAAATTGATCAGCATGTTTCCGAAAGTTACAAAGTGAATGAAATATTTGGCAACAACCCTGTTACTCAAAACTCTGATTTCTCTCTTGCACTTCAGGTCATTTGTCCAATTGTCAAAATTCGATGAAACCGCATAGGCGTAAAAGGAGCGGGGGACGAGGATTGTCCACATGTTTTCAGCGATGTCTTTCAAGAAACTTTGTTTCTTGCTGGACAGAAGCTGCAGCTCATCTCAGGAAGATATTGGAATGCTAAGGGAAAAGCTAACTTTGTTCTGCGAAGTCTAAGAACGAAATCGGCATTTGAAGGATATTTTCTACTCTGTTATGTTATAAAATATGTAACTCCTTATTAGTGTACCCAGAAGCCAGGAAATAGAAAACTCCCTTTATTTCTTTCATCTGGTGTTGAAAGCGCGAGTCATCTAAGCTTTGCGTTGACCTAGCTTTGGTAACAAATCCAAGCCTTAAACTTTCTAGTAAAACGGTCTTCGTTTTCCTGGTTTATCTTGCCTTGAGTTCAAAACAAAATGATTGATGTAGTTTACCCATGAAAAGTTTTGATATTAGTTAGGTTCATACTGTTGCGATCCAAAGTCTGAGAGACAAGTACGCAAAGTTTTACACTGTGGCAGCAAGCAACAATAGAGATCACCCGACGAGATCACTCTCGTCGTCACGGTTAGCAAGCACTATCAACAGTTTACTAGCTTCACAAGCATTATTAGAGGTCACTCACCAAGGTCACTCTATCCGGATCACTCGATTAATTCCTTGTAAGCGTCACGTATGCATGGGTGTTATTCTTCCCGTACATCCCGTTCGTGGTAAATAGCACATTCAACACAATGCCAGCGGAGAGGTTGCAACAACACCCACATTCAACCATGAGATTATGCTGGTTGCTTCACAATAGATAAAAATAAACCAAAGGTTAATTATATTTCAGAACAGAAATACCATTTGCAACAGCAGCTAACGCTGCGTAGCTGTCTGCTGTGTATGAAAACGTTTGCAAACACTAATTTTTTTGTTGTTGTGAAAATGGGGAAAATCGTGCACTACAGTGAACTGGAAAGTTGTTGCATCCATGAAAGCAATGATAGCCACTCAAATTCCGAACATTCAAGCCAACTTTGAAACTATTGTAAGGATACCGATGGTTTGAACCGCGCACACGTACAACTTCGAGTTTTACAGTAATTACACAATGGTTTGTACGTATTGCTCAATATCTATAAAGCTGATAAAGTTCATTGGTACTACTAACATAAATTACAGCGTTAAACGATATTGCATTGTATCTCATTCAATGCCAGATGTTAAAAGTCAGTTTCGACCCTACTAACTGATTTTTCTGCTTGAAATTCACCGTTATAAACATTTGCTTGAATGATGGTGAGATTACTCACTGCTCCTGCCTCATGGTATTATTTTTGATGTTGCCATCGCATTTCCTTACTGTCCGTGCTTAGCAAATGACAGGGACAATCACGTATATCCACCGAGCAGTCAACGAATTTCCGTTAACATGCATGAGTCAACACATCAACTGAAAATCCATTTCCAGAACGAACGAAAGTACGTCTTGTTCTCAGCTTGCTTAAATTTTACGACACATGTTGCAGCACCGCACTAGTCCACTACTATCGTGAGGCATTTCCATCACAATCCGTCACCTAGCCCTATCCATCTATAGAAAGTATGCATATGCTGACGACCTAACAATCATGCATGCTGAAGGAGACTGGCAGGCAGTGGATAGGGTGCTGAGCAAGGACATGGCAACCCTAGGTGAATACCTCCAGACTTGGAAGCTAAAGCTCAGCACCACGAAAACGGTGCCGGCAGTCTTCCATCTCAACAACAAGGAAGCTAAGCGTGAGCTGAAAGTCAACTTCAACAAAGAAACCTTGCCCTTCTGCTCCGTTCCTCTGAGTTACGTTCGACAGGTGGCTCACGTACCGGCGACACCTTGAGTCACTTCGCAAGAAGCTGACATCACGCGTCGCACTCCTGAGGCGGCTTGCTGGCTCTGGTTGGGGTGCTGGGGCAACAACGTTGCGAACAACCACCCTAGCCCTGGTCCATTCAACAGCAGACCACTGAGCTCCTGTTTGGTGCCGCAGTGCTCATACCCGCCTTATTGACTACGCCTTGCGAATTGTGACTGGATGCCTGCGTCCTACACCAGCGGGCAACCTTCCAATCCTAGCAGGCATCCAACCTGCTGAGCTTCGTCGCGGTGGAACCACACTATCTCTAGGACGCCGTGCCATGGAGCCCGGACCACTGCTCCACTGAGCGCTCACCCGTCCATCGGATGCAGCTGCACGGCGCCTCAAATCGAGACACCCATTTGTACCCGCCGCACAACAACTCATCAGTTTTTCTGACAACAACACACGTATGTACGGCGCAGTGGGCGGATTATCAATGGAACGCGGAGTGGGCGGACAACCCCACAAGACTCCGCACTTCAATTCCAGACACCGGTACCCACCATCCCGGAATGACCCTCCCAAGAAGAGCCTGGGTCCGGCTTCACCGCCTCCGCACCGGTGTCGGACGTTTCCGTTCCTGTTTGTACAAATGGGGTTTGGCCTCCTCTGCGGCCTGTGAGTGTGGCGCAGAAGAACAAACCGTCGACCATGTTGTCCTCCAATGTCCAATCCATCGACTTCCCCATGGACTGCACGGCCTGAAGGTTCTGGACGATGATACAACCAAATGGTTTCTCAGCACCTGCCTGAAATCTAGTGCGGCCAAGCAGTGGATGAAAGAAGAACTAGCTCAAAAGAAGAAGAACTTAGCCCTATCATATAATATACGCGGAAACTGCATGTATTTTATATGGCAAACTTAAATCAACTTTTTCTGTCGGCTTCAATTTGCCTGCATTGTGGTTCCATTGTATAAAAGCATTACGCACATATAACCTTATCATCAGAGCAACAAACTTATTTATTTTTATCACCCAACTGTACCTAAATATGGCTTCAATCTGGAAAATACTGCAGTCGTAATGTGGACCGAAGTCGTGACTGTTGGCACACTGGCACATGCATTTTGAGTGCGTGTTTCATTTCCCAAGGTGGAATCTTCTGTAGAAGCGGGCCGCACGGACGTGCAGATTGCTTGGTCTCTTTGAGTGCGCGTACCTTGCTCAAGAGCACAGCAACGATAACACAGACAGGCGTAGGGAGTCAGATCAGACCCTTCGATCCGGAAACGTCGCTTTTAACCATTGCGTTGCGGCATCGAAGTCGCGTACATATTTGCATCAGTAAAGGCAATTACCGTACAGTTTCTTGTCTGGGAAAACACAACACGCAAGGAACTTCAGCCCCTTGAGTTAACAAGCAAGGTACCTACAGAATTTGCCTATAACCGCACCTCTAGGGGATTGCATAAAAAATGTTATTACCGAATTCAAGTTACAAGCGAATTGAAATGCATGTAAAAGATCCAAGCGGGACCGAACAGAATGTAACGTTTATGGGCGGATCGACGTTACAGACGAAGCCGTTATAAACGGATTTAACTGTATAGAACAGGTTTACAAGAAGTTTGAAGTCCCATTCGGATCAAACTAAAAAAGTTGTATCAGGGCAAATTGTTATTTTCAGGACAATTTTTTTCGTCGTAAAATGCTTTCCCGTACGTCTACGGCAGGCCTTCCCAACCTTAAAATGCTTTCCCGCACGTCTACGGCAGGCCTTCCCAATGTTGCGGGCCACTTTCACATGAGCAAATCTGTTGCGGGCCACAAACTTTTTGTGACGTAACAATAAGCTATTGTGACGTAACAAATCCCTTGATTTTGATAAGTTTTATGCGATAACACGAGGTGATAATGAGTCCTGTAGTTGCACGCAGTGTTGCCAGCTTGTATGGATGTAAACCAAATCTAAAAAATTGACATATTTTTGAAGCGTTTGTTATGCAACTTTGTAGGTGGCAGGCCCATAACAGAAACAACAGGTATGATTTTGGTGTGTTTTTATGGCAAATATACTTGAGCCTATAAAAAATACTAAAAATTTGAAAAATCTACTTACACGAACTTATTACATCGCGGGCCACATAAAACAACCTCTCGGGCCGCGGGTTGGGCAGCCTTGGTGTGTGGTCACCATTGTCACGGCATTATAAGAAGTGAGGATAAATGTATATTTTATCTTTGATTCTTAGTCAAGTCCTTATATTTTGAGCTATAGGTCAATATATAGCTAAGTAAATAGTTCTCCAACGTTTTGATTGACATCCTATTCACTAATGGTTGAAGACAGGTTTTTGCAATACTGCCCATCCTACAACTAAGTCTCCACAATAGTGCTGCTTTTGTCTTCGGCAAAAGCTTGGCAGACATTTGCTTGAAAATGTAACTCTATAACATGATATACACTTAGTTTCACCACACGTCTTGCTTTAGCCGGGAAAGACCCGGTTTAAAGGCTTTGTCCCGACGTCCCGGTTGGTCAACCAAAAATTCCCGGTAAGGCATTCAGTCAGGCAGCATAGCCCTACACGAATAGCATGTTATGATCAGTCTGTTTAACCAACTTGTTGAAGAATGATGCGTGATCTTGCTTCGTTGTTTCAGATGTAAAGGTGATTGATACGTCACTGTTGTGGGTGACTGGTCCAGTAGTGGGTTGATTGTTAGCGCATTGGCTAGTTCAGTAAAGTCGGCTAGTAGGAGGGGGTGCTCTTTTTGCAAGTATAGGTTATTGAAAGGATTTGTGTCGTACAGGAACTTGTTTGATTTCCTTCTAAGATTGGTTGTTCTGAAGCGTCCCTGTTTTCAATCACAAAAATATGGTATGCCTATAAACACTAGCATCATTAAATTTTACGCTGTCTGTTTCTGAATACGTGACAACGAACGTTACAGCAAAACCAGATACATTTCTACGCGAACCAAATCCATGCTATACTGGGGTCTATCACATGTACAGCTGTAAAACGATCACTGCTTCAAGAAAATAACCTTTCTAACAGTATACTACACAGGGTAAAATGTCGAACAGAAAGAGTAAACCATCTTTCGCGGTCTCTAGAAACTTGAAAAATGTTAAATATCATTTTTTGAAGCTAAAAAAATAAACTAACAGAATCCAGTGATACCACACAAGCTCTGTTTCAACATCAACTTGGCTGTGTGTAACATCTAACATGAAAAGAACTTCACGCAAAACGTGGCAAACGTCATTTTTTTGGAACTTCTCCAAATACAAAACCTGAAGAGATAAAGTTGGGGGACATGGCATATTATATCCCCCCACCTGAAAAAGTGGGGGTACACGACCCCCGTGTCCCCCACCAAATTGCGCCCATGAGCGGAGCCAACAAGAGCTTTTTGTTCAGTAGCGCTTTTATGCTGTACCCGATTTGTGCCGGTTAGCAGCATTCGAGTGTTTCTTTCGTTTCATACATTTAGAGTGAATTTGCTGGACATGGGAGTTGCGCATGGTGAGCTTATACCCAAACGTTTGTACTCGTTTCTTAACGGAATGACGTTATCAAACATTCGATTCGCTAGCATATGCGCTTGTTGGTAGAAAACACCGATGTGGGATATTGCGTAAAACCTTTTATAACCATTTCTCTACTTTATCCAGTGATGTTCGTTCGGTAAAAAACATGTTGTTTGATGGGTTTTTTTTGGGGGGGTTCCACGCAAGTGTGACTTGTTTGGCCGTTTGTCTGAAAAGCGGGAAAGTATGCCCCTCTTATGTGTAGTGTCCCCTCAAAAATCTATCGTTTGTTGTGCCGACTTTGGTTCTACAATTGCGTTAGGGTTAGATCTTCAACAGAAATTAAAGCCTTTGCTACATTCTTCTAAAAAACATATGGCAGTGCAATCTTTTCTTGGAATTTATAGCTCTTTCGTGTAGTTCAGAAGTTCTCTTTGTCAAATTTTCATGATTTCTAACGATTTTATTAGGTTTGTTTCTCGGATATATACATTTTCATGAGGGACCATGTTGTTGCCCTCGAAAATATCGTCTAGCTGTCTATCTGAATATCTGTACGTAAACTCCTTTTTTACAATATTAGCATCCACATGTTTTTCGAACCAAACAAGCACAATCCATTCAGTAGACAGGGCTTATTTATGCCGTTTTGAAGTTGTTATTTTCCAAGCAATACAAAATATAGTGTTTCAATCCGCTATCTATGCCATAGGCCGATGGTAAACCGCATGATGACAAGTTTTGCACAGCAGCAAAGTATTGTCGCAACATCCTCAGTTAACCATCTGAAGTAAGCCCAATGTANACACGCTTTTCCTAGTAAAGCTCACGAGAAACTGTTCTAGCTGATTTAACTAACATTTAGAGTTTCAACAANCAATCNNTGTTTGCNGGAAACCTTGTAAAAAACAACCAGACGTAGGGTCCAATACTGACAATANTGCTTTTCATCGAAGTTTTGCAGCGTCTTGTGGTCTTGTGTTGTTGCGATCTCTTTGTCAGTGGAAAATTTAACATCAATGAAGTTTTTTTTTGTTTTTCATTCTTTTTCTGTAATCGCTTTCATACAGGCGGCCAGCATCTCTCTCACGCCCAGATGCACAGCATTGTCGTGTTGTTACTGTACTGATAAGAGTCTAGAGCAGACATTTGCATTTCCGCTCGTTTCAAGGTAAATTGTGACGTTATGCCTCTGCATAGTTTCGCAAATTTTTAGTTAAGATTGAGTCGTCATAGGAAAGAGTTGCGTGGGACCCTAGGCCATGGCCTATTTGGCCTATGCGTAAATCCGTCACTGGATCAACTCCAATGAATTTGCCATCTTTTTGGATATTCATGTAGTTATTTTTTTTTTTAAATATTTTCATCAAAAAGACTGAGCACGATGGTGTAATAACACCACTGCTCCTAGAGGCTCCGCGCCTAGGCCTTGCATTGGGCCCCGCACTTGCTAGGACCGGCCCTGGTCGCGACAATGGTGACCAACAAATCAAAAAGATTTTTGTCCGAGAATCTTTCACTTTGCGACTTTGTACTTGTACAGAATGCATTGGTACATTTTGAAATCACTGAATGGGAGCCCATCATGTGACTGTGAGCACAGACATCTTGGCAGGTCCTGCAGCGAGACAGTGGCACTGCTGGTACTCATAAGCAACGTATAGTTTTAAGCTGCGTGAAAAGAAGCATGGTAAATCTGTATCAGTGCTTCCACAAGTTTGAAAAATCCGTTGTGAGACTGTGATGAACGTGCCCGAGTGAATAGCTCACCTTAATAAAAAGACTTACGCAGGCTTTTTTTCACACGCTATAAAAATGCGTGGCTTGTTAGAATATGTCTATGCAGACTTGTGGGAATACATCTTTATCGTTAAGGTTTAGTTCTGACTTCTTAGTGAGCACTAAGTGCAAAGCTATATTTTCTGTGGCTAGTTTTCCGTAATTCATCAGGTAGCTTTTTTCAGCCGGCGTGATGTTCTAACTTTAGTAAGTTGCCCGGCAGTCTTGTCAACATGTAGTTCTACTTCTCATTGCTTGAAAGAGTTTTGCGAAAGTGTCTAACTTTCTTGTTTTTTCACCGCTCATGTTGTTCTGGTCGTTGATTGTTCTTAATTTATGCCTTATTTGTAGAAAGTGCTCGAAAAAATGGATATTAGGCAGATCATGAAAACAAAAAAGCATTACTGAAAGCCGAAGTGTAGAAAAAATTTAAGACATAAGATTGAGGATTGAGTTTAAACCAGCACAGACTAATGGGGTAGAAAAGGTAAAGCGCTTTGTGAACGTCCATTTGCATTGCAACGTCAGCAACCTGAAAAGAATAAGCAAAATTTCGATGTTGATGTTGGGACTTCTTCATTTTTACTAAATATGTTTCAAGATGATCGTCATTTGAAAATTTTTAGCAAATTCTGCTACCGAGGTTTTCCGGAAGGCCGCCCAGTCTTTTATCCGATCACGGGTGCTTATTTTAGGTGGACGTTTATATGGTGCTAAGATTTCAGTTGAATGCTATTTGTACCTGTTCCCTTACACGGTACGTCCAACGTTGTACAGAGTTTGAAAACTATTTAGATATTTGTGCCCAAGCTCCAGACTGTATTGTGCGCCAAATATGGATTATGCATATATCTGTTGTGTATGGATTTTGTGTGCATGTATATTTGTTCAGACACAAGCAATATACAACTGCCGTATAACAGCCCGGGTGGTTATTTGGTCCACGTCATATTTTCTCAATGTGTCTATTTTCCTATTAACGGCCCTGGGCGGCCTTCCGGAAAACTCCGGTATTCTTCGGAATTAACGTTTTCTGCTAAAACAGTCGCATTTGTAAAGATCACGCGTCAGGCGTTGTGGTCGTACGCAGTTGCACTTCTCTTCTCAAAAGTCACGAAATTTGATTTTCCCTGTGATTGTTTCGAACAAAGCAAAAGACATTTTTTTCTTTTCTCGTCTTTCATTTCACAGTTAAAAACTGAAACTATTGTGGCGCCTCGATAAAGGGAACGGGCAGGAACGTAAAATGTATAATTCTTCGACTTGCTACAACAAAATGACAACAGGTCACAAAAGAACGTGTTATCAAATGATCGTGGGCTCAAATGAATTGGTTTTAATAGTGATGGAACCAGCGAAACACAGCTGCAACCGGCTCATATGTTTCGTGGGGCGAAATAATTGCAACTGGTTGCTTTGCCAAGAGTTCTTGGTGTTTTCAAGGAGTTTTGAAAATTTTTGGGAGGGCAATTGCCCGGTTGCTCCCCTGGTTCCAACCGGGTCTGTAGTGAAACATACGTGAACTAAGAACAAATATAAGGTTAGGAGCTAAAAGCGTATATATTGTGCAACAATCGTCGGTTGCGCATGAGTCACTGGCGTAGCAAGGCTAAGTGCCCCCCGGGACCAACCAGGAATGCGCCGCCGTTTCCAACCCCTCAAAATTGCTTACAAGAAACTAAAATGAAAGAGGATCATGTTTCGTGCATACAAAAGATAAGAGTAATAATCAAGCACTCACAAACTGAAATGGGTTGTGTTCATGAGCCTTGCCTTTTCAGATTTTCGCCAGCTTTCTCACCATTACCCTTCCTATTTTTTCTGCTTTTTTGTGCATGTGCAACAGCTTTCGCAATGGAAAAGTTGCACAGTCGGTGGCCCGCGGACCCTGTCTCTGTTTATTAATTGGGTCATATGCTTGAAAAAGTTGAGAACAGCAGGTTTAGGCTACTCGTTCGAAGAAAGGTTATTGAAGAGAAGTGATGGCGGCATATCCACTTTATTTTACAAATGTAAACAAGTATTTTGTGTCGTGTCCACGTCTTTAACAGAAAAAATGTATGTGGTGC
>JGI24021J15306_10012050_pt1 | contig 10740 bp, 9 predicted proteins | sample Ectturendosymbi1_FD_15306 | JGI IMG/M metagenome (IMG submission 15306) | reverse complement strand
TTTGTTTAGGGGGCATGTATAACTTTTCACCAATTTAAAATTTTTTTAATAATATTTGTGAATTTTATTGTTAACTCTGAAATGCTAGATAGATAAACACTCAATTGTTTTTGGGAAGCAGTTTAGTACAAGTAGCGAGCAAATGGTGGCTTTCATTCAAAGTAGAAACTTGAAAATTTACTAAAAACTTTTAAAACTTGTTACTTCACAATGAAAGCAGACTTTCTATTTTCCGGCGTAAATCTGAATAGAATTATTCAGAAAAGGAAGTATCAGAAAAAAGCATATTTTTAGATGATGCTTTAAAAAACAAGGGCTATTGTATATTTCAATGTTGAGACTTGGTTGTTGTTTGCCCCCCCTATCAAAATTTCTGGCTATGCGCCTGCTAGGGACAAGCTAATTTTGATAGTGAAGCCATGAAGAATCTGTTTTGTATCTGAGTTGGCCCTGACGCAAACGGTCTTTGGTTTTAGCCTCCTCCAAGGTGGCCTCAAAGTGTCCTTGCTGCCGCTGGGGGAGTTGTGTGTCGTCCCTGAAACTCTTGTGCCATTTCCACGTGCTTCACTAGATAATGGTTGCTGTGGGGAGGCAAACAAAAAATGTTTTGGGCCAGCAGCCCGAACTTTGTAGTAAAACAGGACTTGTACAAAAAGCAAGAGTGAAGCACTTTTTCTTCAATATTTGCTCAGACCTTCAAATTTTCAGCGATTGTCTAACAAAATAGTTATCACCACGTCCGATTGCAAACGTTTGCCTAAGCTAAAAAATTTTGAAAACTGAAACGAAAAATTCTCAAATTACCCCAAAAACGCAGTTTTCACACACAACGAAACTGAACCTTGGATTGTGGAGGACACCACCGGGGTCACTGGCGAAGACCTGGGCGGTTCTAACTGGTTTTTGCTTTAACAGGCGTGTCCTTGAAACTATTTTGCTTCATTGGATGCTTTCCGTATTACTGTTTTCCTTGTACCCGCCATGCGCAGATGACATGGTTGAAATCATATTTGTGGGAAAACCCTTTTTTACAAAACAAGGCTGTGGAATTTCTGAAAACGTCCAAAAAAGCCGCTTTGGGTGAAACTTGTACACAAAATCACATACCAACAACCAACGAACTATTTAAAATATCTGCTGATGAGTTTATGCACTCTTATGAAAACATTCTACTCCCATCAAATTTTAACCAGTATTTCAAATCTATTCAGACAATTCATAACTACTCCACCAGACTTGTAACTTAAAAAGTTACACTTGCCCAGAGTGAACTCTTCTTAAGGGCAATGCCCCGTCAAATTCATTGGAACCAAGTTATGGTCAGAAATACCTGACCATATCAAGTTTCGATCTCATTTTGGCTTCAAACAACCATACAAAAACTGGTTCCTTTTCAAAACAACCTGTTCATAACAGACCACGTACGTAACAGACCACGTTCATAACAGATCTGTTCATAACAGATCGCGTTCATAACAGACCACGTTCATAACAGATCACGTTCATAACAGACCACGTCCACAACAGAACAGTTCGTAACAGTTCACTTTCGTAGCAGATTATTTTATAGCAGACCACGTTCATAATAGAGTCCTTCATAAAAGAACACATTCTCAAAACATCAGGTTCTTAGCAGACCAGTAGCCTACATAACAGACTATTGCATTACAGACCTATACATAAAGGATTGCGTTCATAACAGATGGGTGATTTTAGCTCTAAAGAAGACTTTTTACATCAAAGTTACTATAAAGGCTTTAAAGTAACTTTTTATAGTAACCTTGGTCAGTGGCAGATTTAGACCAGGCGTTTGGGGGGACAGTCGTATAGGGTGCGTCGAAAGTGTTCACTTGTTTAATTGCCCAAGATTCTCTAAGACGATCACTGGGTATCACACAAAAGTGGTTACCTTTTGTAGATCACGAAAGTGGTTATTTTTTTTGGCTGAACTACGCCATCTTTCTGAATATCATCACGCAGTTTAATAGCGCGTTATATCATTAATTCGCAAAACTTCAGAACCGTGTCAAGAAATGGTCCCCCGTTTTGCACAAGCTGCACAGCAGATAAAAACACTTTCGGTGTCCCAAACAAGCTCTTATATCTACAAAATGTATTTAAAAGATATAGGCTACAGCCAGTGGTGCAGGAGCATGGGTTGCAAGCGCACCCCCCAAAAGTTTTGATTTGACGAAAATTCGGGCAAAACCCAAAAAAATTCGGGCACAGAACTTTCAACATTTCAAAAAAATATTTATGAAATTACACTTTTTGGTATTGAATGTATCAACCAGTCTGACTAAAAAAAACATGAGCCTGACTCCAAAAAGAAAAGCTTACTATGTCATAAAAAGCACAAAATATACAGTATACAAAATCAACAGACTGTTTTTAGTAACTTCATGTTTTATTTTGTGACAGTTGATGAGTAACCAACTGTTACAGAAAATTTGTAGAGAGAAATTGTGCTGCATAAAATTTTTTTGGGCAAATTTGGTAAATTCGGGAAAAATATCCTTCGCACCCCCAAAATACGCCGGCACCTACCCCCATTGTTACATTAGCGTTCTGCGCTGGTGTTTGACCCTCTTTTGCCATCTGTAGCGTGATCTCAAAAAACAAAGTCTGAAACGTATTCCCGACCAGGTTGGAGGTAGAGCGGTTCTTCTAAACAAGTGACAACTCAAGCCCACCATAGGAGCCAAGTGAATAGGTAAATGACAATCATGTTTCCAGAAAAAGTTTTTGCAGTTAGATGTACACGAAAGGCATATTTATTGCTGAAGTGACAATTTCAAAACAAATTTGCTATGACATTACCAGTGGCGTAGCGAGGCTACGTGCCGCCCGGGCCCGCCATAAAATTGTCGCCCTTTTCACCCTAAAATTTGCTTGCAAGAATTCAAAATGAAGGAAGACGTTTTTCGTGCTTATTACAGATATATGGAAACAAACCATGTTGAACATCACAATCACACTCACCAACTGAAATGGGTCTTGTTTTTCATTGTCGATCATGAGCCATGCTTTTTCTGCTTGTTGCCACCGTTCTCATCATTACACTTCCTATTTTTTTGCATTCTTTACATGCGCATATATGGGCCCGGCACATTTCGTAAAATTTTCGTCCCTGCTGGCTTTTATTTTCCGGTAAGCCGCAAAACTTTAATCGTTTGCTCATTCCAGGGAATCAAACAAAAAAGTTAAGAAAAGTGATGATGGCATACCTACTTCACAGATGTCAACATATATGCATGTTAATATTTCGATTAGTATCCTCGTCTTTAACTAAAGAAGGTACATATACTGCTATAGTAGGCTATTATAACAAATTTAGCAATATGATCTCAGTGATATTACTGAAAGGAATATTTCATTGTTCACTTCATCTTGCAGTTGTGGTTCTCTTAGAATATACAAAAGGCTTAAAACGTTAACTCTGTTGGAACTTGCGCGGGATCCTCTTGAGGTGCGGGACCCATTTTGATAAAATACAGGTCAAACAGGCTTAAAACCGGCTCTGGTTGCGAAGCGCTAGCTTGCAGCCTTCATCGTGACCTGTTAACTTGGTCTAGCTGTTGGGTTGGGGTTCTTCCAATTACGCGTGCATAGTGTTAGTCCTTACATAAGCGCGGAGTTTGAAATTTCTACGGGCGTGCAAAATCCATGACGTCGCAAAATGTGAGGTCAAAAAGATGGTTAAAATAATATCGATTGAAATATTCCAAAGCGACTCTCACACTAATGTCAATTTTACAGACGATTCACAATCATTCGATCACTTGTAAGTTTTTCAAAACTTTTAGAACACGTTCACAACAAATTAAACTGGGATCATTAAAAGTTGAGAATACACAATTACCTAAATGTATTTATGCGAATTGTAGCCCTATCAATCCAAACATACATTAGGTACGGCTGTCACAGTGGAATGAGTATTTAGTGAATAAGAATTCAACCCACGTTGAGTCTTGGACGATCGAGATCATACTTAATGTGACGAAGTGCACTAAAGGCACTGTCTGCCTCACAAGTAGTACAGGGCGACGCGAAATACACGCGCAGCAAACACATTAAACTCAGAAATCAATTAGTTAGAGTTTGGTTTTCCGTTAACAGTTTCAAAAAAGCGTTTGGAGTGGGATTGTTTAAATTATTGCTTGCCAAAAATTGCCGAATTTTTTTGTGCAACTGTTCCTCGTTTACATTGTCTTTTCAAAAGGCACACACCGCGGAGATGGTACTTCTCTCTGCAGAAAAACTTTGAAATTATTCAAGCTGTGTTGCGATCTTTAGATCTTCCATTCCATATCTACCGAAAACGTTTCACTACATTTCACAACAGTGGTATAGGAGTCGGGGATGCTAACTCACACCCAAAAGTCTTGAATTGTCGAAAATTCAGGTAAAATCCCTGAAAATCCGGGCAAAATCGCGGAAAATTCGGACACAGATGTTTCGACAACCTTGTTCTATTTGTGTGATGAATGAGACTGATTGATGAAATACGTCTGATATTGACACTTTTTTCTCAAGAAAAACGTAAGGACCTTTAGAAAACAGGTCTTCATGATTTTTGTGAGAGAAAATTTTAGGAAACTTTGCCACACAAAAAATTTTCGGGCAAGTTTGGCAAAATTCGGGCAAAACTCCTTCGCACCCCAAAAACGCCTGCTGCTACAATGTTTCAGAATAACGTCTGTACATCAAAGAACTGCTCAATCAAAATATAAAACATTAGCGGGAGTGCCTAATTCCCGCACCCGGCGTCCATAATTCCTTCCCTTCGTTCGTTAGCCATGGACGCCTATTTCGAAAACTCCATTACCAAAACCTGCCAGGTCGAACATCCCCATTTTAATGCTCAGCATGGATTACGTCTAAGTTAGACAGTAATCGCCCTGAACTTTATTCAGTACAGCTATTGCCAAGTTGTGCAAATGATTCAGTTAACGTCCCTTACAATGAAAGCCTTCACCACAATCATGCCTTATAACACATCCTTTGCCCTTGAGCTAGGTTTTTCATACTGAGGTTCACGCATCTACTTCCCAATATGACTGCAACACCTTTTTAAAGTTTTTCTTGTTGAAATGACATTTTCTGTGACAGTAGATATTAAGTGTGCCGAAGAACAAAGGAGACTACTGCGAAACGCACATTGCATGTAGCAGCTGGCCCTGATTTACTCACTCTGCTTGTACTTGCATTCCAAGCCTACAATCTGGGTTTTAAATTACCCACGCAAACACACCAACTGCACTATCTCGCTTCAAGAACGTCATTTTCCGACACCGTGACGTCATACAGAAAAACAGCAGTTCTGTTGAAACTGAGAACCTTCGACTTTGCACAGTTCTTCACTTCAACAGCCAAAATTTGATTTTGTTAAGTCCACCTAATGACTAGGCTACAGCTTGCGGGACTTGTTTATCGAAAATATCCCACTGAACATTAAAAAATAGCATGAGACGTGCCAAGAAATGTTCGTCGCCAGTGCCGATGGGTGTCAGGTGTTGCAAAGATGTGCCGTTGGGGCATTGCTGAGGATCGAATGATGGGAGAGCATGGATTAAACCAGCCATGAACTTACCGTGATTTCATGCAGGGTCTTTTTATCAGATTTTGAGTGAGGGGGGCAACATAAACCTCGAACCACCGGAGCAGTAATGTTTGCTAGTCTGCTGTCGAATGCCATCTCTGTCCTTTGTTCAAAGGACTTTTGAATGGTGTGGGGGAAATAGCTTTGATTTGAGAGGAAGGTGTAGGTACTGAGGGACAATTGCCCCCCAAGTAAGTATGTTAAAAAGACTGATTTCAAGCCAAACACTGGGATACTCTAGCACACTGGATTTGACCCAGACGTTTGGGTAAACATTTCATGAATTTGCTCATTCCACAACCATATTTCCTTGTTTTTTAGGTTAGCCTACCAGTCTAGGATTTCTAAACACAAAAACTGAAAAGAGTTAGAACTTTTAAATATTTATATAAAACTAATAAAGAAGAGTTAGAACTTTTAAACTACTTTAAAAATTAACTTTTTCAACAAATTGCCACCCCCCAGAAGGTTCCGCCAGGGGTCCGAAGTAACCAGGCCCCATTTGCTACGCCACTGAAGGAAGGTGACTTCTCTGCTTGAGGTATGCGACACATGCTGTTGCATATTGTAGAAGATTGCTTGCTTAAGTAAAAAATGTGCTAAAGCAGGCGGCTACAGATTTCGTTTTCCGTTGGTCATTCATATTGAATTACGTTAAAGTTGGTTTTGTTTGTTTCAAATGGTACTTAATTCTATGATGTGTCTGTACTCAGTATGCATCACTTTCTCTCGTAGAGTACCTCTTTTATGCAGCAATTTTACAAGCAAACAACTAACATTGTTCAGTCAATTAACAGCAAGTCGCCCGTACTTGGTTGTTGTTGGAGAAAGGCTCCCAATGGAAGATTTTCTGGCGACGGTTCTGCCTAGGCCCGCAGACGCGGGGGGATATTCGGGGGCAGTTACCCCATATCTTTTTTGTGTCCCCCAAATTTTGTTGCGCTCAGAAAAATTTGTTTTAAACATATGATAAAACAAATCTTTTCCCCCGAAAAATGTATTTTGCCCCCCCCAAACCTTAAAACCTGGCTACGGGCCTGGTTTTGCCAAAATTGTGTCTGCAAATAGGATATTTTGTTTTAAAGGCCATTCGACCTCGAGATGTAGCATAACATAATTTTTTTATAAATCTCCATTAGGGGGGCTCCTGTAAGCATTTTTTTGGGGGGAAGAGTTGGGCTGATACGGAACTGATCGCATTGGATGGATACAACGATAATTGTTGTTGGTTTAATCTGAATTGCGCATCCTAAATTCAACAACAGAACGACTTGAATTCAGCTAACATTTGAGGTGGAGAATATTCCGTGACAAAAACTAGCAACAAATTTTTGCCATAAAATGAAAACGCATATTATGTGTCATGAACAGGTTTTGTCTAAAATTAAAAAAGGCAATTTGAATGAAAGCAACTTTTTTTAGAAAAGTCAAGCGTTTAATTGCGAATCGAAAATATACGCAACATTTCGTGGAACATGTGCACTACATAATCTTTGAACACAACAAATATTTTTCCATCGATTATATTTACGCATTCTGAGCACAGCGCCCTTAATATCCATCTAATAATCACTTAGTGCATCGCACCATCATCATGCTTGATTTCACATTAGTCCAAGATTTCCACTGGTACCAGGCAATCCCTCGAGTAGACAGACCTTCTCCCCATTGGCCATTCAGTTGAGCATAAGTACATTCGTTGTGCCACCAAGTACCACCTTGAACGACTGCGCAGTTGTATGACATTCTAAAATGTACAAAAGAGTTGCACAACAAGGCTGAAACACTGATATGTCACGTCTGAGGGGAGCCACAAGTCACTTTGAAAAACATTTGTACCGAATTGTCTGTAATCTGTTCTTCAAAAGCAAAGCTTCGTATTGACAAAATTACTTTGTTTTTACAGTAATTCACCGTGATCTAAATAATTCTATCCTTGTTGCATTTTATAGAAAAAATGAAGTGACCTTGTTTTTGATTAGTTCAAGGTCAATCTGCTTTGAAGTTTGCAGAAAACTTTTTTAAATGCAATGCAGGTACCTTCATTCATCACATTTGAAAGATCATGCAGACATATAATATTGTGAGAATCTAACAGAACTGCATGGTTGCGCATTACGGGTTATATTTAAAAAGAGGTATTTTGAAACGAAAGAATTAAATACTGTACCAAGCCAACGTCGAACGTAACATCCTATTGTTGTGGTCAAGGAGACCTACGATACAAAATGTAACTAGAATGCAAGAAATATTCAAACTATTTATGAAAACTCAAAAGCATATAAATAAAATAACCATGTTCAACGGTTTAGCAAGAATAGTTTGATTCAGGATGTTCAGGTAATGTCAACAGAATATTTTGCATTTCAAAAGTTAGAATCACCACTGGATTTCAAAAGTTTATCGTCGATCTAAAAATAACTAAACAAACAAACTGTACTATTAAGTAAAAGTGATGAACATTTTTCTGTCAGAGAAACTGAGTGATTGGAATCCCGAAAAAAATGTTTTCTGTAAAATGCTTCGTCCCAGCGTAAATGGTCATCACCACTTCAAAGTGTGTAAATCAATGGAAAAAATACAAGTGTGATGGAAAGTACAAAGTAACGTTCGCTCTGTTTGTGGCAAATGGTTTATCTCTTTTTTTTCTGAATAGCTTTTAACTTCCACTCTTCAGAGATTAATGTTCTTACAAAAGCATTATATCTATCATTCAAAAATTACTTGGTGTCCGCCGTGGTGGAAATCACAAGGAAAGCGAATCAACATTTCTCTGCCTTCTTAGCTTTGCAAGTGACTGCTTCTAACCTAGCAGTAAATGCTTATGTGCTGTTCTTTAAACTGGTTTACATCTGCTTTACATAGATTTTTCGATTACGGTATTTAGTTGCGTTGCATTTGCAGATCTTAATAAATTACCAAAATTGCATGACAGAAAATGGGATGTAAAATTATAGGAAAATAAGTCTTTTTAGATTTTGTAAAAAGTGTAAATAGTTTGCTTTGCTTCAGTTAAACCAAAAATTATGCTTTGTTTCAAATTCTGTATTACTGTATTACATTACCCGTCATTGTCCCGATCTACAGTTGTGAAAGCGTGGTTGTTGTTATAGCTCATCGCGTCTCCCGGCGTTCCACGATATTGCGAACACGTGAGCCGGAACAAGTCAGACTTGCCCGCAATTCTGAAGGTTCTGTTTAACAAATGATTTGAGTAAACTTACTGAGTTTGTTTTAAACACACATTATGGACTTGTACAGCTTTTGCATTCCAGTCCCTTCCTTGTTCGTTAGAAAACGTTTACACAGGTCAGATTCAGGTCACAAAGGAAATTTATCGCAAACCATCTGACTGGTTTGAAACAATGACTGTCCTCAAAACGTGCAAAATATGGAAAAATCGAGCACAAAAACCGATTAAAACGATGAGTCCCACTGTAAATTTTAACCTATTGGCAAATTCCGATTTGCTTTGCAAAAATAAATTTTTCTTTAAAGAATGTTTTGTTGCGTTTTTCGCCCTTGAGGCTGACATGCTGTTTAAGAAGTTTTTTAACAAGTTTGCGTTTCGTCTAAATAACGCTTGAAACACACTACACCAGGGGTTCCCAACCAGGGGTACAGTACATGTACCCCTATGGGTAGGGGAAGGTGGGGCACAGTAGGACTAAGGGCACAATCGTCTTTTTTGATTTATTCAAAAAGTTGAAAACGTTGAACTTTAAAGTTTCCGTGGTGATTCAGTCTCATACCAGCCGTAGTACTAAAGTGAATTTTTCCTTGATAGGCAGCCGTTGTTACGAGTTACAGGGCAAGTTGTGTTTTTGCTACCCAAAAGTAATTTATAAAATCGCATTTAGATTTGGGTTTTGCCCACGTTAATCAGCATCTTCTGTTCTGAGTTTTTGTGACGTTGTAGTCAGGGCAGTGCAACATAATTTGATAGTGCAAGATTTTAAATTGTTTTTAAATTGAGTTGGTACTTCTTCGTTTTATTTTTTAGATATGCATGGGGCACATCTGACAAAAAAAATGGGGCACACTCAACACATTGCCCTTAGCTTTGTCTAAACAAGGTAAAGCTTGAGGGTTATACTGGAATGCAGTACAGAATAATTTTAATCTGTGAGCACTTTTAGGTTTATTATGTGCTTGGAGGCACATTGTATTTGTATGGTAAAGCATGAATTTAAGCATACTGCATTGGTTTCATTTAATGTTTGGTAATCATACAAATTTGTTTTGCCTACGGTGATAGTGGGTAATTAGAATGTAAAAAAAGTGGAGAGGCAGTCAGCAAGCGCCTATTTTACATGGGATACCACGTGAACATTATACAATACATGCAACCAACTTTTTATTGACCGGTCAGGTGTACCCCATGCTCATGTCGAGTGTGACCCAGGCATTGGGCACACTCGACAGAAAAAGTACCCTTTTTAAATTGATTGTAAAATTTTTTCTGAAGGGCGGTGTTTTCATGTTTTGGCATTACACAGGGTGACACAAAAAAAGGTCATCACCTAAACTTGAATAACTTTTGAAATAATTAATCAATTTTTTTTATTTTTTAGATTTACCGAGTAGAATTAATGTTCTATAAGTCTACTAAATTTGACCTTCGAGATGCTATGGACTACTGAGCAAGAGATATTTATAGTTGAGGCATATTTTCGGCAGAAGTCTATCCACGCAGCTCAATTGCAATTCAAAGAACGGTTCGGATTTCTTTAATTCCCTGTCCACTCAATGATCTACAGATGGGTCAACAAGTTCAGAACCCATGGGACTGTGCATAACCTCAATCGTAAAGACACTGACAGATCAAGGACACCACACAACGTTGCTGCTGTCAGAGACTCTGTTGTCCACAGCCCAAGCAAGTCTGTGTGTTGGCGAAGTCAGGAGCTTGGAATCAACCGGGAGCCCGTGGGGAGAATTTTGATCGCAGATCTCCACATGTATCCTTACAGGATACAGATTAAACAAAAGCTTACACCTGACGACATGAGGAAGCGAGTGATCATATGCCAGTGGTTTTTCGGCAAGATTGACGCTGTGCCAGACTTTCTTGACAATGTCTGGTTTTCGGACGAGGCACATTTTCTGTTGTCAGGTCACGTGAACTCTAAGAACAA
>JGI24021J15306_10012049_pt1 | contig 10740 bp, 8 predicted proteins | sample Ectturendosymbi1_FD_15306 | JGI IMG/M metagenome (IMG submission 15306) | reverse complement strand
GATCCCGATTATAGTGGGATTGGAAATTTCTCTGCTGCAATTTTTACACCGCGCGTCAGGAAAAAAAGCCACTTGTTGCTGTTCGTGACTTGGTGTGACCAGGATGGGAATCGAACGCCGAACCTGCCAGCACCAACGCGGACGGTCCAACACCCCAAAATAATTTGCAAGCAAATTTATGCTAGACGTTATGCGGTATAAGCTTTTCAGAAGAAACGTTTCGATTCCACTAACACGTAGTCTGGAACTGTGATCAATTAAACAGCAATAATTATGAAGTGATAACATACGTTGAGAGAAGTAAAAGTCTAAATCTTATTTCTGATCAGAAGCTCTTGTTTTAAAGTAAATACAAAGGAAACGAAAAACGTGTACCAACCAGTGGGGTGGCCGGCCGAAAATTTTTGAAAGGGCCAAATATTTTGACTTTAAGTGAGCAGCATAAATTCATCCGAGTCGACTTTACTCAGAAAACCACTATTCCCTGCAAGGATCAAAGTTTTGAACTAAAAGTTGCAATAACCTGAATCTTCGCTTTTCGACTGGCTAGTATACAAACAATAGGAAGCACATTCGTAAGTAAGTAAAGAGCCATCGTTTCGAATGCAAACTCACTCAAGTATTCTACCTACGTTCTTAGTTATTACGGAGAGTTGTGTTACACATTTGAAAGGTCTGGGGAGTTGCTTGACCACTGGCGTCAGTTAGTTTCGATGTTCTATTGAAATCTTTCATTTGAGGAAAACGTTTCTTCTAGTCTTTGCTTGCGCTCTTGACGTCATTCAGTTAGGTAAAATGTTCTGGTTTCTGAGCTTTTGTTCTGATTTATTCTTAAGTTCGTTTGGTTTCTCTGCTCTTACTTTAGTCTTTCAACTTTTTACCTGTAAGCTTTATTTGCAAATTGCAAGACTCAGGATGCGTAATTTTACGTTAAATCGATTTCCTATTAAAATTCTGCTGATCGATTCCTTGCTTATCCCCATTGTAGAGAGTACTTGCTTGAATATACTGTAGGTGCGAGTTTGAATCATTGCAAAAAGATGAAGGTAGAGCCCAGACGGCTGATTCCTCGAAAGTTTACAAAAAACTAAAGCTTTTAACCGCTACAAGAAAGTTGTATACTGTACATTCTTGTCATCATGTACCAAGCGGAACATATTGACAGTAAACACAAAATGCGACCTGGGGTACAAGATTAATACGGTCTGTGTGACGTATGATCACAGAACACATGAATTTGGCATTCCACTCAGTCACTTTTACAAATAATACAAACCAAAGTTGCCAGTTACCTCAAATATAAGATCAGACATTCGTTCGATCTTGTTTTGTAAATCTCGAGTAAGACTTTTCTTGTTTTATTTGACCAAGCTAGATTTCAAGTAGGCCTATTGATTCGTGGGTAAATAAAACCTAATTCTTCAGTAAGTAGCATGACACAACGAGAGCAATTGGCAAACATCAAGCATAAATGACACTCAAGATTTCAGACATCACACTCGGTCACATCTGTCTGCAACGTGAATAATGAGACTTGTAAATCCAAGTGATACCCCACATGACAACATATTTGCCAAGCCATGCCCAGCTCAGATCAAAATATCGTAACTGTTACTATACAGGATCTGAATTTCGGTGTCGATCCCTGGTCGCACAAGACACACTTGATTAAATAAATCAAGCTATTTTGAATGACTTGTTTGGAGAATAACAAAGCTTGGAAATATATTACCCTAGGGGTTGCACAGGTGGGTGAGCTCGTGTCAGCAAAAGTAATAGAGCACTGCTTGAATACCACTCTCCTCATTGAGACGCATACATCCGCTTTGAAGATCGACCAGGGCAACAGTCAAGGAGACGCGAAGCAGAGATGATCGGATAGTGTTTTTTTACTATGCGATACTATCCTGTTTTTAAAAAATGGTATCCGTATCCAAACCAAATCCTGCATTGGTTGAAATCATACTATCGGTATCAGGTAACTATTTCAAATGTGTATCTTTAATAATGCATAGACAGACTTGGAGGCATGCCACAGAAAGCTGAAAAATGCTTCCGAAGATAATACATAAATGATTGTGCAATGTGCAACTCTCTCCAAGAGGTCAAAAGTGACCAAAATTTATTCCACAGCCTGAATCCTCAAAATATCGAGTAAAGCGTTTCGGATCGTATATCCTTATCCGTATCCGGTTCCCGCTTTTAAGCAATTTTTGGATATCCGTATCCGGTTGAAAACTTACTATCCTGCCAGATATCCAACAGGCAGACCGGTTAGTGATCACCTCTGACGCTAAGCACCCAGAATTGTCAGAGTCACTAAAGCTGTTTCAGACGTGTAATGCTTGGGCTGTGACAGCTGTTTAAGTTTCCGTCGTACCAGGCTAATAATTATGCAAAGGTGACAAACCTTTTCGTAGAGCTGACCTTGCTTGTTCATGTTAAATATTAATATTTGCTAATTTTTCATTTTTATTCATGTTTTCATTGTTGCTTATACATATTAATTATACGAAACCATGCAGTTAAGTTTTCAATAGGATGTTTGTTTGCAGTACTTCAAGGCCCGCAGAAGTCATGATCGTACAAGCCATATATTTGACCATAACTCGCCAGCCGCTAGAGCTAGAGAGCTGTTCAAACCCTCTAAAGATGTGGGAAGTGTTGTACGTTCGATTTTAAAAATAGGAAAGTTTCGGATTTTAGTTTTTTGTGGGTAACGTCATAAGTCAATTTTTGACTCAATTTTCTCATAAAAACTATGCGAAAATCTACATCTTTGGAGCCTTTGATTAGTCAACTAGAGTTTGTAGTTCAAAAGTTATGGCCAAAAAACATAATTTCGGCAAAAAATCACAAATCTGATTTCCTGCAACAGGGGGAGAAATGCCGCAACAAGGAGGGTCACTTGAAGACACCTGTCATCCTCCCTATTCATTTGAAATTAACTTTGAATCAAGGCGTGTCGAGTTCTTTACCATGTCGAGTCAAAGTCTTCTGCAAGTTACAACTTGGTGGGGAAACGTTTCGAGTCCTGCAATTTTTTCATTTCGTAGAAGGCTACGTCCAGGAAATCAGGGGAACTTAGTTAGCAATGTGGTCGAAATTTGTTAAAATTTCCGAAGTGTTTTTTTCAAAATAAAGTAAAGTGCAAAAAGGTCTTCGTTTTTTGCGAATCACAACCTTAAAAACTCAGCACATTATTTTTTTACATTTCATCAACATTCTTTTCAGTTGTGATCTTCACTTCTCACTAATCTGTTCTTCTTACCTTCAGTCCTATCTTAGAGGAAGCTACAAAACTTAACTAACTGCAGTTATCTGAGAGATTTTCAAGAAAGTTATCAGAAGCTTGTCTGCGCAAATGAGAGGTAAAGGCCATTCTGTGGGGTCGTCATGGTTGTTACACTTAGAAACAAGTGGTATGTCATCACCATTAAAAGATACTGGACTTTTTATCATACAACACAAAGTTATCTTTACGTGCACCCAAGCCAGTAACTGGGGGGTGCAGGGTGGCGAAGCCCACTTAGAAAATTTTTCTCCCCCACTGAAAAAATGCGTTGGACATATTTGGGCCTCACTCCGAAAACTCTTCGCCTCCCCTAGTGTCCCAGCTGGTTACGACCTGCGTGCACCGCTGTCTATGGAAAAAAGACACCAAATCCTGCTGAAAAAGGTAAGTTATTCATAAGCAATACAAGCCTTTAGTTGTGTTTTGTGTTTTTTGATGAATCTTTAAAAACATATTCAAAAAATAGCACATGGCTTATTTCGCAACGTTTCGGATCTTTCTTAAACCCATTTTCAATAGGAAATTAAGCAATGCTAATGCAAGCAATTCAAAACCTAGAGAAGTTGATTTGACATTAGGTGAGTTTATTGGTGCAAACATTATATAACTGCATGCAAATTGAAGTTGGGACACCGAAAAATCAAACGCTGGGACACCGAAAAATCAGGCTGGAAAACAAGTTGTCTCGTCGGGCACTCCTCGACAGTTTCATAAATTCTATCGTGGTTTAAAGTGAATGGCCGAATTATTGAGAATTTAATAAAGTTGTATTTTTTGAAAGGTTACGGTCTGCTGGATGATCAACACAGTTGTGCAGAGGTGCTGGGTCGCAACCGCTATCCATCGTGGTTTACCCAGTTCGGCAAGGAGCTAAGCATGGCAGAGAAAGTGTAAACTCAGCTGAAGTGCAAGTGGCTAAAACATGAAAACTCTAAAAGCAACCCAAAGACTGTTGGTCATACGCAATACGCTGAGAATAAAAGTAAGACTACCAGCTATATAAGAAAAACGCTGAAAACAAAATCAAAACTGCCAATAACGTAAAAATGCCAAAAACAAAGCTAAGATCACCAATGAGAGACTATGCATCGATCACAACACGTGAATGATGTTGTTAACAAAGTTCTAGAATACCCATATATATGTAAACATTATGCATAACTTGATAGCTTGCGCAGTTATCACATTACTTAAGACTTACGTTAAACTATAACAGGTGGCAAGAGATAATCACTGAAATTCTATTTTCGCTCAATATTTTTACATCAATTACCAACAATGAACATGAAATTAAGAATAAACATAAAAAGTGAGATTCAAACAATTAACATGTAGCACGACAATCTATATTGAAAAGAAAGAGGTGGAAAAATGATCTACATTGATCTCGGGTTGCTGCTCTCGTGGTAAGAGTGTCTCTTTAAATAGCAGTTCAAGAGGATTGAAAGCAGAAGCCGAAACTTTTGGGTTTTTAAAGTCCGTGAATCGATCTGGATGTAAGCGCAAATGTTTGACGGCATTAGCAGTAATCTGGTTAGGTTTTGAAGGATTGTGCTCATCAAGGGGAAATTTCTTCCCTAGCAAAACTGTCAGTTCAGTGTTCCATATCAGAAACCCCTGGTTAGGGGCAACGACTCGGTAACCCTGCGGTTCCTTCGATTCCCTGGCATCTTTGCACAAATTTGTTGTTTCTTGTTAAAATGCCAATTATTGCCAAATAAAATCAACTCAACTCAACTGGTTACCTACTAAAGGTGGAATCTTCACCCTCTTCGGGCTCAAGAACAAAGTCTCATTTCTGGTTGCCTTGATATAAGCGCCTTGCGAGTCTGAGCTGAGGTTGCTCATTTAACGTGCTCAGAAGTTCGACAATGGCTTTGGCTTATGCTCCTGAGGAATATTGCTTCCAAGTTTGATGCTAAAATACTCATACGGAAAAAATGGACTCTCAACTGAATGAAGTCATCTGCTCCATCTCGGGCTGCCTGAGATCCATTCATAAAGGCCTCCTTCCCTTTTTCTCTGGTATTCGCATGCACCTACCCACTACTTGAAGAAACACGGCATGCCAACAACTATATCTCAAAGCTGAAGTTCTCAACTACTGTATTTATTGCATGAAGGCTTAATAGCAAGTACTAAGCACTCCTGACAGACTTCGCTACAATGGCGGATCCGGGGGCAGTTTGGGGCAACTTCCCCCCAAACCTCTGTGGCGACCCTTGAATGGCGCCCCTTCGCCATAAATGTGCCCCTTTTTGGTGCCCATGGAAGTAGAAACAGATTTGAAAATACTCTAAAATAAACAATGGTTTTCGCTTAGTTAAATCAGGGTTTACATGCCGGACTTTACCCAACGTCTTATCGAATAGTGTGAGCGATGCTATTGTTTCGTAATAGTTCCACTGTTTCGTTTTTTCTTTGCCGCGTGAGAACTGCCCGGCCTTCGCAAACGCAGTCGCGTTCGCAGTTCTCGACTTGCTGCTGTGCTGTATGAAAATGGTCTGTTTTTTTACAAGTTTATTCTTTAATGCTTGATGACCGCCCTGAAAGGAAAAGGAAAGGCAGCAGTAAAAATAGGAATGCAATGTGGAAAACGTATTACTGACTCAAGATTTTACAAGCCTCCAATATGAAAACAAAAAACCAGTTTCAAGACTATTGCCAGTGCAGTTCGTGAGTCCGCAGTTTATCTGCATCGTAGTTTTGCAACATAAAAGTGAGTGGATGGGTTTCTTGACGGAACTAATCCAGACTGACAGGAGCGTAACGAGTTTACATGGCGCCCGGGTCAAGATGCAAGTTTGGTGCCCCCATTTTCGAACCTGAGGTCTTCCGGAAGCAAATGTACTGTATTGAATAATGTACGTATGACATTGTTGGGATTTGTTTGCGTCCTCGCAATCATTCGGCGCCCCGCAGTATTTTAGCACCCCCAGAATGATTCGGCGCCCCGGTAATTGCGCTCCCTTGCCCCTTCGTTACGCCCCTGCTGATTGAAACATAATGCAGTGTGTAAAAAGCTACAGATGTTTACTTTAGCAAACAACTTGCCGCTATGGAGCAAAAATGCATTAAACGTGATCGATTAGCTCAAGGAACTATGACCTATGTAACTATGCATTTTTTAACTCCTCGCTTCATTTATATGGACAATGCAGAGGAGTATTGAATTACTGCTAGGGGCGTAACGAGGTTAGATGGCGCCCGGGGCAAGAAGCAAGTTTGGCGTTCCCATTTTTTAACCCGAGGTCTTCCGGAAGCAAATGTACTGTATTGAAGAAGGTACGTGTGACGTTGTTGGGATTTTTTGGAGCCCCCGCAGTATTTTAGCACCCCCAGAGTGATTTGGCGCCCGCGTAATTGCGCCCTCTTGCCCTTTCGTTACGCCCCTGCTGACTGAACCATAATGCAGCGTGTGAAAAGCTACAGATGTTTATGCTAGCAAACAACTTTCCGCTATGTGACAAAAATGCGTTGAACGTGCTCGATTAGCTCAAAGAATTATGGCCTACGTAACTGTCAACTGTGTAACTCCTCACTTCATATACATGGACAGCGCAGAGGAGTATTGAATTACTGTTAGGGGCGCAACGAAGTTAGATGGCGCTCAGGGCAAGAAGCAAGTTTGGCGCCCCTATGCTCGAACCTGAAGTCTTTCGGAAGCAAATGTACTGCACTGAAGTTCTTGTGACATTGTTAGGACTTTTCGGCACCCTCATAGTGATTCGGCACTCGGGGAATTTCCCGTCGTTATGCCCCTGATTACTGCGTGCAGCGACGAGCCTTAACAAATCATGGAACACAACTCTAACCAGAGGCATAAGGGAACCTTGAGCTTTAGGCGGGGCAATATTTTCAATTTGCCCGAATTTTTGCGCCACTTTGAGGAAAAACGAATAGGAGAATTTTGGAGGGCGATGGTTCTGTTTCAGAAACTTGCCCATAAATATCGGCAAGTTTTTCCTGAATTTTGCAAATCTTGTCCGGATCTCCCCCCAATTTGTACGCCTATAGCTTTAACGCAGGAACTTTGGCAAAATACTAGCTATCTACAGGTTAGTGGATTGAATAATTGGTTTTACGTGGTCATAACAATTTTTGCTCAACACTTGAGTATTTGCAGAATTCAGTCCAAAATTGATGGAATGACGGCGCCTTTTGGCCCCACCTGGCGACGCGTCAGGCAACAGTTACTGATGGCTGTGTGGTTTTGAACTTTTTGTTGCAATTTGCAAACCCGTAAACAACTCACGCTGGCCATGAAAGGACAAATTTGGCATGGTTAGCGAAATCTGCAACCGACAGAAAAATGCTTAGCTTAGTGGTTGGTAGATCATTCCGCTTGCATCATATAAATTTGAGCAAAATGCAATATTCTGGTGAAATCTTTAATTTTTTACTTGTGACCGTGGTGTTGGCGAGGTTTCGTGGTTTTAAATTGGTGATAGGCTAATTCTCCTCTGTGTTTTCTGGCCTGGCTGGATAGAAGCAGATCCATCGCCAGATCAACAGCATTGAGGGTGGCTTTGAGCTTCTGGGGCTTCATAATAGTATACAATGAATTGAAAAATGACTTTATGGGGAGACTAGAGCTTGACTTTGGAGGTATTGATTGTGAATTTGGGGGGCTCAGCCCGCTTGCTTCCACTTCTGTTGAAAAGTGTCACAACTTTTTTAATAATCTGGTCTAGTGGGATTGATGATTTATTCTTCACATCAGCAACGCAGTGTCGAAAAATGTGAAACGGTATTTAAAGACTTGATTGAAAATCAACCTTTATAAGTAGCGTTAATTGTACTTTAGGGCAATATGCTTTAAGGCCCAGTGCAAATCTATCATGCGATTATAAGATCATTTTTTACGATAATCAGCAAAGCTGGCTAAAATGGGAGTAGTGTCCTGGCAAATGCCTTTCATTCACGTGTTGTTTTTGAAGTGTCGCTTCAGCAATAAATAATTATTCCATGTACATGTAAATGCACAAGCTTCGCTTGGAAATATGATCGTCATTTAGCTTTTTATTTGAGTTCTATCGTGGGCCATGAGTTGTCACTTCCAAGTCTAAGAAGAACCGTTCTGTTTCTGACCAGGTCGGGAATGCGTTTCAGACACTGTTATTCACAGACACTGTTCTTCACTGATAGGGATAGCCAAAACAGTGGCAAACGCTTGCGTGCAGCATGTTTTTATACCCTTTAAAAACATTTTGCAGATATACGAGATCTGTGTAGCTTGTGAAAAACGAGGCCCACTGCTTGGGACCCGTTTCAAACGTTTTCTGAATTAATGATATAAAGCGCTTTCAAACTGTGGTTATTACCTGAAAAATAGTATAGTTTGAACAACAAAAATAGCCACTTTTTCACCTAGAAAAGATAACCTCTTTTGTGTGACACACAACGATTATCGCAGACAACCTTTGGTATTTATGCAAGTGAAGACATTTTTGGCGCCCCCCAATTTGACTGCCTCTCCCAAACGCCTGGTCTGGATCCGCCACTGCTTCGCTGTAGACCCCCTCTAAGATTGTTCACGTAGAACCTCTCGAATCAGGTCTAGTCACACATTCTAGTTCCAGGCTCTATAATGCCACTCTTTTTCAAGCTTTACACATTTTCCACCAAGATCAATGCTCCGCGCAAAGTATGGGTCCAAGCCAAACGATTGCATTGTAGACATGGCCAGTTTGGTATCAACCTCTACAGACGGTGGCGATTCTAGAATTAAAAAGTGGGTGCCATTGAGGGACTGAGGAAAAAGTAGACGGGAAAACATAAATGTCTATCCTGCATGGTGATTTTCCATTGTTTTGAAGATCAGTTTGCTATGATTAACCCTATCAAACCATAAACATAGGCTTGTGAATATTGTTACATATGACCTAGCGTTATTATTCACTATAGAAACCAAAACACCACTAGAAGCAATCGCACACTTGACCGCTATGGCGAATAATCTGTGCTAACCATGCAGTTTCCACAGCATTGCACATGTGAAACGAAATAACATTTCCCGTAGACAACTGTGCCAGCCCCACATGAACGAAAACAGCTGTAAGAAAGTGAAAACAATTCTCATGAAAGCGAAATGGCTGCAACAACGAATTCCATCCTGACACAAAAACAAGTAAGTGCTGTAGATGGCCAACCAGTTTCGTCAAAATGTACTTACAGAATACAAAGCAATTTTTAAAAAATATACCATCTGCCAACAGATTGGTGACTGCTGACTAATCCACTTTATGGAAGCTTACGGACAATTCGTGATTGTGTTATAGCAATAACAATGTTATGCAACTACAGTACTATCACAAGCGTAATACCCATCTCAGCGTGGATAGAGTAAGGGCTGCCCAATGCACTACGCAATACCGGTGGCACTTACTGTAAAGTAGTACATCTGCGCCTCGGTTATAGAAGTGTGTGCATTGGTGTTTAGGGCGTGTACCTGATAGCACGACGCAACAGCAGGCATAAAACCTGCTATGCCGAATATTCCCATCAAAGTCGTTCATTTAAATATTCACACTAAATATCCTCTGACTGATCCTCAAAAGCTGATTTTTAACACTGCGTTAATTTATAACTATCTTGTCTTTATCGAACCATGCCCTACCTCAAATAACTCAAAAGAAAGATTCAGACGAATAAACAATGAGCAAAATGATTCTCACACAAATCCTTGCACAGTTTACATCGGAATTTCGTATCGCAACATCAGCTCATCTTAACTTAATCCTTCGATCATCACATCGACTGTCAAATTCATCAACGAAATAATCTAAATCTATTTTTTCAGCTCCTACCCTTTCAATTGAAAGTAGAGCAATGTTATTCAATCTGTCACTGTTCATAGAATTTCTGAGAAATATTTTCACTAATTTCATTTTCGAAAAACTTCTTTCGCATGAAGCGCTGTTGATGGGAAGAGTTACAGCTTTAAACAACAACTTATATAAAAATTAAATGCAGCTTTGTAAGGAACTGTAATGAAAAAATTGTTCGAGCGATCTAGGCAGCTGGGACTCTCCGAAGCAAATTCTTTGCTAGAGGCATTTCATGTTTTCAATCATTTTCACTAATTGAATATGCGTTTGCGAATTCTTTCATTTGTTTTTCTTATAGAAAATTTCACCTCCAGGGCAAAGAGCTGAAATGCCGGAAAAATTACTCCTGAATCATTACAAAAATGGCTGTCTAAGTCTATCAAACAGTCAGTATGGCTGAATACAAGATAATGCTGTACACATGATATGTGTCAGGAGATCGTTCGACAGTGGGTCCCAGCATAATAAAGTCTTCTCACTTCCGTTTTTTTGACCGCTTTCGTATAGCTGTTGATGAAATCTTGCATTCTTGGCAAAGTCTGCAAATTTTCTCAGCCTTCTGCTCAACCAAATTGGAGTTTCAAATATTAATCAACTCTTCGCGATGAGACAAAA
>JGI24021J15306_10012048_pt1 | contig 10741 bp, 7 predicted proteins | sample Ectturendosymbi1_FD_15306 | JGI IMG/M metagenome (IMG submission 15306) | reverse complement strand
ACAAAGATGGCGGCAAGTAAATCAGTCACAGTTTATTGATGGGGAAACTAGTTTCGCGTTTTCCAACGCATCATCAGTCCTTATTCAAATAGAGCTGGAAGGTAGTCGCAGTCCTGGCTGGTTATATTGCACTACTTGTTCAATTACTTTGCCTTTGGTGTTCATTGCTCCTGTGCACGTCTACAGGTCAACAGCTTCTGGTTTTTCCAGCGAACTGGGATTTTGTTGACTAGTCAAGATCGATTTACGTTTGTTGTTATGCTGATGCGTCGATTTCTTGCGTAAGCAGTTGCCTCGAAATACCAAACCTATTCTTCTTTTGACGATTTTTAATTGTTTTCTTGATGCGTGATCGTATATTGGAAAGATGGACCATGCAGGAAAGGCAGAGAAGAATCCCCAACGTCAACCAGTGTAAAGCACCAGTAGACGTAATCTTTAAGAGCACTAAAATTACCGAGAACAGAAAAGAAACAGTTACCCACTTTACACTGCACTGTTATCGGATTGACGCGTGAGAGATTCGTCGCCCTGGTTTACCTTCGTGAACGCACTTGCGAACTCGATATTGGGGCGTTTTTACACTTGAAAGGAGTTAGAAGATTTGCTTCGTGTGCTTGGCCCATGTTATTGCCAAAGCTGGGGAATTGGTGAAAATGAAAACGTGAAAGCTGATTCCATTACAGAAAGGTGCTTTGGAATCGCCGAGACGTGATTTTATTTAACGTAGTTCGAAAAATAACAGGCAGCAGAGAAAATCGTAGAGAACTGCTGGGCGATGAGGTCATGAAAAGAGCGTCGCATCGCATCGTAATTGCACTCTTCAAGTAACTTACTAGAATTTGAACAGCTTCTACAGGGCAGGAAATGAGAGTTGGTTTTTGCATTGCAAAGCCACTTTGCCAAATTGCGGTTACAGTCTATTTCACAAACTTTTAGCCACATAATTGGGATACCAAGTTCAAAGTGTAGCCTATACTGAAGTCATCCACTTCCGATATTAGGTTCCATGTTTTGCACAGATTGTATCATTCTACTATGACAAAGTATAATGAAAACCTGTTAATCAGTATTGAGGTGATAGTCCTTCAGTCCACTATCTGATGTCTTATAACCTACCGAATAATCTTTCAGTTTGCTTAACCGATTCAATTTTGCTGATTGTTTCCCTAACTAGGTGTAGTTAGCCTACAGGCAAAACTATTAAATAAATTACTCCATCATTTTTGCTACAGATTAGGTTGAATAGGCTAATCTGTTCCACGGTAGTGGTTTTAGCACTAGGCAAGTACAGAAAAGATTGTCCAAGACTTACTACAAACCACCCAACCTCTTTTTCCCTCGAATCCCTTATTACCGGATTCTCAATCCACCTCTGCTAGTTGGATTCGCTGAATCGCATATGGTTGAAAAAATGCGCGCTCAAGTAGCTCGGCGAGACACTCACGGTCGTGCTTGAGTGATTTGTGGGATTCCCAATCCAATGCGAATCCGAAAATAGTGCAGTGTAAAGTGTGTAAGTAACGTCTTACACGCTACTGGGTAACAAGTTACAGGAATATTTTTTCTGTTTTGGAACAATGGTGATTTTCAGTGCAAATTTGACGTGTTTTGCCGGTCGACACTACTGTAAATTGCTTTGTACAGATTTTAAAGCGATGTAACGAACACAAACTTCTTTCGGCCGCCGTTCAAGTTTTTTAGTCGAATATGAGCGTGATTACTGCTGAATCATTACAATTCACGATCGTCTAAACTAGGGGTCTCCAACATACGGTCCACGGGCCAAATCCGGGCCGCGAACCTATTTTATCCGGCCGCAAAGACATGTTGTCAATAACGAAAAATAATATATTTACGGAAAAATTGTTTATTTGTTAGAATGTAATATATCCCTAAACAATCACATTACTTAGATGTTCGGTCCTCGAATTGTGTATTTTGCTTTTGTGGTCCTCTGACAAAAACGTTTGGAAGTCCCTGGTCGAAACTAAGAAGTAATCGTGAAATAGCACTTGGGGCGGTTGCAACTCTTCGAGCGGAATATTACTGCTTTGCTAAAGTTTCTGGTTTGAATTGTCACAAAGAGGCACGAAGTATTAAATTAGTAACCTCGTGGAACACGAAGAGAAAACACTATGTTTACGAAACTTGAATCGAACAACAATACTGTTGTTTATTTATATACCGTTTAACACACCTTGCTGCCACAAATCCGTCCGGTATGTTGAACCTAACGCAACATGTCCATTCCCTGAACTATGTGCGCAACTGCGTCCTTCAAAACGTGACGGAAAGTATTTTAACGATATTGCGCGCATTTGGTATGCGCGGGCTTGCACAGAGAAGGATTGAGCTCGTCGGAGCGGTTGCGCTCAAATGAGAAAGCTTCGTTTTCTTTCTGCGCAGGTACGACGAGCTTCTGCGAAGTGCTTGGAAGCGATTGTCTCGACTCGTCCTGAACTGCTGGTCGAGTTCTATCAAACGGTGTCGCTTCCGCTGATCGCAAGATTCAAGGTGAGCGCTGCGCTGCAAAAACGATGTTTTTGCATCTGCGAAATCTTTATTTCGCGTTGTTCCGCTCTCATAGGTCAGCGCGTGGCTATTGAGTTGTTGTTTTCGCCGCCTTGCTAAAAACTTTCCTTTGCAAAACAAACAAATTTTTGTCGACGATTTTTCAGGAACGCGAAGAAAGTGTCAAAGCCGATATTTTCAACGCGTTTATCGCCCTGGTAAAACACACCAGAGTGGTCACTTCTGCTTCCCCTCCCTCTGTTTCCCCGGGAACCACTGACGCCATGGAGATGGAAGACACGTCACTTTCCTTGCTCATGGGGCAGGTGGCCAACATTGTGAAAGGTGTGCTTCCAGCTTCACTTTTTGGAGTTTGCCGACAAGTGCTCCCTTTCAGTTTTTTCACGACCTGGCGTGCCCTCTGATATTTAGTAAAAAATCATTTTCCAAATTTTCACTTGATGCATTGGCCGCTTCCTAGAATATTGTTATGAAACAATGTTTTCCAACGTAAAATAATCAGCTCAGTGGTAGAATGTACGCCTCTTAACTGAAAGGTTGGGTGTTCGATCCACGACCACTGAGTGACTCGCCGTAGCGCTCCTTGGGCAAGAGCTTTCACCTCAACCGCCCCGGCAAAAAGCATTATTCAGGCTTCGACTTGCCGCCAATTGTCGTTAAATAAACCTGTCGCATTGCATGCAGTCCAAAAACACGCAAAATGAAGAGCAAACGAGACTGGGAGATCTATGTGCGAAAAGATTCAGGCNTGCTTTTCAAAAGACCCTGGTCGGTTTTTGTCCGGAATTCAACCAATTTTTTAATTTTGGCTGAATTCCGAATTTTNAACTTGTAACAGAGCTTCATGCCTCACTCATGACGTCACGCGCCATCACCATCGGCGCGTATNCAGCTGAGTCATGTGACTACGTATGCTTCGCGTCACTACCGAAACAGCCCTTTGCGTTTTTCATTTTTTACAGCGCTTTTCAGCCCATTCTGTTGAAAAAAAAAACGAAATAACTTGCAGGGAACATTACGGCAACCTCTACAACAGCCCGTTATTTAGCTGACATGGTTAGTTTAAAAGGTCTAGTATACATTACCAACATACACGTGCAATATGCGCATTGCTTGTTTGATTTAATACGAGGGGGTTCGAATCGCGGTTTGTGCCAAAGCGTCCAACCGTGAACTTACGTCTGTTAGTTCCATGCAAGCTTTTTCGCTTGAGCCTGTTAGCGAGTATAACCTTGCTATCTTCTTCGTGCAGCCCTCCACAAGCACCTGACAGAAAAGAGCGTGAAGACCCGGCACTGTTGCTTCTCGCTGCTCACCCAGCTCGTCCTGACCATCCCCGGGTGCCTGTCTGGTCACTTGGCGGCGCTCATGCCCGGCATCGAGTTCAGTCTGTCGGCGAATCGCAACAACTCGTCCAATATGAAGATCGACGCGCTCAACTTTCTACACATTTTGCTCACGCACCACGAACCGGAGGTAACAGTTTTTTTATCGAGTGGTAGAGTTATACAAGCGTTACAAACTCAAGCCTTTCCTTGTACAATTGCTGAGGTTAACGGGAAAAGTTGTTAGTTATGACTGCATTTGCTTGGCTTCAGGCAATTTAATGGAAATGTAGTTTACCAAGAAAGAGCTAGCTTCCTCGACCGTTGGTCAAATAAAATGATTGCTTGGTTTGTGCTATATACATACTACCTTGTTTCAGTAGTTTTGAAACACACTACGTTAAAATCATGAAAGCTTTGACGCGAACACGAGGAAAGCAGTTTGCTGCTCGATGCCCCTCTTTGAACGACATCGCCAAAAATGTCCAAGCCCCATTTCATTGAACCGACACTTTATTGCGCGATTTCACCAAATCTCCATGCCCGTCAGCCTTACATCTCGCTGTGTTTTAGGAAATGTTTGATTGTTTCATGTGTAGTAGAAACGGATCGGTGTTTAAACGTTTGAAAATACTTTTGCTTCCAAGTGTAAGTTTATGTCTTGCGTGAGAGTGTTGCCAATGCCGGCCTTGTTTGTTTTGTCCAGTACGGTTCAAAACCAGGTTTGTTGCCTCTGCCTTGACCTGAGTGAAGTTTTTCTGGAGCACTTTCAGTTGTCATCTGTTTATCGATCGTGCAGGTGGTTCATCCTTACGTGCAAACCATTGCCCCACTCATTGTTACATGCGCGAAAGATCCGTTTTACAAGATCACGTCTGACGCGCTGTTGGTGATGCAAGATCTGGTGAAAGTAAGTCTTCTGCTGTTCAGCGGAAACCGAACATCTTTTTTGGCTTTCTCATTAAAAGTCTAATCCTATGTTCCGGAATAATGAGTTGATGCTTAAAAGTCAGCGCCAAGTCCACAGATCGACCGTACTACTTTTTGTGAAGCAGTGAACTGTCTTACGCTTGTGGCAGTTTGTTCGTTCTTGCGCCATAGCCATGGAACCTGGCGTGCTCACTTTTCCCGCGTTTTTGTTTGTTTTTCTGGCTTCTTACAGTGAATGTCGACAAATTTCCTGTCTCAGTTAAGGCTCAAGGGTTTGAAGTTCTCCAGGGTGACCTGTTTGCGCGCTTGCGTTTAGTTGTCGAATCGACAGTCAATGTGGCCTCTCGACAAATCGCGCTTTTCTTGCGATTTAGGTTATCTGCGTCGACTCCGTGACCTTCGACCCCGACCTATTGATCCAAACCCTGTATCTCGCAACCTTGCATCGCCTGAAAACGTCTGATATCGATCAAGAAGTGAAGGAACGTGCGATCACTTGCATGGGGCAGATAATGTCTTCCGCCGGTCACAGGTGCGCCTCCCGCTTGGCAGCTAACGTTGCGTCCACGAGTGTGCGTGGGGCAGGCTTTTGAACTTGTTAACAAGCGTTCTTTGTGTCTTGCATAAACCAACTTTTTTGAGTTCGTGGAAAAAATGTTCTTAGAGCATTTCCATTATTGACAATAACTCCATAGCCGAGCGTGACAAATTCGAAACGTTTCATATCATGTCGTAAGACTGAAACAATGTTGCAGAAAAAGAATTATTTAAAAAAGTGGTTCCATGAAATGCTGTAATGTTGAACTGCATTCACTTCTGCATCTTGTTGTGCATTGCTTGAATGACTGTTATATTTACGTCATTCGTGATTGTAGCGTTTTCTTCATAACCTATAAAAAACGTTTTTTCTACGTACAGAAGAACCGTTTGACACACCGATTAATCGGAGAAACTTTTTTTAAACAACCTTTGCAAGAATTGCATTGTGATGAATGTGCAAAATCATGCGTCGTTTTCCCCAGCAGGCTTACTGCCGAAGTGCCAACCACACTTCAACTCTTCCTGGACCGGCTCCGAAATGAAATCACTCGTCTTACCGCCGTCAAGTCCCTTGATGCGATGGCGCGTTCGGGCAAAGTGAGCCTGTCCACGATCTTGGACAAGGCCGTGCCCGTCCTGGCAAACTTTCTGCGCAAAAACCAACGCTCCCTCAAGATCTCGACTCTCAAATGCCTGGACAGTATTTTCAAGGGCTTTGCAAGGTTCGATCGTAATGGTGCTAATAGTTTGGGCTTATGCCCAATCAGATTGCATGGTACAAATTTTTTCATTTTGACTGCAACCCTATCGCCCTATCATACACAACTATTACGTAGCGTTTCGTTATTGGTTTCGCACTCAACGTCGGCGATTCGCGCTAATCGTAGAAGAGTAAGCAGCAACCAGATGTTGGTATATCTGAACTACCCCCCGCAAATCATTTATCTGTTGTAGCTTACAGTGACGTTCGTTGCTAGTGCTCAGGAGAAAATTCACCTATTCGTCGCTCGGGAGAAGTTTTACTGATTCGATTTTCCAGGAACACAACATCTGTTTCTTGTTTTGTACGTTCGATCGTTGCGTGAACGCTTGATTTGATTTGCAGTGACGTCACGATTGATATGATGAAATCGGTGGCCGATGAAATTCCTCAGTTGATCAACGAAGCGGACTTGCACATCACTCAACTCGCCATGCAGCTTACGTCATTGATGATCCAGCATCCGGTTGCCGGCGGCATCAAAGGCCTTTTGAATGGAATATTGCCGAATGTTTACCTTATCGTGAAATCGCCACTGTTGCAAGGTTTGGCTATCATTGGTGTTTGTACTCTGCAATAAAAATGACTTGTCAATTTTATTTCAAAAAGAGTGTAAATTCAGCATAATTTCGCTCGCGATTTGTAGCCGTCAAACGATCTTGTCCGGATCAGCTGAAGTCATAACTTCTAACAATAAAAACGAATTGTGAAATTAAAATTTGTGGCAAGATCAAACGCGCCTGATGTTGCATACCGTGAACCCTGTAGGTTGTTGATCGATCAAAAATGTTTTTGCGATGAGTGTCTGCTTTTTCAGAAAAGTCCGTCACGGTTACCAGCGAGTGCGGAAGTCTACCTTGGCCAAATTCCTGGTAAACTCGTGCGTAAAAAAGCATTTTTGAGGTTACATAGACTTTGAGACGTGCATTTTATTTGCAAGGTATCTCATGCCACAAAAAAAATTGGACGGCAATAGCTCAGTGGTAAAGTGTCCACCTCTTAATTGGAAAGTTGGGTGTTCAACCCACTGCCACTGAGTGAATTGCCGCAGCGCTCCTTGGGCAAGAACGTTCACCTCATCCGCCCCGGCAAGAAGCACAATTCAGGCCTCTACCTGCCGCCAATTGTCGTCACCGAAAAACATAAATTATAAAAAAAGGGAAAAGGCACCACCAAGTAACACGGCGTGCGTTTCTTGGTGTGGCGCGATCTTGCGTCAAAGAAAAGAAATCTGTCCCAAAACACGGCGCCGTTCCAGCATCTTGACATGCGTCCGGATGGTCTCCCGCGTTTTTCATACCCGCCTTTTTGTCGGCAGGCGGCGCACTCAACGCTGTGCTCGAGTTCTTGCGCGCTCTGGTCACGTGCAGCGAGATGCGACGTCAGCGCGGGGAGGAGGCTTTCGTTTCGTTCCGCGACGTTCTTCGTTCACTCATCGAACCCATCTACCCGCAGCGAGCCGTCAAGCAAAAACCATCCACTCCTCAATCTTCGCCACCCGTCCTGCACAAGCAAGCGTACCATTCGACAGGTATTTGTTGAAACGTCTGCGGTTGTCAGTTAACCGTCGTGGTTCAGGTAATTTGCCAGACACGACCCGGCAGGCAGAAGTTTGCTGCGTGCAAACAAAAACGAAACAAATGCAAATGCAGTGTCTGTTTTTGTTGTGAAGCATTTCGTTGCTGATTTCCTTACAAGCTGGTCATGACGTACATCAGTGGTTCCAAACCTGTTCTAGACGTTACCCACATCAAGGTAGCGATCATGTCTTAGTTACCCTCAATATTTCGTAGTGATTATAATATAGAACAACATTGTGGTTTCGGTTCCGCATTACCCCCAAAGAATCGCATATTACCCCCTGGGGGGTAGGTAAATTTGCCCCCAGTTTGGGAACAGCTGACGTACATTGACTCGCAGCCACGATTATGTTTGCGTTTCTTTCTAGTGGAAGACTCATAAAATATGATGTGTACTGTGGTTTAGCGAAAGAAATATCAGTAATTAACTGTTTTGGGGTTTCGTTTGTTATTACCCGTCCGTAAAGAAACAATTTAGCACAATTTTACTTCCTGTGAAGCTGCAGGGTTCATAGCGCCGAAAAAAATTGAATCCCGATCACCGTTGTGGACCGTTGAGCGAACATAAGCATCGCAAATTTAACGCTCAGTTAATGATGTGCTGACTGGCTTGCACTAGGTGTCCTGAAACCCCACCGCAATGTAAGCTCGGTCTTATCTCTGGGAAGATGTAGGTCTCTGTAGTTTTTTTCGATTTTGCGAAACCAAGCTGCAGCTTTATGCGACATGATAGTGATCATCTAGCAGTTGGTTCGTCAACTCAGCATATTCTTGAAAACATTCAAAGGAACCAAGATTTTTTGTATTGACCTTAAACAAGTTGTCATCCGTTGGCGTTTGCCTGGGCTTGGATGAGACTTTTGGTTCTCCTTTCGCTGTCAGTTTGGCGTGGCCTCTTCATAAATTTTGTAGCATTGCTAAACCGAAGGAAAGCGATGTGTTGTACGTAAGTCATGTGTACCAACTTGTGGATGGTTCTAATGTCTTTGACAAGAATTTCCAGATCGAAGTTAAACTTGATTCTTCGCACCGCCAAGGACCTGCGTTGTTATGTTGGAACTCGAAATTTGTGCCTGGGGACGTGCGACCGTATTTATTTGATTGCAAGCCGCGGCTTACAAAGCTTTTTTCATCATTTTATGCGGCTTATGAACATGGCCGGCTTACAATCAAAGACGGCTTACATTTTTTTATTTCTTTACTTACCGAAAGGTATAGATGACGCTCAGTCTTTCCTAGACTACATTTTGTCGACCAAACTCTCTTCGCATTCTGTCACCTTCAGCATCGTGCGCACATCCGTCACAGGAAGGATTATTATGAACATATAGCAGTTGTAGTGGTGAAAGCATCATTACCAGAGTCGCCAGTTGAACGCGAAACGTTCCAGTACGCGAAGGTATCTCAGAGGTTTAGGCATCCTATGTTCAAGTGCGGCTTAGATTTATTTTTTAACACCATTTCGTGCGGCTTACATTCAAGGGCGGCTAATCGAGTAAATACGGTAATCCATCAAAGCATAACCGTCACACGAAATTTTTCAGCGAAGTGCATAGCGGCGCTGGTCAGTGCCTGTCCCAACGAGTGCGAGATGATCGTCAAGCAGTTCATGATGGACATCGGCAACCAGAAGTCGACGGACAGCATCCGTACCTTCGTCCTTCTGGCCCTTGGCGAGATCGGCCAAAACACGGACTTGAGCGGATTTGATCGCCTAGACGAGGTTTGCGCTTTTCTCTATCAGTCGTGAATATGCATTTTTTCCTTCTCACTCGCCTGCCGGGTATCTTCAAGCAATTCAGGCAGCGTTAATCGATATGCTGCTCAAAGAGTTTTATCCGTTGATAGTTGTTTTAAACTTCTTCATCAGGTGGTGATGGGAGCTTTCAGCGCTTCCAACGAAGAGGTGAAGTACGCAGCTTCGTTTTCACTCGGTCGCATTTGCATCGGCAATCTGCAGCACTATCTTCCGGGCATGCTAACCCAGATACAGATGCAGGTGCGCTTGTTTAATGGTGTGAAGTGGGAGAAATTGTTTTATGGCCTACCAGGATAGTTTGATCCTACTATTTTAGAGCCCTTTTCTGTCTTAGGCCTTGCCCTGCGATTAAAATAAAATTTATCACTGTTCAAACAAAGCAGAAACCCATTCTACCTTTTCCTTGCAAGTCTCGATTGCGACTTGCTGCGATTTGAAATTTCCAAGTTTTCGGTTCGTTCGGAAGACATATGCTCATTCTAGCCGCAGTTTTACACAGTGATCAGGGTTGCGGAGTCGGAGGTAAAATATCCGACTCCAACTCCGACCTTTCTAAAATCTCAGGCTTCCCAAAATTTCCGACTCCGACCTTTCCAAAATCTTCTACTCCGACTCCTTAACATAAAGGGAATGAAATTTGGCTGTTACAATCAATGGAAATCGTGATGCGCAGCAAGAAATCTGTTTCAACAAAAGTTTCAAAAGAAATTGAACCATTTCAACAGGAATTCCCAATTTAGGATTATGATGTAAAAAGTGATCCAATTGGACATCCGGAGTTGGACAAAAAATCCGATTCCGACTCCCAGTATTGTTAGGATCCGACTCCGACACCACGCGAAAACCTCCGACTCCTTACGACTCCGCAATCCTGATAGTAACTGTCCAAAAATTTTTCGGTCGTTGAATGAGTGCAGTGTGGGTGTTGAATTGCGCGAAACGTACCAGAAAACGTGCGAAATTTTTAAGAATTTTGCCCAGCAGTGTGAGTCACATTCTGCTTTGTTAAGATAAAACACACCTTGCTTCACCTCCTCCTACATTGCAGCTTACTGTTTGCGGTGTTTTTCTGGTTAGATTTGCTACTGGACGTGTTTGAAATTGTCTTGCACCCGGTGGTAAGCACTCTCCACTCACCTGCTGTGTTTTCATTTTAGTCCAAGACCCAGTACTTGCTCCTGCATTCGTTGAAAGAAACGATCACGTTCTCCTCGCCTGAGGCGCTGGAGAGCTACATGGGCGACATCTGGGATCTTCTCTTTCGTTTCTCCGAGAGCGCCGAAGAAGGTTGGCGTTTGTTTGTTGGTTTTGT
>JGI24021J15306_10012046_pt1 | contig 10741 bp, 8 predicted proteins | sample Ectturendosymbi1_FD_15306 | JGI IMG/M metagenome (IMG submission 15306) | reverse complement strand
AATGTTTGCCGAAAAATATTTTTATTTATTTATCTGAAAACCAGTCCGGGTATCCATTTTGAAGAAAAAGGCTTTAATACAGTATTTTGAAATTTCTTGAAATTTCTTGAATATTTATTGATAATAGCTGCAGATTTCATAGGAGCGATGCACTAGACCAGGGGTCGGTAACCTTTCTTGCACTGCGGACCGCTTTGAACCTGGCAATATTTTGCGGACCGGCCCTCAATAAATAATAAATGTTTGGCACATGCTAGTTTATTACAACTCGTAAGTCATCGTGGCACTGATTCAGTGAGAGATGTAGGCTTGCTTTGCCGCAATAAGATGCCCCGACCAGCAGGGATTATGGTGTTCAATGGCACCCGCAGTGTGTTCCTTATGTCAGTCGTTCCAGTTACTTTTGGACCAATTTGGTCTTGGTTCCGCACGGCCCGGTAACAATTTCTTCACGGACTGGCACCAGGCCGTGGCCGGGTGTTTGCCGACCCCTGCACTAGATTTTTTATTTTGTATTGGAGACAAACTTTCCAATTTACTGTACAGTCCTGTGTGGGTTCTTTTTTTGTAAACAGTTGTTTTATTCGGGTGTCTTTTTTTGCCAATAAAACATCTGAATATGTCAGCTGTCTGTTTCTAATTCTTTTGAAAAACTGACACTTGAATGAGCTTTGTTTAAATTAGAGAAAAATTGATCCATTTGGTGTACCATCGATGGGCCCATTGCAACTCCATTTACCTGACTGTAACATTTTCCGTTGAATTGTAGAACAGTATTTTTGCAAGTACAGTTGAGCATCTTTCGAAGTTCCATTCTGTTTAACCCATGAAATTCGACATCTTTATCATTGTTATGGCCGGTACCAATGCCCGATTTGGCCAGACCATAAGTTAAGTTAGTTTTGATATGATTTATTTTATCATGCCGTTTCTACTAACTTGCAAGGAGTGAGTCCTTTTTAACCTGCCAAAGATCACCTTCTCTAACAGGTTGCGATAATCTTACCTTTCTCTGACACAGATTACTAGCACAGTAACTGGCAGAAACTACTTTACAAGCAGTTCCTGAAGTCGTGTGGTGATTTACACATAAGAGCATTTTATTCTCATTGTCCAACGGCTACAATTTGCAAACCTGCGACATTACATTTTTTATTGGAAACATGAACATAGTGTTGATTACGATCCTAAGATCCCATTTAATCTTAATATTTCCCTCTAGCCTAAGAGATTTAATCATCTCCAGATCAGTTCACCTTTGAAAGTCTTCCAGAAAAGCTATACCCATGGTAAAGATCATATCATTTCAGTCTCCATGCCACCCTTTTATAGTCGAGGGCAGTTGTTCCTGAAACTTCTTTTGTTTTTCGTAACACAGCGTGAACCATCATTTGTTTTTCACAGTATGGTGTGATTCGCCACAGCTGCATGTCTCGAATTGTCGTCACGTCGCGACAGTGCGTCAAACTGTGTCATGTGATGATATTTCACCACAATTGCAGTTGTTTGCGCCTTTACTGCATGACATAATGCATTACTTCATGCATAAAACTTCGTGTCTTTTCGGTTTTAACTTCTCCCCACTAATTCGTGAGTCATCGTAAACTTTCGGGTTACATTCTCATTGCTTTGGTCATACAGTACATCGTTTCTCTATATTTCGTGCCCCATCCTTAATACAGGACTCTGACTAGCACGTGACCATTCTTGCGTGACGGAGTATCATAAAATTGTTACTGAGTTTTCTACTTTTGGCTTAGATGCCCCACTTATGTTCAGGTTTCCAAGATACCCATACAATATCATACTTCACTACACTTCGCAATACAACAATAACGATATACATAATAGGTTGTTTTTTACAGGCCGATACAACAACCTCAACACGTAGTAGCTTAACGAAAACGTTATGATACACCACTACTCCTTTACTCAAGCAATTGCCTCCTTTAATAACGCGCACAATTGCTTCCGGTATTTCAGGTAGCCACAGATATCGCGTTGGTCTCAATTCCAGTGCTTCGTTACTGATGGTACCGCACCATCGTTGCACAGGATTGATTTTGTTCTCCAACCTTGCTAACTTACAAATATTACAACAATCACGGATACACACGCCAACAGACACATTCAAAAATGCAATACACACAATGCAATTGCATAGTATATACAATATAGTCACATAATGCTTTTCCATGGCTTTGCATTACTTTGCTTCACCATACCACGTTTTATTAGATACAACATCGCAACAGTTTTGTTCAATAGTAAAATAATTCACTTCCATGTTGCTATTCCTTTAGCCTCTCATCACATAGCCATGTGATCGGACTAACTCTTGACTTTCTTCAATCAGTCGTACGGAATGTTCATATAAAATGTCTTTTACTCTTGTACACAGCGTTGACGTTTTAATCAACCGTCACCGTCCGTTGTTTTTATGTCCTTCTGTAATTTCAACAGGTGATTAGTGCATACACTTTTACTACGTTCCAAATCAATTTACACATATATATCGGCGATCAATTTACAATTCGCAAGCAATCAGCACCAATTATGATTCGCAAGCAACAGTACAATGAACCAAAATACATGTTATGGTTAAAAAATACCATAACATCACTCCCTTCTCCAGTGGCAGAATTACACAATTCTGGCACTAAAAATGGTTAACACTCGTTTTTCCTTAGCTCCTATCCTTAGATTATTTTATGACCCCCACTGACTATGATTTAAACTTCTGCAATGAGTATCTCTCATTTTCTGAGCCGATTCACAAGTTGTCAGCAAGCAAATCCTCTCCGTCTGATTCTGCACGACAACGAGTGACAAGTTCGTGTTCATGCATAACCACACTTTGAAATCCTCTCAATAGCAGAAGTCCCTAATAATCTTTACTTTACTTTGTTTTATTTCTATCTTTCTTCTCCATATTAGCGAGTGTTCCAAAATTTTGTCATTGGTTCAAAAATCACCACTCCTCATTCATTCCTTTAATTCATTCACACATCACTCACACAACCTAGTCATACTCATTCACACCCATGCTGTTAGTGAGACATGCACCGATCTAGTTACATAACTTCATGCAACATGCAAAATTAAAATTCATTCAATGATAACATAAAATTCAATGCAATATGTCCCACCTTGCCACATTCGAAACAGGCTCTAGTCTCTTTTGTCCTAGTTTTTTTTGTTCAACACCACCATCTACTTGCCCTTCTGCAGGTAACTCTTCATCCCTTTGTTCAATTTTCTCCAAAAAAACATCAATCTTACTTGCACTCTCATCAACAGTATTTTTAAGTTGTTCCAATATTTCTACCATTGCCTTCGCCTCTTGCTCTTGATCCTCCTGTATACTCACTACCTTTGCCCACAACTCCTCCTGTTTTACTTTGATATTTCGTTGACCCTCGTCTAGCTTTGCTAATATCATCATTCCTTGTTCAATTCGGTGTCTTCGTTGCTCCTCCATTTCCACTTTCCGTGTCAGTTCAATATCCATGACCTTTTGTCGTTGTCTCTTCTGATACAACTTATATCCCCCTTTAAAGATTGGTATTAATATCACCACGGATATTATGGCCACTCCAATGTTTGCTATTATCTCACCAAGCCTTTTAAACAAAACTTCGACAGGTTTGTCATATCCGCTGCCTCTTACTGCCGCAAGTACAGCTATAGTCAACATAGCCAATCGTTGTTCATGACTCCCAGGTATTCGGTTCCTTACGACGGCTCGACAGACTATTATTGCCAATATTGGCGGAGCAATCACCGACAACCCCACACAGACAACTTGCATTATTTGTTCCATGTTTCCTTCCACTCTGCACGTTCTTTATCCGTCCATTTCTAATTTTGACTCTATATCACTATCGTTCATATATTTTATACAGCTGTAAATATATAGTCTTTCATTTACCACTAGCGTTTCTACTTACTTATCGCTACTAATTTAAATAATATCGGCATAGACTTACATAGAACTAACTAATGTTAGCTTATCATCTGTGGACTTGCCACTTCTTATTTAAGCCTACCGTAACTAAGAACTTCCCATAGGATCCACTTCGTTATTTTCTTAATCTAGTCACTTTACCCTATGTCGACATTGATTTTATATCAAGCCAACTACTTACTTACAACTTTCAGTTTTCCTATTCAGCCCTAATTCCCTCGTGGAATAACCCTAATTCCCTAACGGAATTCTAGACGCGTCGATAATCATCATTACTCGTAAATAAGGCACACACAAAACAACAGCGCTTTCAAGTGGCAAATTCGTTACTTGTTGAGCTGGACTTCCGTCTCTTTCTCTCCCACGGTCGCTATTTATTCTTGCATGAGCTGGACTTCGGTCTCTCTCTCTCCCACGATCGCTATTTACTTTTGGCATGCGGTGCAATTTCTTGCATGCTTGTGCAATTACTTGCATGCTGTGCAATTTCTTGCACTACGCGCACGAATCCTCGATATCTTTTTATCTTCATAAGTGTTTCTTAAAACTTCGTCGGCTCCCTATGCGCATTTCAAATAGTATATTCATTCTGACGTTTGTGCCCAACCAACCTTCCACTTTACTCTACCCAATTTTATATCGTGGTAGTCCATCCAGATGCCACCATCTCGTTACTTGTCGTTCAACCTTTTTAAGAGTCTTCGATTTTTGCGTCGCTTAGTACTACCTTTCCCTCGCCTTCGAGGCTTCATACAGTCTTTTGTTGCATGACCCCAACGCCTGCATTTGAAACATTTTAATTTTGCTTCGGCAATTAGTGCAGGTGTCGTTTCTTCTATCGTTTTCTTATTTTTACGTTCTTCCGTACACTGTGTGTTATAGTCCATTACACTCTCGCGTAGTTGCATCCAAAAACTGGTTATTTCATCATACCAGTCCGTAATGGATGCTTTATTTAACATCAAATATAAACCGTTCTCGATTTTAGAACTTACTGCAGCTTTTAATTCTTCACTAAACGAAGTTTTCTGTGCTACTTCCTCCCAACTGAGCTGTACTTGACTCAGTATCGCTTGCAACTGATCCGCAGGGTTGTCTTGCCAAGACCATGACATGCCTTTTAATAATGACGTGAATTTGTTTAAGCGCTGTCTCTCTGGGATCCTATAACTCATCTCTATCCACTTGTAAAATTCCTGTAACGGGTTCATATTCTCCCTACCCGCAGCTGCAACTAGTATCCCCTGTGCTTGTCGCCTAGCACTGGGATGATCCTCTAGTTGTGGTCTAATTGCATTTAAGATTAGCGTCGCCTTTTCCTGCGGCATTTCTTCCGTTAGCTTTCGAGTAATAGTAACCCAGTCTATTTCGTGCCCTGGTATTAATGGCATTACAATTTTTCTAAGGGTGCTAACCATTAACAGATCCTCCGTTTCTAGTTCATCATTACTACTCGTCTGCTTTAGGTTTCCCTTTTTCCTAATCGCATTTTCATCAGTAATTTCTGCTGTATTTACCTCTGACTCGTCATTACCTACTTCCATGGCTCGTACAGTCGCTACGGCTTCTGATAATTCACGTGGACCTGAATTTCCGTACGCTTCGTACATCCAGTTATAAAATTCTCCTAAAATCTTCGACTCTTCTCTAAACTCTACCTTAGCCAGGCTTATTAACTCACACAATTTCGCCACTGCCTCGTCGTGTTGTCCTATTTTTCGCATTACGGTTTGTACTACTAGTGTTTCATTTGGCCACACTACCCCTTGGGTCATTGGGCTTATAGTCTTAACCCACTTCATCTCTTGTCCCGGTAATAACGCCTCTACCCCGTTAATAATTCGCTCAGTAATCTCTGTTAGCTCAGTCCCCGTGTTAACTACTTCATCGCCGGCGCTTAACTCCGGTGCTGGTACACTACTTGGTGCTATTGCCTTCTCATCTTCTGGCAATTCTACCCTGGGCACCTTATATCGTTCACCGATTTTAGTCGCATGCATTAATTCACCGTTAGTCGCGTCGTCATCAGTCATATCAACATTAGTAATTACCTCAGACGTCGGTGTATTTTTTTCGCGTTATCTTCTGCTAACATTTTCCTATTACGCCCTGCTTCGCCTTTTCAGCGTCCTCTATGACCGCTTGGCCTCTTTCCAGCGCAGCATTTATTCGTTGCCTGTTTTGATCCTTTTCCGAGGTCATTAGGTCCTGAATTTTTCCTCGATTTGCCATGATTTCACACCTTATAGCCGTTTCGTTTTACTCAAGTTAATTATCAGCAACTTTTATTCACCTTAAATCTGAAAAGTACTAACAGATATGGTTAGCATGATGGGAATCATGAAATTTTGTCAACTTTTACCGTTACCTCGACCCATCACAGATTATTGTTTTACCAGCTACTTTATTTACCTCGTTCGCTCTATCGAGTTCACAAAAAAACCTAAGCTTTTATTCGCCTTCGGCATCGTTTTTTTTTCTTCATGAAACCATTATTCTAACTCTATGCTATTCTATCAACAAACGTTATCGCTTGACCTCTCTCTCCATATTCGCTGACCGAGGTTAGCCCTATTAAACGTAATATGCCTCAAATTGCTGATTCGCATTCCTTATTTGCGTTAAAAATTTTAAAACCGAGCATGATAATGCTTCACTCCCTTCTCCAAAGAAAAATTGCTACTTTTTCTTTGCGTTCAATCCCTATTTTCCTTTGCTGGACTTGCTAACTCATGAGCAGAAGTGCATTAGGGGGTACATAAAGTTCCGCGGTGCCTCTCAGCAACCGGCAGCAATCATTGGGAACAAGTTTTGAGATTGGATAGCGAATTTCAGCTCCCTGTGCTGACTTGCAGCTTCACCCTCTTCTGCTACGGAACTTGCTTCTGTTCATGCTTTAGTCATCCAGTTAGTTGCTAGCGTTTTCTGCCAATTGGTTCGCCCCTCAGCTCTACTCATTCCACACAAGGTCTCAAAAACCTATAATGACGTTCGTTTAGTCTCAACATAAGCTCAAAAGTACTCAGTTATAACTTTCAACGTTCAACAACCAATCATGTCTTATCGCTAATTGTTCACAGCTGTCGCGCGGTGCTAAATTCCAGTCATTCGTTTCTATATGCTTTCCTCTCGTAACCTATCATGGTTTTCAGTTACTTCAGAACCGTACTTTATGGTGAATTGCATTCGATTAACTGGGCATTCGCACGTGCTATCTCAATTTTTATCAGCGTGTTCTGGTTATAGACACGCGAGCAATTACAGTTTTAATTCCGTAGTTTCGCATGGCAGGAGTTTCAACCTGGTTAAAACCTTGCATCTGCATAACCACTTCACAATTCCGTAAGGTTGGACCACAACTAACATTTTGACATCGGCCTTATTTAGCATTGACTCTTTACCGATTGCCCCTTTTTTCCTAGCTTTCCTGGGGGACACCCAGAGCTTTAGCCAGCGCGAGGGTCTCATTCATCTTGAGCGTCGTAACCCACAAGAATGCACAGGATCAGCCCGAAATCTTCTGAATGCGAGACCTGTTTATATCTCGACTTACATCGTCAAAGCTCAAGGCTACCCTACCGCCATCTTCGCAATCTTAGCCATAGCCAAACTGTGATGTTCCTACGCACAGGCAATCTAATAACTGCGTAGCGGGTACTAGCGACGATGTGATCGGGTCCCGTTCGACCACAAGACCTCCGCATGGGTGTCCATCTTATGACCCACAGGATCCACATCCCCAGCGTATTTTGGACTAACCCACAGCAATTTAAGACTAAATCACTTCTATATAGCACGATCGCCAACCTTTTACTCATTACCCTCATTTGCTATTAGAGGTTTAGTATACAAGACATATCACCTTCAGCCTAATGACACTGGTATCCTTGGTTAACCAACGGCTGCCCTATTTACGATCTTATTACTCTATCGCCTGGTGGCCCCATCTCGCACAAGCTTTCATTACAATGCTAATTTCAAGGTTTACTCACAATCGTTATCCTAGAGATACTTAAACAGAAATAACCAGAGCGCCTCTGCGGCTGAGCTTACCATCGGCCCAAGGCCTTCGCTGGAAACGAAACTATAAATTACAAAAAATGCTTAACAACTTAAAGTCGCACAAAACTATGCGCATGGATATCTTCCCATTTAATTCAGTACGTTTTCAGTAATTCGGACCAAGGCTTACCTACATCAATTTTTTCTGTGGTTTTCACCTGCGTCCTATTACTTAATTAAGGTTCCCTTCACACATTGAAGTCCTATTCGATCAGTGTATTGATTGTTTCTTACTTCATCGTGTCGACCGACGCGCTTTCCCCTGTGGCCTTTAACAGCACACAGTCCTGGTGGCGCCATGACACACTCTAAAACCAACGATTCCTAGTGCAACCCGCACTCACCCTCACCGCCGTATGTTCTCCCCCTTCGACGATGAGAGGAGAAACACAGAGGGCAGGATAGGGGTATGCTAGGCGTCCAAGAACCGATGATTGAAGCGTCATGCCCTTCGAAAACCACCGGGTCGGCAGAGGGTGCTGCCCTTCAGGGTTGGTCACCTACTGTCCCTCCGGCCTTGTTGAGCTTGTGCTCTACCGTGTTGTGCAGGATGCGTGCATTCTTCTATCTCTGTAGTGTAAGGTGTTTACTAGTGTCACCTTATTTTTAATGCGCACACTAAATTTTGTGCACTCCTAACCGTTATTGTTGCTACAAGGCGTCCCTCAGCATGTCCCAGGCTCGCGACTTCTGGCCTGGCGCCTCGCTGCTCGTCTCGGGTCTTCCGCCTTGTATCCCCTAGAACAACTTTGCCCTAGATCCAATCCTTTCGACTGCTAACTGAGTTGCCCATAGCCCTCGTGGTCAAACTGTAGCAAAACTTTTACTCAGGCATATCCGGGCTACAACCGCGCATGTTACGCTACTTTCTTACTGTTCCAGCTTCCACAAGTGGACTCCCTGTCGTTCCGCAGTCGCTCAATCTCCATCAGTTTTTCACCAACATTTCCATTCTCCACACGTCCACAATCGTCCACAATCGTTTCCAAACCACCACATGATCTCCAAGTGGTTGCCGCGTTGGTTCTCCGGATAAACCGTGGAGACCTCAGCATTCATTCCTATGACGTCAACCTGTTCGGAAACTGTGTCCTCGCACACGTCTCTATTTCCTGTCCACAACCGCTTAGTCCAAATGAACTCCGCGTCACCTCCTCCTGCGCACCTTCCCTGTTGCTTCCACCTGCTCCTCCTGCTACGCTGCATATCGAAAGACAGGTCAACAGCAAAAGCGACATGTTCTCCTTTCGCTGGGATGCGCATAACATGGCCAACCTCCTACCAACGATTTTTGCTGCCTGATTCATGCGACGCCTAAGCGTTTTTATATCACAACTCTTGTTCCAGAGTAGCTAGTAAAATTTCGAAAACGTTATCGTTATCTGTACAGGGGTGTCGTGTTTCGCTCACTATTTACGCTCTCTTGCATTAGCGGTTAACTAAATAACCCTGCTACGAACCCGCAATTAAAATACGTTGACCAACAGGTCGGCCCCTCACTAACCTGTACCAGGGGCAACACCCTATTAGTTATTCACCTGCCGCGCCACCCGTTCGTTGCCCGCAACTTTTGTTCTACTTAACGTGGCGACCGTCCGTCACTAAAACGCTCTGGTTGCGACTGCGACCTTACGCCGACCCGCGTCACTTCCTGCACCCTTTCGTCACAAATACGCCCTACGCGCAAAACATTGTCGCTTGCAATCACTGCCCACTGCTTGCATATTCTCAACGCGACACAACGCGTGCCGTTTGGGTCGGTCAATTACTTCCGCCCTTTCGTGACGCGCGCACCCGCGGCTCGCATTCGCTTGACAATTTTCACAGACCGAAGCGCAACGTACTTACAGCGTTTTTCCATCGGCTCATCGCTACCGCATCCATCTCGCCGCGCGTAGACCTTCTACGCTTCTAAAAATGCTCGGACCAGAGGTTCGAATCGAATGGGCAGGTATAAGATTATTCCCTAACCGTAGTTAACCGTTGAACGCTAATAGTCGCGTATTCGAATTACCTCCGTTTACGCCTTAACTTCGACATGGCCTTCTAGCTACACTAGCTCCTTGGAGCCTTGCGAAATTTCGTTATAAGGCCCTGCACACCGTTACCTGTTACTGCGGCACTTAATTCATGCTGTTACTGCGGCACAAAACTATCCTGAATTTTCTCGGTACTCAAACAGCAGTAACAAATTTATTTAAATGCGATCATGATAAACGATGAAATTACCTCTGATGCTGTTATCCAAAAGGCACCTCCGCCCCGGTTGCCCTCCTTGTGAAAGGTCAGGGGGGCAATGCGCCCGCTCTCCGGCGTCTCTGAGCAAGCATCGAACAGACACACATGACAATCTATGCATTAAAAGGCTATAAAGGGGTGGAAAATCATCAGCGCTGTTGTCGGGTTGCTGCTCTTGTTTTAAGAATGTCTCTTAATGAAAATACAATGAAAATACACGATGGTTTTTTCCGGATTTTTTAAATGAACGAAGTGATTCTGGATGCGAGTAAAAATGTTTTAACGACATCAGTAGTTTGGTAGTTAAAATATGATGGATTGTGCTCATTTAAGGTGAAATTTCAAGTCTCCTTGGGTTTGTCCAATATTAGACTAGACGCACGAAGATTTGTTTATAAAAATATATTACAAAATTTCTAATGTGCTTGCTATCCTTGTGCTTAGAGTGGTCTCCAATTGTATGCGGTCTATGAA
>JGI24021J15306_10012045_pt1 | contig 10741 bp, 8 predicted proteins | sample Ectturendosymbi1_FD_15306 | JGI IMG/M metagenome (IMG submission 15306) | reverse complement strand
TTACTACAACAGGATTCGTCTGATTAACTATATATGCTAATGAAAAGAAAGAGTGGGGACTGGAAATAACATGGCAGCAGGTTGTGACTCGAACCGGACTCGGCATGGTCAAGGATTCGATCAAATTAACTCGATTTTTATTAAAATTAAGAGATATTGTATAACGCTTTCATTCTCACACGAAAACACACTAGACTGACGCATACATCGCAGTAACAAGTAACACATAAGTAGATGAAAGAACACCAGGATAAGGTACATACGTGGTGATAGTAGACATTTTACGCTTGGTGGCGCTAATGCATGCACTTTGATGAAATACAAGCATAAAGGACATGTGCATAATTAGTCAAGAACTCAAAGGTTTTGTAAGGAATCAAATTCAAGTCGACTTCCAGCATTTTGCGCTGTCGTGTTTCATGTCTCATTGCAAGATACAATAAAATACAGTGACAACTGCATTCGAAATTAGTTCCATTCGTCGCAACTCCGAATCTAAGTAAAATTCGTTACAAATCCAAGTCATTAGAAATAACCTTCGACTTCGAGTCCCACTTTTCTGTCGAGTCAAGTCGAGTCTATTGGTATTGCTTCCCATTCATTTCGAGTCCTTCACTTGGCCAGGGCAGTCACGTAGAGATGAGGGGGAGAGGAATGCAGAAGGTTTGGCCGGAAGAGTGGGGGTATGCAGCGGTTCAAACCAAAAATATCGGAATATTTCGACTTGCGCAGACTGGCACTTTTCCCCAAAAAAAGTTGAGAAACGTTTTTTGGAACCTTCTCTTACGAGTTGCGGTAAAAACAGTCTATTTCGTTTCAGTTGCCAATATGTGTGAGTCAACTGTGGAAACAAATATACACAGTGTTGGTGTAGACGTCCGCAAATAACCTGCTGTGGTAATGATACTTATCGAACATACTGTACATTTTATGGACGTAATTAGTCTGTTCGCCGTAACTAGGTTGCCCATTTTGTCAAAAGATTTGATACTTCGCTTTGAAACACTCATTCGCATCTTTCTCCAACATTATCATCCTCCTTCCGTTTGATGTTTGCTACATGTCTCCATATTTTGCCTATGATGTCAAGCTTCTGTGAAATCGTGAAAGACGCTGTGATTCTCGGCGAGTTTTCCAAATGTTTACCAACTGTTTATTCTCGCCCAGTGTCGAATGATTGCACGTTGGATGCTGACGTATACGCTTCGTCTGTGCTGTCTGTGAAATAATACATGTGACAATTGTACCTTGGGTTTTACACGAACAGATAGTAACAACATATGCAGATGAATAGGCGTTTGTGTTGTTATTATGACAGTTTCTCATCATGTTTCTTTGGACATTTCTTAGATTTACATTCAAGATGCCAATGAGAACAGCTCAAGAATTGTTGCAGAACAATGAGAACATATTTTGACAGTGGTTACTTACTGCCGGGGTTTATGGAATACATCCATTTATCTGGGTAGAAGATTAAGTGGCATTATTGTGCTTTTCACATGGGGTACGTTTCATGAGTGCACTGTTCACGTTCAGCGATATTCTGATGGGGATAAAAAGAGAAAACTGTGTCTGAGCGTATCTTTCATGGGAAGGTGCTTTTTGATAAATTGTCGAACAATTTTGTAACCTAGTCCTAAGTTTTTAGCGGTCAATAACTGACCCTGTAAAGATACATCAAGTTAATACTTGTCGGCACTAGAGGAATATCTGTCGTCGACTCACTTTTTGCTCATGCACAGATATACAAAGAAACTTAACCACGTTCTTCAAGGAGAGTATATCAGAAAAACGTTGTAACAGGCGACACTAAACTGCAACATGTCTTCATATATCAAAACAAAAATTAAAAAAGTTCAGACAGTGAATGTTCTTTTTCCTTTAGGACAGCAATAGAACAAAAGCTATATTGAAAAAGCCTCTTAAAGAAACCGTTTTTAAAGGAATACTATCAGCTGCTCTCGCATGCTTTAAAATTATTTTCAGTTTTTTATGACATCAATTTAATGATCTCCATCGTAACAATCAGTTAAAGACCATGGCAGCCAGTACAAACAGCCACTTGAGCATTTTGCAGTGAGTTTTGAAAGGGAAATGGTGAGAGACAGCATTGGGTTTCTGGGTCTTATTATTGCTGCTTCTGGTATCAACTGCTTGTATGTTGCAACTTCACTCACCTCCTTTGTTTCAGGTTTTACAGAAGGCGTTGACCGCAAGCTCAACGTTTCATTTCGTTTGCACCCAGCAACGTTGTAGGAAGAGATTGAATTTTTGAGAGTTGCAATTTGACAAAATGAATTGTATGAAACAAAACAAAAACTGGACAGACTGAAAACAACGAGAAGCTGTAATGCGTNGCATGCAACGGCANCCCCCTGATAAACTCTGATTGGTCTGCTATTTCCCTGAAACAANATATNAGATTGTTGCGTCATAGTGCATTTNCTGGAATGTAAACAATGGTTTAANACGGATGTTATATTCCTAATTTCAAAATGTTTTTTCTTTATTATGCTACAGACTAAACCCATTTCGTTCGTTGTACTGGAAGTAGTGGCTTACAGGCCGCAGAGCAGGGCAGTTAAATACCAGGCTCGTCAGCACTCAGATGAAGGTTGTCTTAAGTAAGCGGTTGTCAGAAGAAGCTCGTTCAGCCCCCACGCATCTTTCTCTTGAAATCGTTAAACGCATGGTTGTTGAACTCTTCAAGATCGTGCCACCCTTTCATGAACAACACAAACCGCCAGACGTAGGACCCTTGACGTGTTTGTGGAACTCTTAAGGAACAACAGAGCGAAGTGAAACAAGTTTCCAAATATAAGCCACAAACGTTGCCAACGAGAGCTGATGAGAGCGAGCTGAGTCGCTGAATGCTGCGACCGTGAGACAGATGTGAAGCTTTTACGTAAATGACGATTTTTCTTAGTTTTGTTGTTCTTGGGCATATACCATACCTGCGTCAGTGCTACTGAGAAAAACATGTTGTACATCGGGTAAAGCTGTAAGCTTGTGTTGGTGCAGCAGTCATCTCGTATTCTTGTTGGTGTTTATTGCTGATGTTGGCGACTTCAGTTCAATGATCACATAGGAGATCGAAAATCCTTTCATCAACTTTCTGGTGGAGTTGGACGTCGAGGCATTTGGAAGCAGCAGATTCGTAGTTTGAGCAACAACATCCGAAGACAATGCCCAGTAGTTCCAACTCAATAAATCGGAGAACGCGACAAATGAGTATTGACCGGTCCGATGACGTTGTAGAGGAAACATGGTCATTGAACTTTTCAAAGATTTTGTTTAAAAGTTAAAAAACAATGTACAACTCTTCACTTGGAGAAAGAAATTCATAATTAAGTAACTTTCGTATATTCAGTTTATTTTAAACTGTGGAGCCTGCCATTAAGTTGGGAAAAAATCACGATTTAGGTCTCAACGTGACCTGATTGATACAATGCTTCTAATTGCCAAAATAAAGCCTCTGTTTTGAGTAGAAGTTCGACTTTTTATGTTTCGACAAAGCACTGGGAGGAATAGCGCTGGAGAAAGAAAAACATGACAACGATCTTGCGAAAAACAATAGCAGTTTGAACCAGGAGGGCTTCACCCACCCAGAAAAATTTTCGATCCCCCTGGAAAAATATGTCGGACATTGTTTAAAAGTATTGGAGATAGTTTAAAAAAATTGTGCCACTCTCAGAAAACTCTTCGCCCCTCCTGGTGTCCCAAGCTGGTTACGGGGCTTGTTTGAACGCAACATGTTTAATTTGGATGAAAAACGTTGAGTGAAACTCAGTGGAAGATGGTACTCTGTATTTTTTGTTCGCTTCGAGGTTTTATTCAAAAGAAGTCTTCGCAAAAATTTAGAAACTTCAACAAAAGTCACAAAAATTTAGAAACTTCAACAAAGTTTCGACAAAATTGACGCAATCGAATCAAATCGCAAAGCCTTTTTCCAGGAAATCGACTTCAAGTAATTTACGCGTCCCTAGTCTTGAAAATTGCAAGCAAAGGTTTACGGATGGAATGGTGAATACTTGAGCAAGATTTAGAGAAAACACTCGAAGTTCGTGGTGAGACCAACGCATTTTTGATGCTGCCTTTGTATTCCGATTCCCCACCAATGCAAATAAAAGTGAAATAGTCTACAGCAAGTACTGTTATTGTTCGTGGATCACAATAACATGGATGAAAATATTGTCGGCCATTCAAGAACGTGGGAGGCTGTGGTTTAATTAAAGCTTGAGTAGCGATGCGAGGTCAGGTTGGGCGACTACTTCACAACGGATGGATGACCAGCTACTCGACTGTTTGGCTCTTCAACAACGTCAATCAAATCTTGAAACACTTTACTGAGAAATGAAAAGTTTATTAAAGGTTGAAACTGGCTGCGATCGAAGGGGAAGTGATTTTTAGCTTCTGTGTCTTGGTGTGTATGAATGTCACGAGCTCACTAAAAGCTTTTAAATCTATGCAAAGCGATATCGCAAAATATTTTCAGTAAGGGTACCTCGTTTTTTGTGTATATGTGTTGAGCAGAACCGGATTTTACTGCAGAATCAAGATCTTTGTCTCTGATATTAGGTCGCAGAGAGCTGCTTATCTGCTTAACTTCCCTTTCAAAACCTCCTACATTCTTGGAGCTGAACAATTCTGGTTTTGATAGTTCATCGAGCTGAGGCCCTCACTTGGAAATGTTTGTGGTTTTAGCAACGAACCTCCACTTACACCATTTTGTATTCCGCCAGTTGTCACACTCCAATGGCATACAACTTGTTGTTTTTATGCGTGACGTAGTTGTAAGTCACCTTTTTCGCGTCTTGGCAATCGCATAACATCAAAATCGTGTTTGAATCCATGGACAAGGTTATAGAGCGGTTGTTGTTTGCATTTCAATATCAGGGCGATTTGTGAACAGCTCTAAACCACGAGATTGGTTCGGAACGGGTCAGAAAGTAAGCAACGCGTTCTTGACAAACGTGACTTTCGTCGAAGTGTGGTCGGTCAGTGAACACATTATAGAACTTACGCTGTAGCTGTACTGGCACTTCTTCCCCAGCGTCACTCGTAGGGAATAACGCGGGGCTTGCCACCAGATGCAGATGCACGTAGCATGTCATGGGAGATTGGTCGAGAATGTTTTACAAACCGCAGTTCTTTTTTTAAAAGTCGTAGCTGTTATTATTACATACAATTAGTATCGTTGTAACTTGAGCTTCATGGCTCAGTCAGACAGTTACCAACATTGACGGCAAAAGTTCGTAAAGATGCCAAGTCTTGCGTCTCTTCGTAAAGACATGACGATTCGTGCAATGGCTGGCAACGGAATATCCCTTCGCTGCACCAAGACGAGTGAAATATCAAGCTTCGTCAGAAACAGTAACTTGGAAGAAAAGAAGCAGCTGAAAAAAGAAGTAAGTTTTCCGCTACATGCAGAAAAATTTGCTGAATCTGAAAACGTTTTTTTAACTTTACATTCACGGAACCCATCTACAGTATGCTTGTTGGTGCAGTGGAGTTTCTTTTTCACCATCACTGACGAAATTCATCACTGACGATTTTTGCGTCACTGACAAACACTTTGATCTTTCGAGAAGATTCTTTGCAGGAACTGCAAACCTATCTCAAACTAAGAAAATAAACTTTGTGTACCGAGGATTTCAAGCAAAACAATTAGTTGCAGAGTTTTAAAATTGTTGAACATTCGTCCATATATTGTGAAAACAAATGTTTTTAAGCATCATAGATTTATCAACAATTGCAAGAGAATGTTTCTTTCACACAAGCTTGTAAAAAATCTGTCTATGTTAGAGCGACAAGCCTGAAATTTGCTTTGCATTGTTACAGTTGATTACAATCGGGCTTTAGGAAACAAACCCAACAATTTTAAATAAGTGTGTCTCAAAATTCCCTGCCGTCCTCACTTCCAGCGCAAACCCTGACCTGCTGCGCATAGCAATGCAAGTCTTGTCATTGCATGGGCAAATGACTATTCTGACGACAAACTGTCTCTACAGATGTTTGCAAAACTTTAAATCTAATGATCGTTCCAGATCTTACGTATATATATTTAGCTTATAACTTGCTGCAGACGTGGTTGTGTGACTTGCGCTCGCGAGTGAAGGTTAGTAGCAACGCCAAAAATGTCAGAAATCTAGATTACCACGTCATACGTAGAAACCTGTTACTGATGACAGTGGTGCAGCACCAGGTTACTGTAAACAAGGTACAGTATATTGCGGAATTTTATTTTTCAGCTAAACCTGTGGCACAAAGATACAAACTTCGTTTTGAGGAGAGTCGCCAAACGACAAGATGTCATGTACAAGGATCTGCTGAAGATCAGTAGGACAAAAAAGCAAATAAAAACCATTAAAGAGAGTAAATTTCCTGATCCTGAAGCATTTCAAAGGTGGCTTAATACGAGATGCAACAACGTAAAGAAGAAAAAACCCCCAGGTTTGCAGTTAATCTGTTTTGTGAATTTGCATATTGTATTTGCATATTGCATTATGCAACTTTCCTTGATTTTACTATGGAAGTAAATCCCACTGACGACCTTGCAACTGTGAACTGTGTTTTGCTTTAAATTAAAAAGAACGCCATGAAAATTGAAGATTCTCGGTTTGCTGTGAGCTTTCGAGAGACTGCCGTGCTTTGCTTTCATAACTTTGCGTTGATTCAAACTTGCTCATTCCCGCATTTGAGCACACCGTGTCCATAAAGGCAGCACAGTGAACCAATCAGCAAATTTTTTTAATAGGAAATCGATTTCACACACTTAACACATTCACAGTCTCCAAAATTTCAGTCAAAAGCTTACGGGCGCAATGATGAAAACTGAAGCAAGTTGTAGTGAAAGCACGCGAGCTGTAATGTCAGACACAAGCTGTGACCATAAAACTGCAGTCTGCGACACTGTAGCCATAGCATCGCGGCCTTAGCTGCAAGCAAACCGAACATATCATTTTACAACAGAGATTAGATTTATAAATTGTTGAGCTGTGTTGCTCAAACAGTTCTACCACGTGTGTCCTCCTGGTCCTGTGTAATAAGTTAAAGTAGAGTTGAGTTGATGTACATTCCTTTATTGCACTTTTTTCAGTTTATGTACAGCGCAACATGCTTCCAAACTAAAAGCAAATGGTTGATTGATTGTAAACTAGTGCATGTTGAGTTGGTAACTGAAAATAGTTCTCAGAATTAATGCATGAGAGCTACTTCATGATTTGTTTTATAGGCGTGAAAGCTGTTTAACAATCATCGGTTGGTTTGCGCGTTGCAGCATTATCGGAGGATCAGCATCCACAGTCGTCAACATGTTTAGAACTCTCGAATCCAGCGGTTCACGGGTCGCGTGCTGTTGAAAGACGGGACGTCACAATGCAGAGATGTGGTCGTTTACACGCTGAACATAGCATCATGAACCATGACAACGTCTTTGACGTCATCGATGACGCACTCTGTCAACCTGTCACCACCCCGGATGACCGACAAGCACTTGATATAATCGACGAAATATCAAAAGCCAACCTTGAAATCTACCACACGGACGTAGTTGAGAGCAATGATGAAGGGGGTGCGTTACGTCAGGATGAGAGGAAGAAGTTGAAGCAAGGGACGTCGCAAAGAGAAATAAATGTTGTTGACCCTGCGGACACAACGCAAAAACTTGACAGCAACAAAAACAACCTTTCTAAGAACGAACTCAATTCTTTTCTGAGCGACGACACCGAACAGCAGTTGTCAGGAAGTAAGAAGGAACTGAATGAAACCCAAGCTGATCAGGTTCCAGATCATCTCAACCCACTTGCTCAGAGTATTCAGTGTCTTGGTGATGAAGACAATGACGGAGACAGAGAGGAGTGGTTAAGCAAACGTCTTCAAACAGACAATGATCTGAGAAACAAAATTCCTGCTTACCCTGAAAAGAAGAGAAGGCGAAGGCAAAATCGCATTAAGCTGGATCGCATCAACCCAACAAAAGAATTGCTAAGTAAATCCACCATTGAGGTAAGATAAACGCTCGTCTACCTCCGTGGTTACTGAAAACAGATCCGTAGAATCGGTTATAAAACAATCTGCTCTAAAATTTTTTCGCCATATATTTTTGCAACTTTCAATTTTTTCGTTCATNAACTTTGAACTAGCAGCTTGAAATTTGAGAATTTATTTTTTTGCTGGAAGTATCTCTCACCGTCATTACCAGTATTCAGGGTTCGTTTATTGCATTGAAGACTTTTCTGAAACTTTCTTCGATCTATTCGTTTGCTTGATTCTGCTTCTTAGTGCTTCATGCTTTGTTGGACTTATTGTTGTTCCATGGCACCAGGCAGCATTTTGCACAATTTGATTTGATCTTAGCCAGATCATTCATTGACTTTATTCATTTTTTTCTGTTTTAGTTGGTATCTATTCAGCTCTATCCATCGGTGCATTTGTTTTACACAAATAACTGCTGATGCTTTTTTAACGATATCAATTCTGTTTTCAACCACCCCCAAAGTGACATGGTATTGACTTGTTTTCCCAAGGAGGCCTTACAGTCATCGAAATGAAGGAGATAGATGGTTTGCACGTTTTTATAACATCATTGTTGTGATCGATCCGATAAAGTCCAATAGCTCTTTCTTAATTCCATCTAATAAACGCTGCGATACTTACATTTTCCTCTCATATATTTAAATGGATAGGCGAGGGTGATTGAAGCAAACAATGTTTTTTATGACACAGAATTGCGCCACCTTTTTGACATTTCGAAAGAACACATCAGTTGGCATATGGTTGAGGTGACTTGATTTCAGTAATTACAAACTTATGGTACGTTAGCTGATACAGGTCACCCCCGGTCCATTCTTCATATTGGTGCATTGGTGAAATGGAAGCACCAGTGCATTGTTCATGTGGTAACACTGGTGAATAAGAAACCTTAAGAGCATTTGTAAACCGGAAGTATGTTTTAGGTTGCCATTTTCTTTCAATTTTAGTAAATTTTTAGTTCAGTTTGGTCAATTTAAAACTACACACATGTTTGCTTCGCGTGACCATTGAGAAATTAGTAAAGAACATCTACCAAGTCGTTTGCTTCAAACCAGTGGCATGTTTGAGAACAGTACATTGGAAACCGCTGCCAATGCTAAAATACGGCCAACGTTTGTGAAGCCATGATCACCGTTTGAACTTTCCAAGATCATGATACAACCGCAACAGATTAAAAGATGTTAAATGGTAGGGCCAATATTGCGATTAATTTAACAAAACAACGAAACGCGCTGAAAAACAAAAATCCTGCTTCAGCAGCTGTAAGAAAAATAATCAATAAACATAGGTACAAGTTTTGAAAATATATTTCTTCTGCAAATAAATAGCTTAAATTTTATGTCCTTCATTGTCATCTTACTTATACTTTAGGTGCGCCCTGGAAAAACGTATGACGTCACCGTATACAAGAAAAAGGGCTCAGGGGAGTTCGAAGGGGAAATGACGTCAATGGATACAACGATTGACGTTTCGAAATATTTCAACTTGTCATCACGCAGGTTGGTAAATACTTTGAAATAGGCCGAAATTTCGGTTTGCTTATTCGTCGAAACCAGTTTGATTTGAGTAAAATCATTTACTTCACTGCAGTATTTAACGATTGTGTTCGACCAGAGAATATTATGCAAATTCGATCCTCTCACTGGTGAATGGCCGCCAGTGGGTGTCAAGCCAGGGGCGTATCCAGGGTAAGGCGATTGGGGCGATCACCCCTCTAAAACCTACGAAAGTATAACTTTTTTCACCATGATTTTGTACAATTCGGAAAACAGCATTCGGGGTACAAGGCTATTTTGCCGTCCATTGTTTTGTCACAGCAGTGTTGTTCTTCCAGTAGTGAACCCGCGAATGAGACTTGACTAACAATATAACTGAAATCGCCCTCCCCCCGTAAACTTACTAGATGTTATCCGCCCCTGTGTCAAGCTGGTTGCCTGGTTTCGAATGTGGTTGGGGCAGAAAACTATTCAAATAGAAACTTCACAACGCATTGGTTTCCTTGACATCTTTTTGAAGGAAACATTTTCGTGCTTTTACCTGAACTATTTTCCTTGGAAAAGACGTAGCCACAGAAAACATTTACGGAGCATAACTAATTTTGCCAACATTGCCTTACATTGACTACAAATTTTTAACACTGTCAGGGGAAGCCAATAATGACAGCGAGTCTGTCAGCAAATGCATCCCACATGCAAAAGAACGCGGTGACTTGACAAACTATAAAAGGTGAAAAGAAAAAATCTGAAATCTTAAAAAATACGGGTTGTGTTAAAAAATTTGAAGAGCATATCGTAAAAAAAACAATATTCCTGTTTTACTTCTGCTTGGACGAATTTCATGAGATTTACTAAGTTTGATTAGTACCAGCTTGTCAACTTTTATTTGAGATGTCATCAAAGATTAAGATTTGATCAAAAATTTCACGACGGTTGTTGTTTCATTTCCACGGACAGCCATCCATAGACTATGAGATGATAAAGTTCGTTAGAAACCATTCGCAAAAACTGTTCATTTTCCAAAATTCCATTCACGTTTGAAACCCACCTTTTCTGTGCATTCTCCAAGAATATTCGCCATTGAGTACCGATTTCGTAAAAGAAATATTAAAATGTTCTAAAAATTTCATCAACACTAAAAAAGCCTTCAAAAAACTATACATGTTTTATTTTGAGACGTTTCGGATTATTCTTAATCCATCTTCAGTCAA
>JGI24021J15306_10012044_pt1 | contig 10742 bp, 8 predicted proteins | sample Ectturendosymbi1_FD_15306 | JGI IMG/M metagenome (IMG submission 15306) | reverse complement strand
TATTGCTGTTTAAAGTTAAGGCCGGGGATGCTGTTTATTGCTGTTTAAAGTTAAGGCCGGGGATGCTGTTTATTGCTGTTTAAAGTTAAGGCCGGGGGTGCTGTTTATTGCTGTTTAAAGTTAAGGATGGGGGTGCTGTTTATTGCTGTTTAAAGTTAAGGCCGGGGGTGCTGTTTATTTACTGGCAATAAAATGAGTCACAAAGTTACAACAACCCACTTAAATTAAAATACACCAGCAGTTCTGCCAACGAGCCTTTTTCTTTGCCTTAGCGGAATTCAGGGGGGGCAAATCCCACGTGAGCAGACCGCTTTTCTCTAATGCAAGAATCTACACGAAATATTGCAACAACTTGGTGGGCGGTATCACGCCCTCCACTCGCTGTCCTGGCCCTAAATTTTGTACAACCAACCACTGAACAAAGCTACACAAGACCTGTACGCGGCACGCTGGAGAAAACCTAGCAATGGCTGGCAAATGCATCACTCCAACTGAGTGAAGTCAGTGTTTCATGCATTCAAAACAAATGTTAACTGCTAAATTTTGCTTTGTATTTTTGCAACCTCTCGGTCGGAATCGTGTTGAATGCGCGATTCACCACGAACGGGATGTTCGCGAAGAATAGCACCCGTATATATGTGGCGCGAACAAACAATAATAGAGTGCGCATGACGTATAATCTCTGGTGATATTAATGGTGAACGGTTGAATGTGATGATTAACGGAAACCGAGAGTGATCACGGCGTGTGACCTCTGTTGTTGCTTGCTGCTGCAGTGTGAAGCTTTGCGCGCTTGTCGCTCGGTCTTTCCGATCGCAACCATACAGCACCTCACAAACTGTGAGAAAATTGTCCACATGTCAGGAGTAAGTGTTACATCACACAACATTTGCATGATATATCCACTGTCATAAGGTCATTTCTTTAAGTTTAAACCATTTACTTCATTTGTAGAGGGGTCAAGTATTAAGCAATGAGAGCAGTATGGGCAATATACAGAAATATCGCACATAATCCCATAACAAGATATGTCAGCAGTGGAAAAAAACAATAACCTTGAATTGCATCTCGTTAGACAGCAAAACATCCGACTATCAGTTGTAAAAACTATGAAGTTTCCCAAATGTTATCCTTTATTTCGTTATTCTTGTGCTCCGTAAGTAACGAATCGTGTAACAAAGGTTTGCCTGAACCAGACTTATCAGCTGTTCGTTGGAAGTCACGCATCTCACTTTTAATTGCAGTTTCAAGTACTGCAAATAATAAATTCATTTAGCATGCACTTCAACAACAGCTACAATGACCCACAGTACAGTGAAATGACAGAGTATGCCTCACAAACCACGCTTACTTGCGACAAAAACTTCAACCATCATAGCCGATCAAGTTGACCAGGCCATGTAAACAGCACAGCAGTTTGCTGGCCTACTGCACCAGGGTTGAGAAAAACCCTTTTTTTTGTTTTTTTTTGAAAAAAAAACTTTTTTTTCGAAAGAAACAAGATTTTGTTCTTGTTTTAAGGAAAACGGAAAAAAATTCTGAATTGTTTGTATTGCATCATGCAATATCACCATTTTCAGAATTACACAATAATAACTTGTTATATCTATTATGGCATTCAAAATTGAGGGTAAAGAAATGTACCTCATATTTGTTTTTGCAAAGTGTTGTTGGTCAGTTCACTCGTACGTGGTAAGGTTTGGCAAGCATGCCAAAACTATTGCCGCACAAACTCTGCAGTTTCATGAAGTTTATGTTCATGCCGTGTTAGTTCAGCATCTGCAGTGTATTTTTTCAACATATGATTTGGGAATGGTCCAAAATGTGGAAAGGTTTATATGCAGAGAAGGCAGAAAAATTGGTTAAAATATACCGATTGTGCAGAGCTGAAGAAGAAAACCAGTAGAATTTACTCAAACTGTTCGATTTATTCCTCTTTTTTTCAAGCCTTCAAATTTGTTGCTGTTCGTTTTGTTTGATAAAAAAAAAATTTATAGTTAACTGTACAAGTGTCCTGCTTTTATTTTTTACTTTGTAGATTTTTCAAACGAAAAGTAGAGTGGGTTTTTTGGTGGGTTTTATTGTTTTTTTAAGTGGGCTTTTTTGAAAAAAAACCCGGGTCGTTTTTTGGGTCGTTTTTTTTTTACAACAACCCTGTACTGTACTAGGCCCTGCTGTATGATTACATCTACACGGGGTAAGAAGACTAGATGACAAACTGATCTTTTGCAAATCCATTGTGTTTCAGCTACTGCATCAAAAAACCACTAGCAACTGTTCTGTAGACGTTCTTCATCCTTTTCTTTACCTCAGCACGAAGCAGTGCCCACAACAGTAGTTCTCAATCTTTTCGCTGGTGGGAACCAAATCTAGAGTTACGGCTTTGTTAGAGAGACGCACTAAAGAAATTTTTAACACAAGTCAATTGACACGTTTTGCTTTATTGCAGAACGAAGTCTGTTACACAAAACATTAGACGTTCTATTGAAAGACTGCTAAGGGTCACACAAAGGGTGCCTGGGAGCCGAATGTGGCCCTCGGAACCGGGGTGGAGAACCACTGGTCTACAAATACATCCCATCACTGGTCTTTCCTAAGCCCTGGGCAGTGAGTCTGGTGCGTCAATATAGAAACAGGTTCTACTCGAACGCAGATCTTACCAGACGCCTCAGAAACGGACGTGACGTCAGGAAATCCGACGCATGCGCCCAAAACACGCACAGGATGCATGCCGTGTGCATGTAGCTTTGGAGTGAAACCGCTCAAATATTTCTCATATCTCAACATCATAACCGAGGGGGATGCGCACACGCGGATTGTCTTTGATCGCCGAATGCATTCACACAAACGCCTCTTTGCCGCTCGCCGGTGCTTGCCCCCGAAATGACCCCGCTCCAGTCGTTAGTTGCCATGGTTTCGATCGCCAACATAAGAATAGCGACGTTATGGTGGATATTGTTCCGTCATGTCTGTGCTCAACAAACAAAATTGACTTTTCGTCCTTTTCTCTCTCTCGTTGGGGCCCTAACCGGCCCTTTTGTCGAGGATCTGTCCAAAACAGCTTTGTTGTTTCTTCGAAGAAACTCCATTTTCAAGGAATTCGTGCAGGCATGTGCTTGAAGCGAGCAAGAAGGACTTATTGTAAAATCTCCGAACAGCTGCCATGTTGCTTGTTCTTCATCAGGCGTCCCGAACTATTTGTTTTTCGCTGAGACACTTCGGTCATTTGCCCAATAGTAGTGTTAAAACCTGCTGTAACAGTGTTCACTGGTTCATATTTTCGGACATTACGACCGAATTGACTTAAGTTTTATTCGGTCATATGACAAAGTTCCGGTCTGTGGCCGAAAAAAACTAAGGCTTCTGAAACCGGATCTTATCTGAAGCTGCTTTGTTTATATAGGAAGCAGCTTTTCTCTGGTTTTACTGTTTCCTAAAATTTTTAACTCCACGTCAAATTTTTGATTTACAGGATTACGAGGTCGTGGGCGGGGCCGGTGAAGACGACCAATGGGAACGCGAAATAGACGACATGCTGAAAGACGACGCAGAAGCGTCCGCCAGTTGATTTGAAACTTGTTGTGCTTCGCTTTTTCTTCTCTCGCACATTCTTTCCATGTTTGTATATTGTTGTTACTTTCCTCTATCTCGAAACTTCGGCTGCAACGTTCACCGCCGAACCAAAGTCCCTCTCTAACCTTAACAGGCGTCTATCTTTACTGAATCGACGCCTGTTGTCGTAGGGCAGAGAAAATATTAAAATGTTTACGTCGTGCAATTTTCAAGTTCTGTCGGAAAAAAGCAGCTTTTCATTTTCTTTGCGTCGTCTTCGATTTAGCCCCTTATGGCAATGAATGTCTGTTTCACGGATCATTATCGTAAGTCCCCGTGTTGAATATCCTCATCGTTAAGGGTCAGTGGCCGTAAAAGCGGCCTCACTTCTATTGTAGCAAGCGGTTGCCCTCACTCCCCTTTGCTGCCATGAGGCATCGTGTCCCGGATGTTGATTTTGAGAAGGTTCGCCTGTTTTTAGAGAACTAAGAAAATATCCTATTTTTGAAAGCATCCTGGCAATATGTTTTCTCTGAGTCCATAAAAACATTTCAGATCCTATTCTTGAGTCGTCATCGACTGCCTGAATGTATTTTTTATCTACGGCTCTCTTGTTTACGCTCGGTTGCATCTGCGTCACGCTTTCCTCCTTTAAAATTACGTCACAGTTTCATTCCGCTGGTATTGAAACGCAGGTCTTTTAACGCACGAACAATATCAAAAGGTGTCTCAGGCGGCTTTCCGGGCCACAGGCACCGGNCCACAGGCAGGCCCGCAGCCATGTTTTAAGGTTTGGGGTGACAAAATGCACTTCTAGGGGGAAATATTTTGTTTTTATGATATATATTTAAAATAGATTCTTCTGGGCACAGCAACATTTGGGAGGGAATAAAAATTGAGGGGCAATGCCCCCGTGGCTACGGGCCTGGCCTGAGGCCCGTGTACTTCTTCTGAGCAAACATGTTGTAAATTCCGTGATTCGCGAAGCCTTAATGTTGTTCCGGAAAATCTTACTGCGTTGTAACAGCTTGTAGTTATTAAAAATTCCAAGTGGTCATTTTGCGTCAAAAACCAAACAACCATTGTTCCGTTTAAATCCCACCCCTTCAGCAAAGGTAATTGAACTCAGAACACAGCGCTCCCGCATCCTCAACGAACCTCGCAAAAGAAAAATGTGTGTTTTTTTGGTACGGGTAATTTAAATGAGGTATGATTTCACATCATTTGACAGTTGTCTCACTACAGCTCTTCCCTCTGCGGCCGATTGGTTTGCTTCTTGCTGGACACAACAAAGAAGATTTTCAGAGTTCAGCATGTTTTGAATTTTTTTCGAAATGTGGGCGAGTTAGTAGCAAGCTATCGCAATTCTTAATAAAGCTCGCCATAATTCAACAAAGAAAACGACATCAACAAATAAAAGTACATCGCCGTAACTCAACAAATAAACCACAACAAATAAAACGACAATATAATTGCAATCGAAGTTCTTGTCACAGTTAAATTCCTTCTTGACACACGGACACGAAGCACGACGCCATTTAACCTGAAACACACGAAGCGTCGCTGCAACGATTGTCCAATGCTTTAGTGTCAATGTCTTTGTTCTGCATTTGTCGTTTGAAACGTGTGGCACTACAAAATGTATTATGTTTCAATTGTTAAAGCTGAATGTTCGTTTGTGAAGAAACAAAGCACATTGTATGAAGATGTTCCGGCAAACTTCGTACGGTCAAGTCACTTTTGTGGGAAGTGTCATCCGAGAGCTGCGTGGTCTAAAAACAGTCGCCTTTATCGCCAATTCAATATAAAACGAAGTGTAACACTAAGCTATTACTCCTAATATTCTGCAAAGTTTATTTCAAGCTGTTGCGTTGGTTTCAAAGCATCTTGTCTCGTCGTTAGCGGACTTTTGGCTGTTGCTCTGTGGATGCAATGCCAGGTGTTTTTTCTGCCGAGCCCCTATTAAGTTCGAAGAGCTGGTTCCATTGAACTTCGTCCTGGTGGCTTCATTAAAAAATAGTGGCTGCAATGATCCATGTTCTTGACTTTTTTAATTGGGGAAGAAATTACCGTAGTCCCTACAAAGATAGATTTTGCCCGTCAGACCAAGAATGCAAGTGCAATCAGTTGGGGCGGCAATAGCTCAGTGGTAAAATGTCCGCCTCCCGGTTGGATGTTCGATCCACAGCCACAGTGAATTGGCGTATCGCTCCTTAGGCAAGAACGCCTTGCCGTCACCAGAATTAACAAAAAATCAGTTTCCGATCGAGGAAAATCGGAGAATATAGTCGTCTATGACGTGCAGTGTTTTCGTTGATTGTTGAAAGGGTCCACATTCACAGTTTCACACACACGGCATATTATCTCGTTGTTCAAACGTTGGAACTACAAGCGACTGCAAACACGCACCGCTCGTGCTCGAAAAACCAACCAAGCAAGGTTTTTGTCAACGCTCGCTTGTATTTGCTGATAATGGCCAGCCGTGATAATCGGTGGCGTTTGAAACATGCGAGGTGCATGTAAAAACGTGCAGCTGTCTCGCAAGGGTTTCCTTCTTTCGTTTGTACAGTATATGACGCGGTGTTTTTGCGCAGCTTGCTCAGGGTGCTCTGTTCGTCTTGAATCTGATATTGTGACGTGACGCTTACCGAACAAAGGTGACACTTATCGAGCAAAGGTCGATTGACTATGGCGGGGTGGTAAGGAAAGTGTAGGCATACCATACGTCCCGTTTTAGCCGGGACAGTCCCGGTTTAAGGACTTTGTCTCGGCGTCCCGGTTAGGCATTCAGCCAGCCATCATGGATAACATGTGTCCTGGCAACAGAAGCAGAATGCTGGAGAAGAATGTGAAAGCCCTTGACACTTGTAAAATTAATACTGACTTTTCCTGTTGTGATTTTTCCGAGAAAATAAGATCGAACAAAGTCTTCTTGAAGAAAGTATTGTCTACAGAAAAGTATGATTGGGCGGATGTGTAAATTAGCAAATGCTTGAACATTGTTTTTTTTCTTAGTGAAATGTATTATTTTAGTTTCTTCTTGGTGTCTTTCCTATAGGCATTCAAACAATTACATACTCCAAGTGAGATGAACCTCATGTATCTGATAAAGCGCATTGTTCTGAAGCGTCCCGGTTTCCAATCACAAAAATGTGGTATGCCTACGAAGTGGCGTTTGCATCAATGACGCGCATGCTGTGCATCCAATCGAAACGGACGACGTCATAGGTACGTAAGCTCATGGATGCAAATTCCGAGTCATTCACCATATCCGGTTTATTTGCGCGAAGATTGATGTCGTCATCCATAGCAGAAGTGATGGCTATCGTTGACCATCCTGAAGAACGAGACCATAGCGCCAGCACGTGGTTGAAGTTACTGGAAGCCGGGGCTTAGATCAAGCAACTAAATTTTTTCCTTAACGAAAATCACGGCCAATGAAAACGATGCCAAAAACATGTTGCAGATGTTCGATAACTCCTGTTATCGTCAGTGCATTGTAAATTGAACTGCAGTGATCTTGCTGCAAGTTCTTTTGGTCAGTCAGGAGAAAAGCGCTGTGAAAAATGAAAAACGCGAAATGCTGTTTCGGTAGTGACGTAGTGGCGCGAAGCATACGTAACGTAGTCACATGACTCTCCTGGATACGTGCCGATGGTGATGACGCGTGACGTCATGGGTGAGGCATGAAGCACTGTTACAAGTTAAAATGCACAGAGGCATCGATGGGAAATTAATATTCAGCTCTGGTTTGTGTTCTTGAATCAACAAAGATTCAAGAATCTGCAGCCGCCGCCAATTGTCACTGCCAATGACGTTGGGGTTGTGAAAGTCAACCCGATGATCTGGGCTGGCTTGCAAGTGTCTGCAGACTGACGAGCTTAGTGACGTTCGATGCTCTTCTACGATTTACTAAATTGCGTTGCGTTTGCCCGATGTAAACTTTTATTCTGCTGCGAAAATCGCGTTGATGTTTGAGACTAGGATGTGATATGTTGGCGTTGGTCTCGTAACGACTAGGACCATGTTCACACAATCACAAGACCTTATAGTCTCTCTTGCACCGTTTCTTCGGTCCTGTTGAATTACGTACTGCACATGACCTGGCAGAACGTCCGTAAGATGCTTCAGCTGCCGATGGAATGTCCGACAGCCGCTGCGCTAGGAATACAAACCACTTGTAAAACTCAAATTTTTAAGCGGTTTGGGGAACACTGTTTCCAATGCGTTTTAAGATCGTGCAAAAGATAACCCAAACTTTTCAGCCACTTGTTGAGTAGAACCAGGAGCAAACATGGAAAGCCGCGTGTCGAAATCTATCAGGTTCTGCGATTGATTGTGATCCTGGTAGCAAAATACAGAAAATACCAGCGTTATCCCAAATGTAACATATTGCAAAACAGGAAAGGGTATGCTCACGTATATCCATTGGCAGAATATATTTGTGAAAATAAGCTTTCGTTGAGAATGTTTTTGTCTCTGTTTTGTACACTTATTTTTCGAATGGTCGATGTATTACTCTTTGTGTTACTGCGTTATTGGATTCAACGAAAATAAGATAATACTGCACATCAGGGCCGCAACCAGACAATTGCCCCCCGAAATTTTCAACAATGTGCTTAGTTGTTCGGTACAACATCAGGTTACAATCATTTTGCCTCTCCCCGAAAATATCAGCTGGTTGCGACCCTGTTGCACACGAAAAATAACTGATATTTTATAATGTGCTGCATTCCCAATATTTTGGCTTACGGTGCATAACGGTATTTTCATTGGTAATTACCTACATGGACATTAGTCGTAAAAGCGTAATAACCTGACCTCTATCAGTTTATTTGGTTTGACAAATTGTAAGCTTGTAGACCATGAGTGTTATATAAATTCTCAAACGGAATTGGTTCGTTTCGTGTCGATGCGGTTCAACTTCTATGAAATCGTGAAGCTCACTGCACCTCTGGCAAGCGGGTTATGGGCACCTCACCGAGTAACATTTTTTCCGATTGGTTCCTGAAATCTGGCAGTTACCAAATATTTTTTCAACTTTTGGGGCAACGAATCGTTCAGGACACATGTTTTATGGTGCAGCACGGAACCGCATGGGCGTGCCTCAGGGATATCTAGACCAGTGGTGGCGAACCTACGGCACGCGTGTCAGAGGTGGCACACATAGCCCTCACTGTGGGCACGCCCACTATCGCTCCAGTGCAGAGCTCGTTATCAGAAAGGTAGAGGGACGCGAGGCCAGGTTGATCCAAGTTCGGGACAACCACCTGAAATGACACTGTAATGGCGCAAAGGACCATAGTTACTCTCCCAGTGCTCTATCAGGATCACCCACTTACCCAGCATGCAGCTTCAGAGGTTATATCCTTTGGTAACATTACCGCAAGTTACAACATTATTTGGTTTTGGGCGCGAGATTATTATGGACCTTCTTTGAACTAAGAGTAGAGCCAAAACACTACCAAGCAACAATATACCAAACGTTTCACTTTATTCTTAAAGCATTTTCAATGGTAAAGCCTACGACCTTGTACATCAAGCTAAACCAGTGGTTCTTAACCGGGAGGAGCGCCTCCCCAGGGGAGTGTCAAACAATTTCCAGGGGTGAGCAAGCCGTTACGCGCTCTGCAACATGCAAAGTTTGATCAATAAATTTACCTATGAAACAATTGTTTTTACAACTTGTTTAAAATCATGGGACTTAAAACAAAGGAAAATCACTTAAGAGAGGCGTGAGAAGCACTGAGCTAAACTCTGGACAAGGCAAGGACGACATTTTCACATTATTACATCACAATAACTGATTAAACAAGGTGAAGTTTGCGAACAGTAGCATTGGAGAGAATAGTAACTTTAGAGTTCTGTAAAGTAGGTAAGAATTTATCGCTTTGTATCTGCTGATTAAACGAAACTATCTTTAAACTTATGTGGTGATTACGAGTACAGTCTCCAGTTTGCTGCAGACGACTGTCCGCGTGTACACAGTGAGCACAATTTTCCCGGAACAGGACTTTGCTGTGTGGCCGTTTTGGTGGGGACATTTCTGTACACAAATCACTGATTACATTAGTTTATTGAAATGATTATATAGGCAGGCGAAATGTCACCCTAGCTGATGTTATACCAACTCCTTTTGAGGAGTCATAATTGCGAATAAATCTGAATTGTAATGGTTACTTTGAAGTATGTATTTAATTGCAAATTGCCGATAATTGTTTAATTTGCTTGCTGATGATAGTAAAAATCACATGTTCATGCTGAATAACTGTTGGATCTTGGACCATGTTTGTAGTATTTTGAAATTAAGCCTTTCGTTGATTTAATACGTTTGCATTAAAAAGTGAACTTGTAAGATTTCATATTCTGATCGAAATGACTCGAGACCGAAACGACCAAGACGGTTCAGACCGAAACGGCTCAAACCGAATCGGCAAGACCGAACAGTCGCCTACCCCAATTTTCCAGCATGTAATAAATCTGCAGAACTCCTCGCCACAGGATGCGGTAATGACATCTAGCCTAGATCCTTTTAGGAGGGACTTGGACAAATTTGTGTATCGCTGCAGTAGATGTGTTAACAATTTTGCGTAGGGATAGCTTTAAGTTGGTACTTCATTATTTAAATGTGTTTTAGCAGACCCCAAGTTTTGAACACTAAAAAATGAGCGTAACGAAAGAAGTATATTGGAAGATCATTCCAAGAGGCCTGGACAGTATCGTTTAGACTGGATGCAATGGGAAAGCTATATGTATTCTATGTACTGAAACTGTTGGAAGGTCTGTTATAGTATAATATTTCTTTTAACTTTACCACAAAAGCGTCAGGTTACNTAAGCTAAATCTTCTTTACACAAAATTGTTAATTACTAAGCGGTGAAGCGCCGGAATAGCAGCCANTTGAGGAGCNACGGCCTTGATGCAATCCCACGATCCAAGAAGTGTATATCCACTGCACCCCTGCAATCACTCCGTTGAAAAGATTGCAAATTCAAAAACCAAACCGGCAATTATTCAAATGTACTTTATTTGCGATGAAAATTCGCAACATCATAAGTTATCAAGTAAAGGCAAATAGGAAAAAAATTTAACGAAGTTTTAAGCGCTCCAGTGCTTGCAAGGCAGGATTTCGCCAGATAAGTGATGGCGAGCAACGAGCATGGATCATGGAAGCATCGCTTCCTGACTTT
>JGI24021J15306_10012041_pt1 | contig 10743 bp, 8 predicted proteins | sample Ectturendosymbi1_FD_15306 | JGI IMG/M metagenome (IMG submission 15306) | reverse complement strand
ATTTGTTAACATTTATAGGCGATTTGAGATACAAAATATTATTAATCTAAACATGTGACATGCACCAGGAGATTAACAGTCCAGACATCAGCAAGGTTTATGCATGCGTATTTCGGCCAGTAAAAACGCCAATAAGCACGCTTTATAAACATATTTCACTCAAGCTCATGGTAAAGTTTATCAATTCGCGCTAATGAAAGAAAACGTTCATCCCGGGGCACATGCTTTGATTGACCTCATGTTTGCTCTTTCGGTAATAATGTTTTCATAGCTGAACGATAGGATTGATTCTGCTTTCCTGCAAATTTATTTACATTTGCATTTCATTACGACATCTCCAAATAATCTCCGTCAATTAAATGACAATGATTTACGACCCAATTCCTTTTGTTAAGCTGGTTCAAAAATTTTTAGTTCGATACTACGAGCCTATTATGCGTATTTGCTGCAAAACATTTATAATTAATTTGCACAATCTGCAAATGCTGTTCATGTTGTGAATCAAAAATGAATTTTCAGAATGTCTAACTCCCCTACACAAATATGAAGGCCCCCAATGGAAGACTTTCTGGCGACGGTTCTGTCCAGGCCCGCAGACACGGTGGGGCATTCGGGGGCAGTTACACCCAAATCTTTTTTGTGGCCCCCAAATTTTTTTGTGCTCAGAAAAATTTGTTTCAAATATATGATAAAAATTAAAATCTTTCCCCCATAAAAATGTATTTTGCCCCCCCAAACCTTCAAACCTGGCTACGGGCCTGGTTCTGCCAACTTGTGTCTGCAATTAGAATATTTTGTTTTGAAGGCCATTCGACCTCGAGATGTAGCATAACGTCGAAAGCTTATTTTTATAAATCACCATTAGGGGGGCCCTTGTAAGCATTTGGGGGGCAGCGTTGGGCTGATACGGCACTGGTGCAGCTGATCGATTTTATCGGTCAACGGTCGTTTCTCGTTTTTTGTTAGTGGAAGCGATTGGTGTGGAAGCGGACGCGCTTGACGAAATAGCCGCTTCCACATCCCTGGTGATAACACTGTTTGCAGTTTTCAGCCAAGTCATTATCTCCAAACTCAAAAAATCGTTATCTACCTAGCACAAATGTCACATGCCCCCTTATGCTTAACATTGTTTTCAATGGATCCAACATCAGCAATGTGCTACCATGGTTTATAATAAACACGACGAGAAACCGTATCGAAGCTATGAACGACATAATTCAGAAATTTCTTTGAAAACGCAACAGCATTATCAATCAGGTCAATATTCAGTGACGACAAACGTCTTGCACAATTTTCTAAAGAGCATGGGGAATAGCACACTGAAAAGAGAGACAAAATTTTTGTTTTATTTTATAAATATTGTTTCAAACCACGTTCTGGTCGTTTCTTAATCAAGACCTAATTTCTAATTGCTTCCGCTTCTTCTGTTCTCATTTAGTGCCGTTCAAAGAGGCCAAAATTCATAGATATGTCAAACCTGGCAAAAAGAATGGGAACTCGAAAGATTTTAAGCACAAGAAAATTTCACATCTATTTTGTTTTGTTCAGTTTCTACAACAGCCACCTGTTTTCACAAACTTGTTTCATAAAATGTTCCACAAAAGTATCAGAGATTGTGAGAATGACAAGATAAGAAAACAACAGAGGAGAATTTCACAATTGCAAAAGAATTTTCTGAAACATTTTCGAACATAACTTTGTATGAGGGTCCGTGGGGGAGTGAAGCGCTGGTGAACGATTTCAGTGGAGCATGAAGTCGTGAAAGCTGAACATGGGGTTTTTGTCTACTCAAATTCAGCGTGAGTTACGCACAAAAGGCTTCCTTGATGAAAGGCGCTCGCACCTAAATCTTCCAGACGTGCTCGTATTAGCAAAAGTTTTGAAAACTACTTTATACCCCACAGTACATCAAATATTGAACAACACAGTATACTCTCTAAGCACCACTATATGGTTTCAGAAGTAAGTCATCAACATATCTAGCTATATATGACATGCATGGAAACTGTCTGAAAAAAGAGAGGAAGAACTTACCACTTGTGCTATATTCTATAATTTATCTAAGGTCTTTGTTACCCTTAATCATGAAATACCTATGCGGACGCTGGATCATTTTTATGGGATTAGAGTTTTATCCTACCAGCTATTTGCAAGAAAGACAGCAATATATTTTTGTTAGAGATGTAGGTCAAATACCCGGGATGCAACTCTGGGTTCTTCAGGGGTCATCGCTGGGATCTCTACTCTTAGCTTCGTATGCGAATGATCTTGATGCAGTGGTTCTCAAATTTTTTGAGCCCACGTCGCGCTGCGCGACCAAATCTGAGTTGAGTTTGGTGAACATCTCGTGACCCAAGCTTCAAACAGTGTATGTTAACATAAAAAAAAAGATAATATGTATGATTTTTGACAGTAAGTTGCTAAGTTCGTTTTCAATATCAGCAGTCATCAGCAGTGGCGTAAATAGAGGTTTGAGCCAGGGGGGAAACGCAGCTGAAAGGGTCTACTGGCCACTGAACGGCGCCCACTAGCAAGAAATGATGGTGAATCCGGATGTGGATGGCTATAATAAAACCCGAAATACTCTGATAAACGCAAAAAACAACAACCTACTTAAAACCAAAAGAATATTAAAACCGAAATATAACACTATTAAAACCGAAATATAACTAAGTGTGGGCCCGGTTTTTACATTCAGCTTGCCAGGGTGGGGGGGCGATTCGCCCCTGTGCTAGTTAAAGGATGTGCTTTTGGCAACATCATCTACCAGTGCCTAATCTCCCAAATTGCCTGCCACACTTGTAGGCCAACGTATATGATTAGTTTTGTTGCAGAGAGCAAGAGCGACTTTCTTCTGGCGCTTTCAATTGAAATAATTCGTGTGTCTCAAATCCAGATTAGAGATACAAGACTACTCCCGCAAATTACGTTTCTCGACACTCAGAGGTTCATCAGCAACTGAACCAGGTCATCATATTCATGAGTAATCATGCGGAACGAGCCGTTACTTTACCGAGGACGATCCGAGAGTTGCCACGATTGTCGCAGCGAAATTTCTCTCTACACTTGCTTGGCGTGACGCGCCGGGATTTACAGCGCGTATCACGTGACAGTTTACGTCAGGGGTGGGGAACCTGCGGCCCGCCTAAAAATTTAATACGGCCCGTATCAGAATTTTCATTACCCAAGTTAGAATACAATATCGCGTCAAAACGAAACTACATGACAAGCCGACACGTAGTCAGCCAGTCAAGAGAAGTTTCTCTCGCTCCTTGACATAATCTTTTCTCCTTGTTTTCCTTTGGATGATAAAGGTAGAATCATATAATGAAATTAATTAATTTTTGCGGCCCGCCAGTGATATTCCACAATTCATGCGGCCTGCGATAATGAATAGGTTCCCCATCCCTGGTTTACGTATAGTTCGCTCCAGTTTCAAAGGTGCGCGCCACCATTTCCTGCTCAGTTCAACATCAACTTCAGTTCAGCATAGCATGGCTCCTAGAAGAAATGCCCTGTTGTTAACGCTAGCTTTGCACCAACATCTAAAGATCGAAGCAAAAAACGGTGCATTGCGAAAAGTCGGTATTGGATTAACCCAATTTTGCAGAAACGGCAACTAAACATACAAGGTATGGTGCCATAAAACTATTTTTAAATAGTCGTGTAGGAAGTGTGTGGCGGAATGTGCGTCATGGTCAATGTAGTACATGCATGGGATTAAGGGTAAATCCTTGTTTATTTGGCCACGCAACAAACTATGATGTCTACAAAGGTTAACAAACTTTAATAAAGTATTTGTGTCAACCACGATCAGTCTGCATTTCACGTCAGTCGTAGGTTGCTCAAAGCGCCCTGTGTTTGCGACTGTCGGGCGCATGATTACGACATGCGAGTCCACATAACGAAATATTTTTTCACTGCCTTTCGCATGACGCCAGACGTCTTCGACAAGTTGAAGGACGAAGTAGCATCTAAGATTGCAAAACACCCAATACGTCTGAGACTTCCAATATCTGTAGGTAGGGACGCCGGAGTAGCGCTAGGGCAGACGGCAGTAAAACGTTTAGGGCAATGGAAACTTATAAAAAACAAAAAATCGCTACCATTGGGCTGTGCTTGTTTCTGTTCTGCATTAATGTTGATCTCAAAAATAATAACAGGAATTATAAAAATCCATTCTAAATTTTCTTGGCGCAAGAAGAGCTGCAATAAAGTTGTTTCAATTCGAACTCGACAAACCATGAAATTACGTATGATAATTGATAATGTTATGAAAAAGCACTTCTGCCCCCGTTGCCCTCGCTCTCCGGAGTCCCTGCCTGTAGGTGAACGGCTGGTTGTAACTTTGAGGTGAGTTCTAAACCGCTAGTTGTTACATCAATGAACTACACAAGTCAAACAAGCAAACGAACTTGGTTTATTATTATGTTCATCAGGTTTTTGGCAACTGGTGATTATTACTTCACCACATCTTCATCTCGGATGAGCCGTTCTATTGTATGGTTTAAATTGTTCCAGAAACTTGTGTTGCTTTTAGGGATGTGCTGAAACTTGATGCTTAAACCCGCCAAATGTATGCGGAAGCGCATATAGCCGAATATTTTTAATACTTCTGGCAATTTCCGTACTGTGTTGGTGCAGTAGGGACGGTAAACACGTTGCTTTTCAGGCAGCGCCGGACGGTGGATCTCTTTATTTTACTTATAAAAAAGCTTTCAGCGTTGTTCTGTTAGCAGTTGCTGATGCCCAGTGCAACTTTGTTGTTGCGAACGTACGCGCCTATGGCAAACAAAGCGAAAGGAATGTCTTTCCTCATTCCGCCTTTGGTCGCTTGCTGAACCACGTGTTACCCTTCCCGAAGAAAAATTCCATTAGAAGAACAACGGCTCAAATCTTCCCCGCGCTTATCATGATGAAGCATTTCCGTGCAACGTGTCATGTGCCTATCAAGGAAATCACCTCACAATGGACAAAACGATCTTTATCAAAGGCCCGTCGTGTGGTGGAAAATGCGTTGGGCATTATGGCTTCACAATTTCTAGTGTTTTACCGCCTTGCGAAACTGGGCAAAACACGATGGACACCGGCGGTTGCGACCCAGCACTCCTGCGCAACTGTTTTGATTATCCAGCAGACCACAACCCCTTCAAATAGTATGACCCTTTTAGATTTCGCAATAATTCAGCCATTAACTTTATACCATGATAAAAATTTATGAAAGTGTCGAGGGGTGCCCGACGAGACAACCTGTTGACAGGTTTTTTTCGGTGTCCCAGCGCTTCAACTTCAATTTGCATGCAATTGTCTAATGTTTGCGCCAATGAACTCATCATCATCATTTATGGTCAGTCCTGAAAACGTTGATTCCATTGTCAGGCCTGCGTTGGTGTTGCACAACTTTTGGAGAAAGGAAGTTGGTGTCCAATACACTAGCAGACAAACCGCTGAATACGAGGATACTACTGGAAAGTTGCATCCGGGTGAATGGAGAAATGACAATGGGGGGACATCGATCGCTGTCTGTGCGCCGCTCAGGGAGGCGCAGGGCTGTAGTGGGATGGGAAAGCGTTCCCACACCTTTTTGCACTAGATTACATTAAAACATGGCTGCGATCTCACACGTGTGCTAGCGACACGCAGATTCGCACTGCTAGTCAAAAGTCTACAGTGAAACAGGAAGAACAAGAGTGGAAATTTTTGAAGGTGAATGTTCACTTTATTCGAACTATTTGGTGCAATCTTCCTTTTTATTTCGTGCGGCGTTCCCACACTTCCTTTTATCACTACACCCCCTGCGGAGGCGTAATTCTTTGAGAGCCCCTGAAATAAGGGATCAGTTTAAGGACTATTTTTCACGTTATCTCGGCTCTGTTTCATGGCAGAATGAAGTGGTTAAGCGCACGGAAATGAAAATGCAGCTTTTTGTGTACTGTATTTCGTTTTTTTATCGCCTGGGACGTTCTTGTTGATAAACAAACGCCAAATAGTAAAAACAACGTGGAAAATATAATATCGGTTTATTTTTCCTCCTCTGCGCAATACTGAAATGTCAGTTCCATTATTTTAAGTTGTAATTCCTGGCGTTTTCGAATAGGAAGCTTTCTCGCCTCTTCAGCCATGCTTTGATAAAACATTGCGACAGCATCAGATTGCGCTGTAAACAGAATGCATCGGTGTTGCAGGTTAACACAAGAAGGACATATCAGTACCACAAAGATATATGTTAAGTTTTGTACCTTTGTTCATAGCGACCACTAGAGCAGGAGTACAGGATTCCTCATTTTCATTAGCATCAATTTCACACGAATTTCTCTTTCGTTTTCTCGGCAAAGCTGCGAATGTAAAAAATACACTTTTCAGTAAAAGCTTTAACTTTGCAGAAGCCCAATGCTTACAGTGTTCACATGTAATGAGACACGCATTTTCTGCGCATAGCAAACTTTCTAATCCACACCTTGTGTAGTGCATAATCGACCAAGAGAAGGGCTGTTTTCACCATTAAGACGCGAAAAAGATGTTGGAAAAGATGTTGAAACAGAAGGAGAGGATGTGGGATTTTCTTCAATTTTCGCGACTTTTTCGTTGCCTTGATCGCACGATATAAAGCTATTATCCTGCGACATAGCTGGACTGCATTCAATGTCATCATCATTTCTGTCGTTGTATTCGACGGCTGACATGGTGGATTGGGCCATTTCCAAACTGGTACTTGTTCTGTAAAATGATGGTTCGTGGGGAAAACAAAGTAACTGATGCAAAGTAAACATATATCACACGATAGGCAAAAAAAACTGTAACAGAAGCCGAACTCACAATCTTGGCTGGCAGAATGGCTCAACGAAGGTCATTGCCTGATATAAACACCATGGTTTGACTTGCGAAGGTGCAGCACCAGGCCGACAGTTGCTCAACTTTTCTCTTTCCCTTCTGAACTTTTCCTTCAGTCGCTTCCACGCAACTTTGCATAACTCCTCTTCATAGAATATTTACAAACAAGCAGTGGCGTAATAAGATCAGTGTGGGCCAAGTGGCAGACCTTACTTGGCAACAAAACCTGATTCATACACATTTGTTATTTTTTACATATTTTAATGTCGCCCACTATCATAGTCATCACTGGTAAAGCGATGTTAATCATAACAAGTGTCTACCTCTTAGCATTTTTACAAGTTAAAATATGTCACGTAGCATGTGCAAATATTCTTGTCTGGGTTTCATTTAGTCCAAAGCTTACCTTTGTTAGGACATCCACAGTTGATAGCCACTTGTGCCCATGCTTTGATTCGTGCTTGCTTTATGTGGTAAGTTCCCCTTGATGGGTCATACAAACATGGAAACTTGATTACTTCCAAAATCAATTTTTCCTTGCTCTCATCAGAGATGAATGGTAAGTTAACATCAACCATTTCCTTTTAACATTAAAACTATATTGAAAATATGCCGATTCAGAACAAACCTAAACAATAAACAACAATGTCGTTTACATCCTACTTTTGCCATGTGCTCGACCATTCTTAGTTTAACCATTTACCAAGTTGCCTAAACTTTGCCAAAATGTTGTGCAGCACAATTAAGTTTTTTAGTAAAATTTAGCTTAAAATCTTGGGTAGTTTTGAAAATATGATGCTTTAAATTTNTAGGTATTTCTCACCTGATTTGTTCTCATTGATTTTGCAACATTCTCAAGAATGCATATGCATCAATTTTTTNGAAAAGTGGTAAAAAGCTGGTTTTTGTTTTAACCTTAATGTTTGATCTGTTACATAAATTCATTGTCAAATAAAACTTTTCCTTGTGGTGGATTAATGAAGACCCATACATATGAATGCCCGCACAAATTTTTCAGGGGGTCAGCATCGACATTTTGCTTGTCTTTTTCAGGTTTCAATGCAAATGAACATTCACAAAACGCTTTAAAAGTTCGTAGTCCCAATCTCCAGAGGGCAAATGGCCGTTTTGCCCCCTGCGGACGCTTATGCCCATACAGTGTGTTGCCTTGAAAATCGTGCAAAGCCACTAAAACTAAGTATCAAAAGGCCGAATAAATTTTAAGAGCATTGTATTTTCAAAGTTTCGACCTGAAATTTTTTGTGCGCGACTTTTCATAAAAGTATTTATCTGCCTTGTGGTTTAAAGATGCCTTTGACTTGAAAAAGTCATTTTGGATGCTCTGCATTTATGAGCACCAGCGATGATTGCATTTAAGAATGATTCTGAAATGTTATCCATTCAATCAGTAGTGAATAAAAAGCGTCATAACGAAAGATTTCGTAAATCCCTGATAGAAACTGTTGTTGCATCATCGCAGCACATTCTAAGTGCCGTGATACTGTACAGTACACCAGCGGTTCCCAAAGTATGGGTCGCGAAGGGTCGAAAAATGGGTCGCGCTAAGCTAAGGTAATTCCAATCTGTCAAAACGAACTTCTTCCTTTTCATGTTTCAAGTTCTTTCAATTCCGTCATAGATTAATTATTGCATCATACGCATTTCATTTTGCTTCGTCTTAACTGGATTATTGCATCATAAGTAGNTTTCCGAGAGTTTTAATGGTAGCGCAGGTATTTAGCCATAACTAGCCAACTATAGCTGCTAAGTTAAGATTCGTTNATTACGGAAGTATTTTGGAGCTGAATACTTCAGTAAATAGGTCAGTGGAATATCAGGGTTGATAGTATGAAAGTTTAGCTACGTTGTAGTAGATAGAGTAATTTGAAACATTTTCGCTTCCTAAGCACGTAAAATACATTTTTGTCGATGTTTTAGGCTTGGGTCGTGAGGTGTTCATTAAATTCAGATTTTGGTCGCGCTTAAAAAAGTTTGGGAACCACTGCTGTACACAGTACACACACGAAAAAGTACAGTATGTGTACTGGATCACACTGATCACTAATTTTGCCATTACGTTTTCATTTGTGCTAATGTTCACTGAAAATAGGTTTCCTTTTTGCATGACGGCTCTTTGTATTGTTTCTGTCAGCAGAGTCACATGAAACAATGAATTAATCAATCAATCAAATTTATCGCTACGCGACAACTGAGTTGGCAATTTTCTCCCTAAGGAATTACTTAGAAACTATTCTTTTGATTTTTGTCAACTGTCATAAGCTTAGCTTAGGTAATTATTTATTAGGTGTGGAAGAACAAAAATTAGCCTAACTAACTTTGCCATACTGAAAACCTTCGCATATCACACACCTAAACCACATTTCACAAGGGTTACTGGGATGAGCTGTAGCAATTTACAGCCGCGGTTAGAAACGTTGCATACAAGCAACGATTTAGCAGTTATCGCATTATAACAGCCATTTTTCCTGATTTACAGAGGCGTGTTGTTAGACAAATAGCCTACTTGTGTCAGCTGGTGCCACGCTTGAATTTGAAAGCTATACGATACGTCACGAAACTCGAAGTACTCTACTAAAAACAGTATATTCTTGAAGTTCAAAACGTTTTTTGCACTACTAACCTAATAAAATCACTATGCAATGGCATTAAACTAAGTTTATGAACTCTGTCAACGCTCAAAATTACATTACAGTCGACCTCGCGCACAGGGCAGGACGCAGCAGGCGTACATGCCGTGCGAAACGCTACGAGACGTAGCTATTTTCAGTCGCTGACAAAAGCTGCCGCGCCGAGCCATTCAGCCGCACGATCACGTGACACAATAAAACAAAGAAAGGATTGCGGTCGACAACTCCTTCCTCGTCACCAGCGCAGTGAGTGCAGCCGGACCTTCAGCGCGTTACAGCGACGCTGACTCAGTGGCTCAGAGACGGGCTGACGGCTTGTGGGCCTGTGGCGACATGTTCGTGCGTGATGTGCGTCATGAAAAGCGCGAAGTCAATCGTAAGTTTGGAAGGACTTTTTTCCGAAATGAAAGTACAACAGCAGTAATTTTCATCTGAATACCGGCACCGGGCTTCCCAACTCATTTTCGTCCGTGGACCACCATGCCTTTTCAGATAACTTTGTGGACCCCAGTAGATAACCAAAAAATTAATCAGACACAAAAATCAATTTACACATTGCATTTAAGTTGATGCAAATGGCAAAACTCGTCTGATTGCATAAATCATGTGGACCCCTTCAATAGGTCACCATGGGCCCTAAGGGGTCCATGGACCCCCAGTTGAGAAGCTCTGATCTGAATAAACGTAAAAAAGCCCGTCTAGGTTTGTTACGAATGTGCACAGACAATGGAAAAAAACTTTGTGAGCTTCACTTTTACTCAAGCAACGCACAGAGCAGTTACGAGCATTGCACAGATCACAGTATATTCTCCACAACGTCCAAATGTTTTGAACATAAGAAGTGAGATTTTAAGCATAAGATCAGCTTTACTGTTTCATTTAGTGCTGAGTTTTTTAGTGAGTCTTTTATATTTTATTTACATGTTTGTCTCAGACGCAGGGTCCATATCAGTGGGATATCACATTTACTAAAAGAACACCAGTGTTCAGAAATGCTTATACACAACGCTTCGCAGGCAAAGAGTTAGTTGGTACATGCATGGACGTAATTTTGTTGTAAAATGTGGAGGGTAACTTTGGGTGAAACCAACATAGTCACCGGGTCGATTCAGAAGTGAAACTTTGCAAATACAGGTGCCCAATCTTGTTTTTTATTGGTGTTTTGAAAGCAACACTAATCACGCTTTGCTTTATCCTTACAGACGAGCTACAAATTAATATACTTAAATTCAGTGGCGTACAAGGCGGGGGGGGGGCGGCCGCC
>JGI24021J15306_10012039_pt1 | contig 10744 bp, 8 predicted proteins | sample Ectturendosymbi1_FD_15306 | JGI IMG/M metagenome (IMG submission 15306) | reverse complement strand
CGCGAAAACTCAGTTGCAGAAAATGTTGCAAAAGCCCGACTTCGGATAATTACTTGTCCTTTCAGAATTTCTTCCACACTATGAAGAAATAGACTTTTGCGGCCCGCGGCGAGTTTATGTTGATCAGTTTGGCCCTTCGAGCTTTCTGAGTTGTGCAGGCCTGACCAATACAATGCTGGCGCACGTTGATGCCAGTCACTGTCTTTACCTTTCTCAGCATGGGACGAGGCGTCGGTCATGGTACATTCAATATTCTGCCGGACTCAACCACCGGTGTACCACCTCTTTCTTATTCAACTGTCTCTTTGTTATCTCTGTGTGTTAGCACTTTCAGTCAACGTTTAGCCCTCACCTTATGTCTTCTTGTTGCAATTCGTAATAGAATGGCGGAGTTTCTGCAGATAATTCTCGAGGCTCTTGTTACACACGTTACTCTTGAACGACAGAGCACCTGCTGATGAACTCTGACGCACCATTCAACCGTCTGCGTGAACTTTCCGAATGCAGCTTCCGTCGCGTATATTATCAAACAAAACAATTTGTGCAAATGTGCAACCTGACTGCACATCGCTGAACTGACTTATCACGAAGAACAACTGTCTTTACCCTCGTGATTAGCGATACGGAATCGGAATCTGTGCTTTCTTGGCCTGACACTGACTACTGCCCAGCAACAAACGGAATAACCGTTTCCCGCTTTTTATTGCAGCGTTCACGTCACAGCATTCAGAAGCACATGGAAGGTTCGACGCAAATCCATCTCCAGTTCTTGTTGAGCGCCGTCAGCGCATTGCAGAAGCAAAACGAAAGCTTGCAAAAGTCACTCCAGGACGCGCAGAGCAAGTTAAACAACCTGGAACAATCCGAAAACATCCATTCGTCGGTAAAGTAGCTTGTTTTTACCGCCAGAGTTTACGTGTGTTGCAGCGCTCGTAATTTGAAACAGTGATTTAACAATACTTTGCCTTGATAGTAATGGTCTTACGCCTAGCTGCATATGTGAAAGCAAAGTACGTGACGCGTTGAGACATTTCAATAGTATGCGTTTTTGTCTAACACCTGCGCCGCTGGAACACTGGTCACTGCATCTTGTGGGCGATGCGCGACTTCGGGTTTGCAGGAAACAGGCGGCACTGTGCACGTAAAGCTTTACATTCGTCTATTTTTTTGCTAAGGCGGCCTGCAATATCATCTTGGCCTATAGTCATGCTTGGCTTAGTCATGTAAGGTGACACATCGCATTTGCTGCTGTGTTAAGGTCAGGATTCGTTCTGCGAAATTGCGATGTTAAATCCTTTTCTTCTTTGAAAAGAAACAATTGTCAACTTTTGCGTCTTCTGTCGAGTCAGTGCTGGGGATGTGGCTGCGAGTGTACTTGCGTAACTTTCGCTTGGGCGTTGTTTATCGAACGTGACAACAATACGTCCGTGCTTAGCAAAGCCATCTGTTTAGCGATGCCCGATGACGTGTTGTTGTTGCTACCTGCCAACGCGTTACCGAGCGGTCTTAATGCGTATGGCTAGAGAAGCTTAACAAATATATCTTGCATCTGAGGTCGCGTATGAAGCAGCTGTGAAATCTTGTGTGTCGTCACAATCGTTTTTTTTATAAAATGCGCGCTGCATCCCTAGCCATGTGCTCTGTGTAAGTCTGCGGTCGGCTCTGTCGTGGTTCGAACAGGAAGGCCAAGGTTGGTATCGATCCATTCTCTGACAGCAGCTTGAACCGTGACTAATGCTATCTCCAAGGATCTTAAAGGTGCTTTGTATCAACGTTCAACATTGATCTGCGTGCCCAGTGTGTCTTCCTTCCCTTGTCCGGTCGCACCTTCAAGGGAACGCAATGCATCCCACTATTCTTATAATAACATTCTGGCTATGGAACAACTCCTATCACCATTTGCGTATGCTGTCAGTCTTGTATTTTTTGCATCGGGGTTGCGAAACCTTGGCTTGCTACGCGTGCGTTTTCGTTCGATGAAAGTGTTGAAACTGAAATGGATTCGCTGCTTCGTTTTTGCTTCTCGACCACGGACTATGCGCATCCTAGGTTCACTTCAATGCAAGATTCAATGACAGACCGCACTGATTATTGAGCCTGCAACTTGTACAGTCTTGCCTGACGTTTCAAATTGTGCCTTAGCCACGTAACGTGATCAATGCTTGTATAGATCTCTATCTTGTGCGCCCGATATTACATCTGCCACACAACGCGCAAGACTAATAAAAAGCAGAATTAGAGGGTCTCAGCTTACAGCGGTCTTTCATCGAAGCTACTTACTCCAGTTGTTACGGCGTGATCTAGTAACAAAGGGCTTTACAAGCAAAGAGCTGTGTATTCGGGTGCGTGACACGTCCAAAACCTTTCCTGGAAAAAAGCCACCTGGCTTCAATTCAAACGGCATTTCGCACATTCAACATCGCTTTGCAAGTTCTTCTAAGAACAACCGGAAAATTGCAAAGTTGCGATCGACAGACCTTTTTACTGTACGTTGCGCCGAGGTCTTTACAAACAAACGTCCAGCTTGCCGTCCCTTACGATGCGTTGGATTTTCTATCTGGTTGGCAAAATACTTGTAACAAGGGTTGTTACCGCAGTACAATATTGATTCTTTAGATGTTTTTTACTATGTCATTTTCTATCGGCACTTCATGTCGGAGAGGTTTATGAACAGAAATCTTCTTTTGAATAAACATTGATGGCAGATTCAAGGACGGACGATGCGTAGTTTTCCGTGAATCGACTTCCTATTAAAATTTTTGCCGATAGGTCCCTTGCTTGTCTCACATGTGGAGAGTAGTTACAGAAATGTTTCATCATGTTTTAACAATGAAAAGTAGTAATCGCACAAATTTACGGTAAACTACTTGTGCACATCCGACAAGAGTTTGCTGCGTTCGTTTATGATAATGCGGGTCACCGTTTGGATTTGTATGTTTCCGCTTGACCGCTGCGAAATGTTTCCTGGTGTCAAGTTTCGATCTCTTCGCCATTCGGTGGCCGACTTATGGCTTGCTGAAGGACCGGATGATAATTGCTGACTTTAGCGAAACATTTCCTGCCACGAACAAGCTTGGGTATTATAATTTAAATCACGCAAAGTTTTTCAACCATCGAAACGCAGCATCGAGGAAATTAACGACTTGATGCCAGCAGTTAAATAAACATAGGATACCAATCGCAAGATGCTGCCAGCGGAGTCAAGCGAAAGTGCTAAATTTAAGAAGAATGTGGGCAAGCTAATCACGAAACCGTTAACGTCGCTTGCATGGTTTGTCTGGTCCCATTTTGCTTGGCATTTTTCGAGATAAACTTTCCATCTTGGCCCTGCTTCGATGTGCTGTCAATGCGACGGTGGTGATTCTAAGATGTCAGCGCTTTTCGTTAAAAAATCGCTTGCATTATTGCCTCACACGCCTGGTTCTCCTATTGCTCCTTGCCAGAGCTTAGTCACGTCGTTTCGTTACTGCTTCGCTATTCTCTCAGTCGTGACACTGATTTTAGCCGGAATCCCTGGGAGTTTCTGCACGAACGAAACGTAACACGTAGTTTGCTGAGAGGAATAATATCTCAATGCAATCCCTTTGCAGCTTTCAGATCATTTTGGTCAGCTGGACACCGGTGAGGATAGTACCACCATCACCAGCCTTACCAACATATATGATAGCGGGCCAGACCTCCCCAACGGCTCATCGGCGACTGGTATGTATGCTCTGTTGCGAGTGGTTGCGTAGCTGTTCGATTAGCTTGGCGTAGAGGTCCGCTGGTTGAAAACTTTGGAATCAGCAGGGCGTCAATTTAACGGCTAGGTGCATTTTGGCCGCGCATGGTTGTCCGCAACTTATGAAAACTGTACAGTGATGTTTTGTGTTAAGGCCATTAAGAGTTAATTTTGCTGACTTAGCTTACGTCAGCTGTCTTCCGGCAAAGTGATTACTCACCCGTTCCTTCATCGTGCATGTGTGACGTTGCAACGAAATCGTTCCTCCGTTTGAATTTATAAATGTTTTTTGCCATTTTTGTCAGATTCTTTTAATTTAGGAAATGGCGTTTTATGCCGTGGCGCTAAATATGTTGTGAAAAGTTGTGTTTTCGCTGTGTGAAGCAAATCGAAAGTTCTATTGTTAAAAATCGCCGCTCAGCTTACAACAGTCCTATTTGCAATTACAAAACTTTGGAATGCACAAAAAGTTTGTCCTTAAACATGTAAATTTGTTCTGTTGGTACTGAAATATGATTGGGTTTGGAAGCAAACCAAACACTCCGGAGGTATGCTTGGCTTCTGCGATGTTGCTGAGCGCAACACTCAAATACCATTGTTGGGATGAACTAGGTTTGGTTGCGCGTAAGATCAATGCCTAATGCCCACACACCGAACTGTGAATAAGATGGGCTGCTTTCCTGTCGAATAAATTTGGATAGAAACGCCGTTGACTGACTCATCGAACCATCAGATGTGCGTAGTAGAGCATTGCTCAGTGTTGTCAGGTTAGGTTTTTAAGACGATGGAATGTTGAGGTACCTCCAGCACGATTGCTTTTAATTACACCCGCGGTCATGTGTTTTGCTCTGAGTATTAATGTTACTATCCTTCGAGGCAATAACCGACCGCTGTTTCTTGGTTAACCAAGAAACTACAAATGATGCTTTATGCTATAATTCAAGGTTTCTCACCGATTTGAGCCAGGTGGCAGTTTTACTTGAGTCGTATACTGTTAAGGTGGTGTAGTATCTTTAAGATGCTGGCATGTTTTCTAGTTCGTCGCCAAAGCTTCAAGACACCGGCTGACCAATGTCGTTACGTGTTATATTTGAAAAACATTCAGGCGAACGCTTCGATACAATGCAAAGAACTCCTAGCAGCCTCAATCAACAGAAAAATATGAACATTGCAGGCAGAGCAGGCGTTTTCTGAGAAAAATTCCACGACCAGTTGAATCCAATACATTTTACCTGCGAGGGAAAGTCAGCTGCAGCTGTTTGCGATGCCAACACCGTTGGCAGGTTTCAAAACCTGATAATGATGTTATTTGTTTTATAGACACCCTTCTTTCCTGCCAATTACAAGTGCGAGGGTGTTAGTTTAGTGTCGCACAACAACTACCTCCTATTTTCTTGCCGGAACGACTATCCCCAATTTTGTTTTCAGGAAATAAATGAGCTATAACAAAGGGATATGCTTCACTGGATCTACAAACGTGAATTCTAAATTGTCAATTTTCGTTGGACGAAGCGTGCTTGAAAATAACGGGAAACAAACCCTTTGACAACCGTATTGTATGCTACGTATGCACATTTGTTATCCACCCAAGACTGCAAATCCCCTCGAGCATAAGTTGGGCGTATGGGTGCAGCCTTAAAATGACAGAAAGGCATCTGGCGTACACAACGTCTTCTGCACAATTTTTGACGATGTGCGCTCTCGTTTAAAGCATGACTTCGTTTTTATTTAACACAAGAAGTTAATCGCAACGCCGCTCAAATCAAGCTCACTTTGCCACGCATCTCGCTATAGCAAAAATTTTGCGGGCTTCGTTTGAAGCAGAGACGGTGCAGAGTGACGGACTAAAAGTTTCGGGCGAGACGTTTGCAGTTGTCGCTCTTGGCTGACACAGTCTGGAACTGTGCGTTTGATTTCGGCGTTTTAATGACTTAGTTAAGCAACTGTCATTGGTTGAATATCAGGTTTTCGTTTCTCTGTTCAGCATTGTCTTCACAAAGTTTAACTTCTGAAATCGAACAGTCGTGATTGAATCACTTCAACAGCAGCGGCTAAATATTTAACTGAGACGTTCTTGTTTTGCGCGTCGTGACTTGTGCTTGAATGCAACCTGCAACCTGCACGTGTGTGAAGAGAATGAAGAATACGACGAAATCGCTCTCATCAAAGCTTTCAACAAGCACAAAGAAGAGAGCAACATCCCGGCCGCCTCTTCCAGTTCGTCGGCGTCATCCCCTGCCGTCATCAGCATTGCTGGCAACATAGGGGAGAATCCGGCCAACAGCATACAAGTTCTAACGAAGAAACAAACGGATCTGGACCAGAGGATGGTCAGGTAAGATTGCATCGCTCTGCGTCGACAGTATCTGATCAGAGGTTTTTGGTTTCAAAATCTTTTTCTTAGTCCTTCGTTAAAAATACGTGTGAATCTGCTTTTACGCCGAAAAACATGCAAGAAAATTTGATTGGTTGTATGCCAAGCATAGGGAGGTTAGGTTACCCTTGTCGTGGATTTGAACTTTCTGGTAGGGGAATTGTGTGTCCAAAACACTGTGGGTCTCGTTATTTCTGAAACATTTACCAACTGTGGTTTTTCTTCATGTTTTGTTGGTCCGCGTCATACGAGCGCCAGATACACCGGATCGAACAACCTCGGATAATTGTTCGATTCTCAGAACGCGCAAACATGTGTGACGTCAGTAGTGCGTCATAAATGCACCTGGCTTGATTAGCTATCCGTTCGTTTTCGTGGATTGTGACGTATTTCTCGTAAGAACCGACTGCCACATACTGCTTGAACTATAACGAGCCAGTTGAAGGTATTGGGAAGGCGGTAAAAACCATCTGTGTTCGTAAATCCAGTTCATGATTACGCGAAACAGCTTTCCACATTCGTAGCGTCTTGGATGAAACGTGTGTTCAGGGAAGCTTGTCGTTCTTACGTTTTACTTGGAAGCCGCAGGCGCACGGGGAGCTTTGGTTTTGGGAAGGAAAAAATATCGATTTCCCGAATTTTTACCACTAACATACAATTTTCAATAGGAAAGTTTTGCAGCGATGATTCTGCTTAACTATACTGCCCAAATATATCGGGCAGTTTTACGCGAATTTTTTTTAAGCTTGTCCGAATCTGGACGTGCTGCAATTGCCTCCCCTGCCTCCGCCTCGTACGCCCATGCTGGTCGCGCATACGTTTTACCTGGAAGCGATTTCGATTCGGTCTTGGGTCGATTTGCTTGAAAATCTCTGCTCACCGAAGAAATAACGACTGAATTCAGTCGAAAATTCTAGAACCCATTTCACTGACAGGGTGTAAAATTTTTGAATACATTGATTCGAAAATGTGTATGAAGCTGTTCTCACAAATATCATGCGCGAAAATTCCAACTTCCCAATCGTTTGTGCCGAAATTCTACAGCTGCCTGATACCGCTCAGAGTCAGCGATAGATCTCATGCATTCTCATTCATTCAATTTTACATCCTCGTTTTCTCTGACTGGGGAAGGTCGAGTGGCAGCATCCCCAGGGCACGAGATACCTCACGGTTCTCGGCAACATCTGGATGTTCTGCTGGCTCCACACCAACTCTGAACCGAGCAAGGTCGGAGATGCAATTACGCCAGGTGGTCCTTGGTCGACCCTTGGCTTTCGCTTAGGCGTACCCAGAAGGACTTGCCTCGCCGAACGTTCCTGGGTCATGTTGGTCAAGTGGCCCACCTATAGTAACCGAGGTCTCTCTATTCGCAGAAGTGGCTCGACTTTCAGAGTTTAACGAATTTCACAGCTGCGTACGTGATCGCAAAGCGTCATGCCGTGAATTTTCCACAAAAATTCCATCTCTGCCGCGTGCACGTCAGACACTTTTTCAGCCATTACCCAAGATTTATGACCATAGGTGAGGATCGGAACAAACACCGATTTAAAAACTGACACCATTGCGGTGTTTGAAAACTCCGATTTAAAAACTGACACCTTTGCGGTGTTTGAAAACTCCCGTATTGTGACCACAGAGCGACAGAGCTCACGCAGAATTACCTTGGCTTTACCAATCCGTGCACCAATCTTCTTGTTCCGCTTTCCGTCACGCGTGAATACCACCCCAAGGTAATTGAACTTCTCGACCTGCCGCCATACACTGCTGCTCACCTGCAGCGTATGATGCCTTGAGCTTCTGGAGGGACATGATACTTCGGTCTTTTTAGTGCTAGTTTGGTCGCACGCAACTGAAAACCGCTCAAGTGGATGCAGAAGGCCCTGTTGAGAAGATGCTAGCTGTACCAAATCGTCCACAAAAAGCAAGCGGTTGATCCAACAGCTTCGAACAGTGACACCCTGGTCGACTCGGTTGTGGCTGTTCGTCCAATTCATATAGACTATGAAGAGAAGTGGTGATACCACACACACCCTTGATATTGGAGTCCAACCTCCACGGTGAACGATTGTGATATGACTACGCCGACATGGTGGACAAACTATGTCCCGCTCCGGTACATAGTGCATTCCATCCTGTCTCCCATTTTTGTGTACGGGTATAATCACCTCGCCTTGCCAAACTTTCGCTGCTCTTCTAGAATCCCATGCCACTTGACACACAAGAGTCAGTAGTCAGAGAAACCCTCTTTCTTCAAGGCTTGAGTATTTCGTGTCGGATTTCATCGCAACCTGCAGCCTACCCCGCTTTTAGCGTTACGACAGCTAGGAAGACTTCGATTGCAGAAATGGCATTTACGTCACCCAAATGCACTTCCATACTCTCCCTCTGCCGAGGATATCCTTCTCATTGCTGATTGTGACAGCATTTTGGTCTTTGTTGGATGTAGCAGTACTAGATTTTTGCCGCGGAAACGCCGGATGGTTTGCCAGAACAGTTTGTTGGGTTGCTAGTAATTGGCATGCAGTTTGTGCTCAAAATTATCCCGACATTGCATTTTGGACTTTTTCACCGTGAGGATTACGAACTTCCGCACCTCAACGTGCCACGAATGCAAAGAAGAGTGGGCTTTGTTCTGAAGCCATGCTTGTAAATTACTTTCTTTGCTCGAATATCATCTTTAACTTCGTAGTTCCACCACAGGGTTACTCTATTAGCACCATTCGTCACACCAATTCGTTTCCATCCGCATACTCGAGCAGGAGATAAAGCAACAGCTACCACTCCACCTCCGCTCTGCATTCCAGGAGCAGGAGTTTTCCGAACATGGACTATGCGCTGTCCGCAGTGGTTTTTCTTGTATCTTTGTCCACCAGGATGTCTCACTTTATTTGGTAGGACCTCCTAGTTCTGCACAAACGTGTCGGCCTCGTTGTTTTTTTCCAAAGGAATGCTGCACATCACCAGGTGGTGATAGGTCGACAGTTCTGCACGCTTTTTGACACGAACGTCCAACACTGATTGAAACAAATCAGCTGAAAGTGTGCAGAAAGCAATGAGTAACCGTTGACCCAAACGAATCTCTGCAGCAGGTGTACTTGTGCAAATATCTGTGTTGGAAGAAAGTATTCATGATGCACAGTGCGTTGTTGTAGCACCTTTTCAGCAGGAGTTATCATAATTTTTTCATAATGTTAATCCTTGGTTTGACGTCACCTTTTTCCTCCATGAATTCCAGGTACTGTGTACTTGCGTTTTGGGCGTACACCTGTATAAAACACAGGGGGTGTTCTAACTAACAGCTTCAACCTCACCATGTATACCCTTTCTTTTTTCCGAACCTCCCATCTGCCTAAAGCCGGAACGCCGTCCTTGGTCATGCGCGCGACGACCGTGCACGTTGGTATTGGTTGATTTTGCGCATTTCATGGCAGTAACTAACTAGATTAAACTGTTGGATGAACCGGTTGCGCCATTTGCAAACCAACATTTCCAAAATCAGGGGGTACCACGGGAAGGCGTTGCTGCGGGCACGTTTGTGTGGGTAGGGCCTTGAACTAAATCGACCGCAAGCGCAGCCTGGCAGCAATTACTACACCCGAAAAGGAGGCATAACGCTTTGCACTGCCACTTTTTCTTAACTGGATAGGGCGGACAATGTTTTGGTCTCTTCTGCCACAAAGTGAATGAAATTGTTTATTCGCAACACCTTTTTATTCCATACCGGCAGCGATTTTACTTCGCAAGTCCACCTGAATTGCAAAGATGTCCGACATCATTTAGACCGTTTGAAAATCGAACCCTGAAAAGCAAAAACTTCAGCGAAATCAACAGATCGAATTGTAACCCCGGAGCGGTGTACCCAACGTGGACGTGGCATACTCATTAAAAACTGCGTTCTTCTCTATGTATNTGGTTATTTTCCTGAAACGTAGGGAGCGGATCTTGACAGTGGAGGGTTTATTTTTAGTTTATTTTAGTAGCGCTACGATCTCTTTTCGCGCATGGTTCGGTTACTCACAGTATGCAGTTGCCGATTGGAGCAAGACTGGTTAAACTGCTTGGCAACGTTTCAAATATGACGTATTTGTTCTTTTCGTCGTTGACTTTTTCGCAATCCGTCCCTAATCCGCTCTCTTCGCTGCAGCCTCGATCACCACGTGCGAGAACTTGTGGCGAAAATGGACAATCAGCTCACGCAGATGAAAGACATTTCAAGCAAGCTGGTAACATTGGAAGGCCGGCTGGAATCGCAAGAACTTCGGTAAGGTTGTATTGCCAGGGAAAGGGCAAAGCAAATCTTTATCGCACAACCTGCGTTAGGCAGCTCACGATGCTAGCTCTCTTTCGTTTCGTTGTTGTTTCACTGGCCAAACGTTCTACTGACGTCATATGCGTCGAAAGTGAAGTTTGTGACACAACAGACATGCTGTCAGTCACGCTTCAGGCATGAACCGTGCGATGCCTGCTACCGCATGTTCTGCAAATCGGCAATTTCAGTCGGCATCTCTGGCGTTATACAGGGTGTCCATAAAGTCTCTTTACAATTTGAAAAAAATTATTAAAAAGTGAAATGATGAGATATCGCAATGAGGTTTGTTTTATGTTAATCAGTATTTCATAAAGTTTTTATTGACACATTAAATACACTT
>JGI24021J15306_10012038_pt1 | contig 10744 bp, 11 predicted proteins | sample Ectturendosymbi1_FD_15306 | JGI IMG/M metagenome (IMG submission 15306) | reverse complement strand
AAAAAAGTTCATATTTCAACACAAGTGACAAAAAGGCCTTCAATTTTCGCCAAAAGTATAATGTGAATTTTATCGATTTCTTTGCAGTTTCATCCTGTTTAATATTTATCAGGAAATTTGTCTTCAAAACCACAAAACAAGTCACAAAACAAAGACAAAGCACAAGTTCAAAGCGGCGCTCGAGGAAGATAGGAGTGAAGGGGCGCAATGATCACTTTTTGAATTACAGTCTTTTAAATAAAATCACATTGAGTGACCAATTGAGGTGTACTGATACTACAGCGGTCGATTCCTATCAGCCACGTTGTTGTTGTTGGAAATAGCAAGCGTAAAAGCCACATCATCAAATGCAGTTCAAACTGTTGCAGTGAAACAAACGTTTAATGGGGAGAGAAACCAATTCTCCGGAGCACTCGCTTCAGCTTCGTTAAATTTTTATGGTGGGGTCATCATCACCCCAAACACTTAATTCAAAGAACCCCGCATGTTACGTCATCAAATAGTAATGTGTTGGGTCCTCTCGTTAAAAGCCACGTTCTGGAGGGGGAAGGAGATGTAGTTTCAAGATTCCGCTGCTACGTGAACAAGTATGACGTCGGACTCAGGGCTTTAAATGATGGAGATGGGAATCTTACTATAAAAAGTTTTGGTTGATGGGGTCAACAAGAAACAAGAAGGTCATCATCAGCTAACGACAAAATATAGGTTATCGAGTGTTTTCAGCAACGAGCCACCGATGGTAAATGAGGGACAGCACGAATTTCCTCCCCTCGGGGAACTGCCCCCAACGTTTAACGAAAGATTGGATCAAACAATTGCGACATTACTGAAAACATGTAAATAATTCTTTCCAAACAAAGCAAATAGATTATTTTTCTGATTTTCGTTTGACATTTTGACAGGGAAGTTGCAGAGGCATAACGAGTCTTCGCTGGTTTTGGTGGAAAGAGGCTGTTTTTTATTTGTGTGGACTTTAAAAATTGTAACTCTCATCTTCTGGCTTCCTGGTGTGGAATTCCATGCTTTGCAATCTTTTTCTTTGCCCGGATATTTGTTTTCCCGGATGATACCAACGCCTGATCGCGGCTGATGAATGGCTCAGAAATGTAAACGTTTGTTGGTTTCGCGAAATGAAGTACGACCTTGCTCAACAAATTATAAAGTAATAGAAAATTGACTGCAGCTATAGGAAATTGATTTTTACTGTAAGTAGTTTTTAAATTTCTTGAACTTTTTAACGGGTTTCATTCAAAGAGTTTTGTTTCGAGTCCATGTCAATTTCATCACTTCATCCGAAAACATACCATCACAGACTTTATTCATTTTTTAGACTGTTTCCGTCTGCCACTGAAAATAAATTTTAGTTCAGTTCATTATAATGAACTGTTTAGGACTACTTTCAGCGAAATAGTTTTGGTTAAATTTGTTTCAGCTTATATAATCATAGCAATTCTCGGCTGAAATCGGAATCAATGTCTTTGTCTAAAGATTGAAGAAACAATCAACTTCTACAAAAAATAAAAGTGAAGAAAACAATGTTTAATCGCTTTGAAGAAAACAAGAACCATTTTAGATACCGGGAATGATTTTCGTGTCGAAGAGTTTGTTGATGACGGAACGGAGGCACTCGAGTTTGATGCTAGACTTTGGTTTCTTAACAGTTTGCTCAATTCTGATCCGTTTCTTTTGAACGAATCTCTTGTGCTGTTCGCCCCGCGGTATGATGCAATGGACATATTCTTTGAATGATGCATCTGCAGAACGCATCAAAAATGAAGAGGCATCTTCATCCATACAACTTCATGAGTGTATTGCTTGTGACACCTCGCGTAGTAAGAATGAAATGCCGCTAAATATTGCAAACGTTCGTATATGAACGATTTTTTTGCTGAAAATTAAGCCGTAATTTGATTGAATGTAATCGCTTGGTAGAGATAAAAATTTAAACTTATTTACAAATATTTGGTGGTTGTTCTGCAGCAGGGTCGGTACCTTCACAGGGTTTTCGTCTTCTTCACAAAGGTCTTCTAACTCTGTTACGTCATCGGCGGCTTCTGCGGTGGCTTTCTTACCTGCAAGCAGCATAACTGTAGTGGTTATTTCAGTTTCCATAAATTCACATTGCAAAGCAGGTTAAACCTTTCAAATCGGATCGCATCAGTCGCAACCAAGGTGTTCTACCAAACATTTGACGAAATCTTGAGTTTTTAGTTACAATTCTCTAATGTCGTCTCTTTTCTGGGTCATCTTTCTGCCAATAAACCCTGTTGATGGCTGTTAACTTTACATGCATAATTGGAGAAAAACTTCCACAACACAATTATAGCAAATCAAATCATCAAACAACCAAGTTAATCTGACACTAATCAATTTCATCACCAAAGCTCTATGCAACACAAAAACACTTTGAAAGTACCAACATAGATCGTAAAGATGCACAAATGATACCGGTGCTATAGAAACGTTCATTGTTTGTAAATAAGTGATGAGACAAGTGATGAATAAAATCATTATTCATATTTTGTTCCAGTAAACGAGAAATCGGCTTTTGCCAAATACGCCAGGGAAGGGAGCAGACAGTTTGTTTGGAGGTCACTTACTGTTGCAGGAGACAACTGGAGGTCACTTACTGTTGCAGGAGACAACTAGCAATGAAAGACTTTCAAAAGTAAATCAAATGACGTCACAGAATAACACGACACCAAGTGTTCAAACAAGTCCATTTATCTCAGTTGTGACGTTGAGGCCAAAAGTGAAGTCTACTTTGTCTAAGTACTGATTCATGCATAAAAATATTTACCTAACATTGCCTGCACACTTTTGTAAAAGAATCACATGGATTTCGTACAAAAACAAAAAGGTTGCAAAGTTTTTTAACTGCCTTGTGTCACAGCGGCACTCGCGGTTCAACTGTCCTCAAACGAATCTTTTTTTGTATGAATTGCCTCTAAATCCAGGATGTAACGGTCATCTCCAAGCGGTGCCCGTTTCATGGTGGAAGCCGCTGAAGCAAGGAAAAGACAGAGTCCAAGCATAACATCTCCAGTGGTGCAGCAGCTATTGGAACGTTCCTTTGACCGAGTTTGAAAGCGCCATGGAAGTTCGCATTCATTTCTTTGTTCAAGGCTCAAATTTTTCCGAGTTCGGGACCAGTGAAGAGAAGCGACCGCTTTGTTATGAACCTTCGGGGACAGGTCCACAGTTTTTGATGCCATAATTTAGAGCCGCTTTGAGGCATAACTTACTCACAAATAAAATAAACGATAATGATTTTCATGTCTTTTAGACGGCAACTACAATTCAGGTGTACAGTAGGTCTAATTGTGCTTTGCTTACGTATCAAGCTGTAATCACCTTAACAGTTAGTTAGCCCAACAATTCGTAAAATATGGATTACCCAAATAATTTTTGTCAAACCACCCGAAAAAATATGGATTGCTAAAAAAATTTTGATTCTTTAAAATATGGTTTGTCAACAAAACTCATGTACTGAAAACCAGACAAAAGAGCGGTTTGTGAGTATAAGCCGGTAACTATTATGCGTGCTTGTATGCATCCACATCGTGACCACATCCTTGTATTCTAAGCACTTATCCGTGTCTTACTCTTAAATTGCTATTGTTCCAAATTTCCTAATTTGAGAAAGATAAACAAATGAGTCCAGCGGCTCTTAAACTTTTTCCAACCACGATCCATCATCGCTTAGAATGACGTCACGTGACCTACAAACGTTTTCTGATAAAATGATGCTAATCAAAGAAGAATATAGTGTAGTTCATTTTCGCCTCTTTTATCCATGTATTAAAAGTTGAAAGAGTTTGTTTTCTTGTTTTGTTGGGCTACATCAAAATTGTTTCCGTTGCCCAGCACCCCGTGACTCATGATCCACAATTTAAGAAATATTGCTTCAGTTTAGTGTCTAAAGCTAAGGCAGCGATTGTAGGCATTTGCTATGGCGATTTGCCGCCTCAGCACAAGCCTTCCGGGGCAAACAAAGCGCTTTCAAGATATTTTTAAACATTTTGCTGGTCAAGATCAACTTCATAATGTTTTAATATCATTTGGCAACAGTGTAGGGGAAACTGATGATGCCTACTTAGTGGATACTCTGTCAAGATCGTGGTGCAGATTCTTAGCTGTGAAAAGATTCCTTTGGACAGTGCAGTACCTTACTTGCAACTTCGTTCAGAAACACTCAGGTTTCTCACAAAGGAATGCTTAGTTATGCCTCGAGTGCATTTCCTAGTTTGAAATGTGCTTTGGAAATTTAACGTATGAATATCTACTATTTTCAAATGTGTCCCGATTGTAAATTGTGTTTTATTCAGTGATTCGTTTGTCGAAATAACGTTTCTTCATATAAATAAAGCGATTTGAAAAATTAGAAAAGTAACACTGTCTATCGAAAGGAATCCTATCGCAGCCAAGAACCAGACACTGCCATGAGCTCGACAGAGTACATATTTCCGCAACGGAGTAGGGCTTTTCAACTCTTATTTAACAAAAGAAGCAACAATGAAATAAACACACTAAGAAGGAAAGGTGAATCGCAATTGGATTCAACACAAATTAAGGACGTTGGAGTTGATGTGAGAGAGACATCAGGCATGTTTTTGCCTGTATTTTCTTTTCTCAGGTACTGAAGTTTCGCAATTTACAATATCTTTGCAATTTTTGTTGATTCCTAATGACAGATTTGCCCCAACTGTGTGTAGAGGCTGATATTGGTTGTATCTGATTACATATTTCTCTTTTGAGAGTAAACGAATAACTGATTGAAAGGTCGGCTCGTAAGCCAATGCTTGAGATTTTCTCTCGAAGATCAGCCATGCATGAAAACTTTACCTCTCAACGTTCAACCAACATTGAGCCTTCGGTATCAAAATTGCAAGAGGTTAAGTTTTTGCAGTACATCTCTCCCCAAATATCCCCTATAGCTGCGGGCTTGTCTCACAACATGTCTGTGTGTAAAGTCGCAAGTACTATTTCTCCAATCCTCAGCGCGACTGAACCCAGATTTGAACCCAGTCTACCAATGTGAGTGGCGCGTAATCTACCATTGTATTTATCAACCGCCTTGTGAACATTTCTGCAAGATCATTAATATTTTATATTTTTATCTCAGCGAAGCGCTGCTCCAGGTATTTTCTCTTCATCGCAAGCATGATCAGTTTTTGTGAGAGAGCCAGAGATGTTCACATATATCCAAGTAGATCGGTGGATTTCAACCTGGGGGTCGCGACCCCGGGGGGTCGTGAACCATTCATGGAGGGGTCGCGAGTAGATATTTTAAGCACACAGCTGTGCTACATCAGATTTATGCGAGATTTAGATGGGGGTCGTTGATTCGTAGTGGGTTTCTAGAATGGGTCGCGGTAGAAAAAGGTTGGAAACCACTGGAGTAGACGCTGTCGGTTGTTTATGTTGATATCGCTGAGCTCATTGAGATTGGTCAAAAACGGCCGATATTTTATCACTAATTCGCAAAATGGAAAGCTTGCTGTGAAAACGATGTATTCCGACAGAAACATTATAAGTGAAATTGGGGTACCACGCATAAAATCTAAAATAGGCTAGGTGTTATCGAAATTCAAAAAAGTTATTAAAAATGGCCCATACCACTCCAAAGCAGATCGAAATGTTGAACAAAATATGTTTATTGGCAATAAGATATTGTCAAGGCTGCGTGAGTATTTCCTATCATTTTGCGTAAAACACTGCGCCTTTTTCGCCAATGCTCCAGTTCACCAAAGTAACAAAATGTTTGTGAAAGTACATGAAGCACAGGCATGTAAATAGCAACTGATGAACAAACATGTTTTGCAGCTTGTCTTTTGTCCCAATTCAAAGATACATTTTTCATATTTCGTGGTTCGCAGTTCGGAGAGTCGTGAAGAGCGGACGTTTATGTCATGATCAACTGGTCACGGGGGCATGGAGGTGGTGTAAGATGATGGTTTATCAGATATGGTGCAAGCTTTCTTATGTTGATCTACTTATGTTAAATCACTTTCGGTTTCGGCAGAGTTTGCAATAAACCGTTGCTATTAATATTTAACTTTCGTGTTTTTTCTGATCTACGCGAATTTAATATTTTGCTTATGTTGTTTACTACAAGATCTAAATCAGCAGCAACTACAAACCCACTTTTGATCAATATCTTTCCTTTTAAAGCCGAAGGTGAAGGAAGCTTAACTTCTTTGTCACCAGGAACGAGAGGACAAGAGAGAATCTCACTCCCCAAGATAGTCTGCACGAAATAATACCATTAGCACAAGAAACCATTTGCAACAAATCAAACGAAGTCAAGTATTTTCCCATTGACATGCTTTTAACAGCAAGACGAGATAAGCGAGTAAAGCATTCGCAAAAGTTTAAAACATAAAATACGTAAGCGTTGGCAAAGTTTGAAATATTGTTTCTACGTTGTGCCACCTGTACTTTGCTAGATTCCAGCGCTTATATTGCGACTAAAAAGTACGTCCTTGCAAACTTCAACCCGGATAGAAGCTAGAACGAACCGCTGAACCACAAGATTGGGTGAAAACAAGTTTTAATGAAACATTTTCGTAGCCGACCATTTAATGGATGACATTGTTCGTTTCATAATGGAGACATTGGGAAAAATTACCTTGAGATAGTAAGCCATTTTCTCTTGTTGACTGACACTGCAGTGCAACTCGATACTAAGAATAAGAGGATACATAGAAGTTTCAAATGCATGTTTTCCTATTACTTCTATAGCATCTTTGAACTTGATCTTCGACGTGAATGTGTGGCCGTGATAAATGACTGGTTCGCCATCCGGCCCGTCCCAACAGTCTAGCTCCACACAGCGGCAGCCCTTGAGCAAAGCACTGCGAAACAAATGACAAGTTCAGTTGTTCAGAGAACAGCAATATTTATTAGGAGACTAATCATTGCTTTGCTTTTTCACACGCTTTACTTTTTGTTTCACAATACAACAGTAAAAGTTTGCCAATTCCTTGATTTCAACCACAGTTGTAGAAAATGTGATTAAAGACGTCGCTCTAAACTTCTACTATTATGTTTGATTATGATGGGCACCTTTACAAGCTTCTCACAGTTGACGTAACAAAATCCACTCGAAGTTGTTGACCTGTGAGTTTGTGAAGCAGCCTTTCTTTTTGAAAAATACGCAAATTAACGCGAGTTCCAGCAAAACTGATTGAAAACTAACTGGTGTAAATAATAATTCTGCTGATATTAAAAAACGTAGACCACGTCCCTGGCTGCCCACTTAAAAGTAGCTTTTGACAAACAACAAATCTTTCCTGCTGGCAGCGGCTTCTGTTTAGTTTTTGAGCGATAGCCCAAAGTACGTAGTGTTGATTTTTACAGGCCTAGAAGCAAACTTTACTCAAAGTTCAAAGATGCCAAAGATGACAGAAGTATTTTTAGTTAAACTTTTTCATGATGCACTTAGTCAATTTTGGTGGACACAACATTTTATCGTATATCCTGAAATCTTTTCAGAAACAAAACAGTTTGAACTCTATGCATACCTCAAGACATCTTGGATTGAAAGACCAGTGTCAAGCGAAATTTCTAACCTAGCCAAGGATTACTCGTGACAGGGCAAGCGAAACCTCTGACCTCTGCGAAATTTCGGACCCATTCTTGTATATCAGTTATTTCACTTCTCAGAGTAAAGGAATAAACTTTGACGATGAAGTTTTTGATGTCTGTTATGAAAATAAATCTTTTGGTGAGACGTCAGACACTCCACATTAAACGACAGTTTGGGAATAACTAACCACTCAAAAATATTTGACTTTGTCTTAGATGTCACTTGATTTTCCTTTTCTAAACCTAAACCCTAAAGCTAAATCCTGGCCCTAATCATCGGTTTTCAGAATATTTGATGTCTCCGTGAGCAGCCACCACTTGCGAAATGCATGACCTGGAATATCACTCTGCGCATGCGCAGATAACGTAAAGTCAGCGATTTCGCAAGTCAGAAATTTCGCTTGACACTTGCAAGACATGACGGAAACAAATGTAAGTTTTTCTGCCAGCAACTGATTCCTACTTACTGACATCATGGCCGTATTGCTACGAAGGAAGAAAACAAGGTCACAAATCATACCAGCCGTCTAACAATGCTGGTAAAACCAAGATAATTCAAATAGTAAAGCAATGTCCCTGTGAGTCAAGCTTAAAGTTGCTGGAAGTACTTAAAAGTTTTTGCCTAGAAACTCACCAGTTATCAGCACTTCAAACAACAAAACTTTTTCTGTAAACTCTGCGCAGATTGAGACGTTCCTTCAGATTTGTCTTTGAACTAAATTTATTGCAATATTTTCTATCCAGAGATAATAAATACGTGTATCCGTTTTATTCAAAGTAGCTTTTCAAATAAACGACATATTTACGAAAAGTATTCTCCGCCTTCACAGTGATAGAGACTTACTACATGTAAGCATCAGTGCTGCTTGGCTCTGTTAATTGATCACCAGTCAGATATGTGTTGTGGGATGAAGCGATGTAGTAATGGCTCAGTGGTTGCTTCATATCTTGATACACCTGTAACGTTTACGCTGCTGGCACTTTAACCGTTTCAATAAATTGCCATTTACAAAATCAGCGTAGCATGGGGGTGAATCAGGCAAGTGCAACAGTCGTATCTCTACGAAAATCCTGAGTACGCCCTTCAAAAATATAATATTTATGCATACCCTGAGGAGAGGTTTATTAAATTTTTAATGGATGCACCTCTTAAAAGTTCAACAAACAACAAATTTCAGTTTTTAGTCCAAACAAACCAATGCATGCTGCGTTTGCTTAGGGTTACCTGATCATGCCGCCAATTAAATATTTCACAGAAAGTAGAAGATAAATACAACGAAAACCCGGGCAAACTCATCAGCGATTGCGTCCTTGCTTCATCGTCAGACTCATAATCATTGATTATGACGCGACAATCTCCTTCGGTCACTTCGGTGTCTTTCTGAGACATCTGGCAGCAAACAGCCATTTTTTAAAAATGAGCAACCAAAGTCCATGCAACTCTTATCAAGTGCAGGAGCACTCATTAGTTTTTATTTTTCAGAAGATAGCGATGCTGCTACAACATCATGCGTTATACCTTGACCTCAACTCAAAACTTGGCATTTCCAATCGTTTCGCTGTAACATTTCTTGAGCAAGCGCAAGCAACCACCTTAATAAGAAAACTAACATCCAAAAAACGATGTACTGAGAATGCGTCACCCATTTTGCCAGTATATGTATATTTAATTATTTTTCGGTGTTTCTGTGACATCACACTGCTTTGCTTCATGGGAGCTCCTCCTGATGCTGATTGTTTAAATGTTAAACGTTATTTTTTAGAGTACTTTGTCAAGTGACTTTCTTCTGTGCTGAGATCAGGATGCGATACATCACTACATCTGTTTGATTTGCATGTTTTGTGCTTTACTGCCATGCTTGGCATTACAACTTACACTTCTTTCAGAGACACTGGTGATGCTTTGTGTATGAAAATGTTTCATCTCCATGTAAATGCACTACACACTGATTCAGAGCCGGTGATTCATGGAATAAAAACTGCTGAACACAGCAAGATATACTGTATATGAAGACACAAGAGTTGGTGTTCAATACTAGCTGCTCCCAATGATCCGTGGACCGGGACAGTGATACCCCCACGTGGTCGTCGGATGAATTGCGTTCGCTTCGCACCACCACCGCCCCTGCAATCACTGATTACTCTGAAGTGCGCATGCGCAGTATCACCAGGCTATTTCCACACAGTGAAATCTCATTCTTGTGCACTTGCAACATTCCGAATTTCATATCGCATATACAGCGCATAGCCCAATAATTCCCAACCGAGAGTCCACAACAAGATTTTAGGGGGTCCATGACCTTTGTATGAATGAGATATAAAAGCAAAATTGCGAAATGCAAAACTATCCACCGTAGTGGTCTATTTTGCAGAAGACAAGAAATCAAGCTCTTTGAAAATCCAGGCTACCGGGCATCACAAGATCTGGCTCATATGAATGAACATGTTTATGTACTTTAACAAAGGTATGCAAGTTGTCATTTAATCAAATTCAATGGGAAGTTTGATACGGTTTGTATTGAGTAGCTTATCCAAACGAGGAGAAGTTTCTGACGGCACATCTTACATTATCTTCCAGTTCAAGGCGATTGCTGTGAGTAGTTTTGATGAGAAGCTTTGTTGAGAAGCCGAACTCGGATAAATATTTGGAAGCCAGGGTTGCGGAGTCGGTGTCGGAGTCGTAAGGAGTCGGAGGTTTTTGGGTGGAGTCGGATTCCCAAGAACGCTAGGAGTCGGAGTCGGACTTTTTTATCCGACTCTGACTCCGGAATTCCAAAGGAAAATCATCACACTTTAATTTAGGAGTCCTAACTCGTGCCTGTTGAAATGGTGCAATTTCTCTTGAAACTTTTATTGAAACAGAGAATTCTTGCTGTGTACCACGACTCCATTGCTTGCTAGTTGCTACAAAACGTTGAAAGCCAAACTTCATTAGCGTTATGTTAGGGTGCTGGAGTCGAGAGTCGGTGTCGAAAATTTTGGAAAGGTCGGTGTCGGACATTTTGGAAAAGTCAGAGTTGGAGTCGGACATTTTTACCTCCGACTCCGCAAACCTGGTGTAATGGTAATGGTTTATTGTTTCATATGACTCAGCCAACAAGCAGAAGCATCATAAAAGCCATCGCATGCAGTAAACCAACCATTAGCGAACATT
>JGI24021J15306_10012037_pt1 | contig 10744 bp, 9 predicted proteins | sample Ectturendosymbi1_FD_15306 | JGI IMG/M metagenome (IMG submission 15306) | reverse complement strand
AGCAAGCAACAGTACGAGAGATTGCGAGCATGATCTCTATTGTTGCTTGCTGGCATGGTGCGAAGCTTTGCGCACATGCCGCTCGGGATTTCCGATCGCAACAGTGGAAAAACGTTTGTGGAAGTTTGAGGCTATTACACTACTTGCCTGTTTTGAAAAATTAAAAAGTAGGTTTAAATTATTAGGAGATCTGCAATCACTTCATATATTTCTTTAGTGTTAATAGATAGAAGAGTTTTTAACCTTCTCCGGGATATTCAAAAGCTTCTGTTTTAATAAGCGGTTTGTACTCCTTTAATCGGTGCTCTATTACGTGGTTTTCACTGTAACCATTTTCCACGTGTAAAGTATGTAGTGACAGGCAGGTGTTTGTGCAGTCGAATTTGGGCTATTTATTTAAGAATATGTTTTATCTGTACTGCAACTAAGCTAAATATTATGAGTCAAAGACCAAGAGACACAGGCCGAAAATATTAAGTGGCAGCCAAAGCAGACCTAAAGCTACGGCAAAAACAGACCGAAGCATAAAAAAAGAAAGGTGCGTTTGACAAGTATTTTAACCACTGAGGATACACCTTCAATGCCACACCGCATTGCGACAACGTAGGCAGCTAGCCTGGTCATGTTGCGCCAGACAGTCAAAGTGGAAGTTTATGTACGGGACGTGATAGCTTACAAGTCGTTTCCAAGGTGTTGATTCTGACAAAGAAGGAACCTCGTCATATGTGCATCTGATGACGCATGCGAGCAAGAAAATTCAAAATTTGGATTAACAAATAATCCTGCTACCTAGCCAGAGGTCATGAGTCGGAATGTTAGGGACTACGCCTGCAATCATAATGGAAGTTTTCCCCAGAAACGAGAGTGGTGGGACACGGTTTTCTAAGTTTCACTGCAAAAGAGTACCATCAAATGGTGAAGCGGCAGTTCATTCATGGCTGGCCTGGAAAGATAGAATGTTTTGCACTACTGCAAAAGCTTTCGGTTCTGGATACCTACTATCACAGCACTCAATACCTCTCCTCTCTGCAGGTACTACACCCTTACCTCCTTGCTGATCAGGGAGGTGCCTAGCCAGAAAGGAGGTATTTAATGAGTGTTGTAATTCTTTGAGTTATTGAGTTTAACGGCGCTGTCCATTGAAATCTCTGCTGGAGAGGTCTTGGCGTCACCCTTACGGGCCCCGCCTTTGTGAAGATTACCGATTTCTATAATTACGCCATGCACCCACTCAAAAATTTCTACACACCACTGAGTGGGGTCCCGCAAAAGTGTTTCAAATCGGGCCCCGCACTTGCTAACGCCGACCCGGAAGACATGCATGGCAGGCAGACTAGCTGCCTAACACAAAATGCCAAAGAAATACAGTAAGTGCAGAACATTGTTTTGGAGACGGTAAAAGGTAAGCACACAGGATAACCTTAAATCGCAAACGCTATTGCTCAATTACTCTTAACGCTTGGCTGTAAGCTTGTGCAATGTACACGTATAAGTGAACTTCATTTGCAACTCATATACGAGTAAGACCTACGCCAAGGGCCGGGTGGGATACATTTGCGCTGTAACTTCCATTCGGAATCGAACACTGCCAAATCAATGAATCACTGGCCAAACCCGCATACTCAGACGCAAAATAAAATGCTGTTGTGGTGGGCAAATACATGAGGTGAATGCAACAATCAAGACAGCATCAAAGCTCTCAGCCGTGCATCAGCTGACTTATTCAAAAANTGAAGTAATTCAGTGAGAAATCCTATGTCGACAAAATCTGTGTCTCTCAGCTCCCAAACTGAAAGCCCCTTACGTGTTNTTGACTAATTCTATCGCGTTCTTGCGAACTAGCAATGATGAAGCAGACGGACTCACGTCAGATTGGTTTTCTGGGCGCAAGCAGGAAACTTATTCGTATTTAAATGCACCAAAGTGTAAGATCAACATTGACGGCAGCATTTGCAACCATGAGCAACTAATTCAGCCGAAATAAACCCTGGCATCAGCCACCATCGACCCACACATGGACAAACTTACCTACGCCCTGAATCGGTACGTGCCAGAAAGTTTAGAATCCAGGCACCCCCACAGTGCAAGGTGGAAGAANACCAGCACCACTAATGAATACCTTAGTTACTCGATTGTAAGCTGCGTCCTAAAAGATTTTCTTCNTGTGTGCGGCGAACATTCAACGACTGTTTGCAATCGAGTAAATAAGGCGCAACGCATGTCTACCTCCGAACGCCTGCGCACAAAACCCGCCATCTTTCTGAGTCGTCGTTCTAACCAGGGTTGCGGAGTCGGAGGTTTTTGGAAGGAGTCGGAGTCGGATTTTTTTTCGACCCCGACTCCGGATGTCCAATTGCATCATTTTTACATCACAATCCTAAGTTGGGAGTTCTTGTTGAAATGGTACAATTTTTTTGAAACTTTTGTTTAAACAGAGATTTCTTGCGTTGCACCACGATTTCCATTGATTTTAACAGCCAAATTTTATACCCTTTATGTTAAAGAGTCGGAGTCGGGAGTCGGAAGTTTTGGAAAGGTTGGAGTTTATTTTACCTCTGACTCCGCAACCCTGGTGCTAACATGCACAAAAAAATAATTGTGATGCAAAGTAATATGGTGAAGTTGGAAAAGAAATAGAATCTCGTGATTGTATCAACACAGAAATTTACGTGCAATAGAACATTGAACGAGCGGAAACGTATATGCCGAAGTATGTGCTGGCCTTGATACGGCGCCAGAACAAGATCAGGCCAGATGCAATAATAAATAATTAGGACTGCGGTAGACGGACTAAAATACAAGCTAAGCCGTATCCGGCCTAAAGGCCTGAGTCGGGGGTTACCGACCCCTGGCTAAGTAATCTTAGGAGCTAGAGGTGCTTGTAGACAGTGTGGTTATGAAGGGATAAAAACTCAGCATGACACATCAGAGGTTTTGTCAACCGCGCGAAGCAGCCAACAACGAATTCGTTCTGTCTCTTGTGTACAAACGAGATTCATCTTCAGTGAATCTTAACCTATGGCTCATGACCATGGGTGGATATCAAAATTTAGGGGCCCGAGGCTAATTCTCAGGAAGGGACCCCAAAATTATACACTGAAGTTGTTGAGGGGCTTCTTTGGCACATTGGCACATAATTTTTGCTTTATTTTGAAAAACCCATGACTTGTTTCAGAACTTACGTGGTTCTAGAATATTACATATATGCTTTTCAAAACAATGCAAAAACTAAGTGCGAAACTCTCAAAGGGGGCACGGCAATTCTGAGGAGGGGGACCGAGGCGACAGCCTCGTTTGCCTCCCTTAGTATCCACCCTTGCTCAATGCTCATGACCCACGACTTGGTCACGGAAGCAAATTTTGTGGGCCACGGGAAGTCGATTCGGTAAAACGTATGATATAACCTTCACGCACAATATACTACAGTGCATATATTTCTAATAATGAAAACATTATTAGCCACCAAGGTGCGAACATTGCGTTATTCAAGTGACACTCTCCTAGCGACCAACACAAGCACTCTGTTTACTTCAGAAGAAACAGGAACAACGGTCTCATTTATTGATATACTAAAATTAAAGTGCATTTGTCATTTTTCATGTGTAACATTTGCCAGTAGTTTGGATTGAGCTGGATTAAAGCACCATTTTTTCTGTAATCGTATAGAGTTTTTGTGTACAAAACTGTAGCCTACTGCTGAAAATCTTATCAAAAAATCCTGCGCTGCTTTTCCGCCTTCTCGGATTATCAACAATTTTTGTTTCAGCTTTAATACATAGAACTAAGTGAGGTAAAAATTACCTGTATTCTATAATTGGTATCCTTTTTTAGCAAATGTTTCTGGGTCACAGCACCATCATCCGGAGTGATAGTGGGTCACGGTAAGAAAAAGTTTAAATCCCACTGATCTACTTGAAAGTAACCGCAATATGTCTTAATCATAAAAGTGCATCGAAGTCCAAAAGATCTTCCGAAAGCCCTACGAAAACTTTGCATATTCTTGCAAACTGTAACCGATCGCATGTGTCTACCCATTTGCTTCTTTTAACATCCCTTAAATTGAAGGCTCTTATAGTTTGTAGTGGAATAAAATCATTCGCAGTACAGTTGATCAGCAGACTGGGAAGCAAGGCCGCATAACGTTATTGTATCTCTTACAGATTTTATGACGTAAATCCATTCTGTGTTGAAATCGTCCTTCACAAGCAAGGCCCCGCGTTTGAAGTAACGGAATAAGCATCGATTTGGGTTGTCTTCCAAAAGATTCGTTGGCCATTGGCGAAGTAACGAAATAGACCTAAACACAAATGTGGAGAATGAATATCACTTGTCGTTCTTCATGTTAAATTTTGCTCTACTTAAATTTTTTAAATTAAACTTTTTTGCTGATAGGCGCTCGATAATATGCGTATTTTCTCTCGCATACCGGGCCGTTAATTTAGTGTCGTCTTCGCAAATCAATTATAATGAATTAACTACAAAAATTAGTTATTTATAAGCAATCTACCCCCTTCCACTTAAAACAATATTGCAGTAGCTTAATAGTGGCCAGAGGCGCAACGACTAAACACAAGACTGCTGCTTGGGGACGTTTTGATTAAAAGTTATCTGGGAAAATTTTCAACACCTTTCTGAGTGGAAATCATTAAAAGCCATATAAATTTATATCATGGAGGCATTACAAAAATTTAAAAATGAATAAACAACACAAGGGACGCACCCATACTCCAATCATAAAAACTTCATGATGTGCGTCTCAACCAGGAAAAGTACGTTCAAAAATTGTTAAAGCATCCAATACATGATTAACCAAATGTTCTTGGTAGGCATGTCACCTTGATTTACAAAATATCACGTACCTCATAAAGACACCGAGATCTTTGTCTTTGAGCAATCCACCACTCGCTCCTGTGACGAAAATTTTTCTGTAGGTTTCTCGATCCAAGACCAGGAATTCACAGTATCCGACTGTCACCACACTCCACTTCCAGTTGATATCTTCCAAAATTTCGTGTTCCTTGAAAAGAAAAAAGGATTAAAAAAAGCAGTAAAATGCAAGACATGCATATGGATCTATATATATATCTGCTGTATAAGGACAACCTATACGGCGTGGGGCTTTTCATCACTCTAGCATATAATCACAGCACCTGAACCATATCTTCTGCGAGAGACGACAATTATTATTGGAAGATGTACACTGGCTAAGATCAAACAGCATTAGAAATGATTTAGCATGCAAGTCCGGAATCTCTTCACACGGTTGCAATTATACTAAATATAGCAAACGCAAAGAAACGGCGCACCCCGAATACATCTCCACGACGCATAAATAAGACAGGGTTCGTTCTGCCGCTTTCGTCCTCCTTGATCACGATCGCAGATCCAGCAAGAAGGATGTAATAATTGAGCGGTCTTCTCCCTTCGCGAACCACAATGCGCTTGCCTTCGAACCTGTTCATAAAATCAGGTATACAAGCAATATGGGCAGGAAGGTTGTTTTGCTGCTGAAAACCATCGCATTTGAACTGCTGCATGCATCGCCTTTGAGGTAAACGGTTATTAACAGTCATCCCAGCAAGTTACGGCAAACTAAAGACGCGTGTTTTTCGTCACAAAACATGCAGCGCAATAACATGTTGGAGCAGAGTCTTGCAAACCAGCGAACCTGTCAGCACCATCAAAATAATTGTAGTCATAAAGCAGCATTTTATTTTCCTGTTAAAATACCGGCGAAGCTGTAATCAGGGTGCTTTCTTTGAAACTTTACTTGCCATTTCTATCATGACCACTAAAACAATGGTGCTTCTGCAACATATGAAGGGTATGTTAGCGGGCATAGCGTTGTTAAGTGGCTCTAAAGCAGGGGTTTCCAACCTTTTTACGATCTCGTACCGCTTGGGCACTCCGTATTGTGAACCCGTACCACTTCTTCCAGAACAACCAATTTGATCGAATCTTAGTTTATTCAGAAGAATAATATGCGGGCGCGGATTTGCCATTAGGCTAAAAAGGCTTAAGCCTTTTGGCTTAAGGCATAAGCCCCGAAATCGGGGGCCCCAAAATTTTGGGAGTAAGGACAATTTCCACCATTTCTGCAAGCAATTATATTTGCATTTTTGTTTTGGTTCAACGCACATTTTTTCTCCGCCTCTAACAAAAGATCTCTGTAGGTATGAGCGCGAAGGATTGAAGTGAATGACGATGAGCATTCTCTTTGCATGGCGTTGAGAACTGGTTATTGATACGTTATAATGTGTGGAACAAAACGCCTGAATCCATTTTTCAGATTACACGAGGCCAGTGAGGTACTCAATATATATGTAATGGGAGTGTGGTCAGATAACTTCACCGCTGCCTTGTTCGTTAATTTCATTGTGACTGTCTTTGTTCCTGACAATGAGGGAATTCAGAATACAGTAATGTGTTTATGAATTGGAACAACCTGTTCAGTGAATGTAACGAGCACTGCAGTGTTAATTTGTATGACATCAGTCGTCGCAAACCTTCCAGAAGGCCCCCAATTTAAAATAGCCTAGGGCCGCGAAAATGAAAATTCGCCTGTGATAATATGCACTAAAATAACAATAAAAGACCACTACTAAGTTTAATAAGATTTTTGTTTTTGTTTATCTTCCACTAATTGGTCGATACGTGGCGTAAATTTGCTAACAGCGCATCGACTGTCATAATGTTGCAAAACAATAGGAATAGCTGGCTACAGGAAAAATATTTATTTAGAAACAAAGCCCTATAGGTAAACTAGAAAGCTGTGAATCCAGGATTTTGTGAAAAAATGGAAGTTACTCGCGTACCACTTGGAAGACCTTCGCATACCACAGGTTGGGAACCCCTGCTCTAAAGAGAGCCAAAGCTGTCAACTTCACAGTTTCTGTAAGAAACGACAAAGAAAGGAAAGTGAGGCATTTGAAATCATCAACAACTTCTCCGTGACGGTGGGCAGGGCGCAATTAAAAAAATTAAAATTGGCTAGCATCCACAGACAATCAAGACGAAAACTGCTCTTGTCACAAACCCGACGAAATTTCCGTTCCGCCCTATTTGCTTCTGGACCGCGGTGGAATGATCCGAGACGGCCTTGATGTTGCGAAGGGCAGCTTGAACCTGCGCGAAATGTTAAAATTCTCGGCGTTTGATGCTGGATGCTGTTCTGACCGCGGCAAAACAGAATCTAAAGAGCTTTACTAAATGTTTGTTCAGCGACGAGTGCGAAGTGGTCTTAGTAAAGTTTGCTGCTGTATTGTGTACGAGTGCTCTTTATCGTTCACAGGTAACTGGACTTGAAAAGGTACAAGCGTTGCTGGACTTGCTCAGACAAGGCCAGTATGAGCTGCTGGTTACAAGGTTGTCACTTTGCAACACCTATACACCAGTTCTTTTCGTTTCAAGGACCTTTGGTCGGGCTATTCAAACTTCGCATGTAAAAGAAGCACTACAAGTCCTGCCGAGTAGCCCTGTCTTCCAGGTTAAACCACTCTTGTTTTTTCTCAAACTTCGACAGCAAAAGAAGTCTCCAAGCATTTATGCTTTCCGCAAACATGATAACGACACGTAGAATTGGCTTCATTTTTTGAATGATTCATCACTTGAAGTGTGTTTCAGGAACAAAGCAATTTTATTGGCAGTAGAAGGCCGCAAGTATCGTATAGCTTGCGATACTTGCGGCCAAGTCCAAAACCTAAAAATTTGCAAAACTCGAAAAATTTGGCCAAAACTCACATTTGTTCAAATTTCACAAGACATTTGTCTATTCTTCACCTTGCTTGCAACCTTGCATTCGTCCTTATGCACTCATTTCGAAACAAAAGACTAAATAAGACATCCTACTTCATTTTTTGGGTGCTTCTTAAATTTTTTTTGATTATTATTTTCTTTTTTGAAATCCATATGAAGTTGACATCAGCTAAGCGCCTAANGGGATAGAGCGCGCGCTACCAAAGCTGGCAAGTTCGAATCCCAGTCGGATCACACTTAAAAGACTTAAAACATGGTACTTGCAGCCTGTCCAGTCCTGCTCGGCATTTATGGACTATGGTTGGGTGCAAGGGAAAGCTTGACGCATGGTGTTTCCACTGGCCTGCAACCGTGCACTGCTGTAAATGCAGCATTCACTTCGTGACCTATGGCGCAGCGCATGCGGAGATGGACGGCCGCAGGCCACTCGTGACACTCCGAAGGGATACAACGCGAGCACATTGAAACGCTCTTCTTCATACATAGTTAGCCTGGAAAAAATGACTAGTTTCTTACCAAACTGATCTCCTTGCCGGTTCGTTTCTGCGATGGAAGTGTCAATATCCTTCGAGTGGTATCAGACAACCGTAACTAAAAGTCAACAAAATAAATGAGAAATATCAAGTACGCTGGTGCTGCGAAGTGCAACGTAAAAGCCAGTTGCTTTTCTTGCAAAAGCACATAACTATACAAGAGAGTGACAGCATTCCAAGCAACGTTGAGAAGAGCTTTACTCACTCAAGTTACATTTGCAGTTTCAGACGAAGGTCTTCGGTTTGAATGTGCACGCACTGCTAAGCTAAACTATACTNAGTAGTCTGAAAGCAACGTGGACTTTCTGCTCTTCTGAATTTTGTGCTCTAGCGCATTATATTGAAAGTATGTGTACATTACATAGACCCAGAAAGCTTAGCTGTAAGCATTGTGATAAATTCCTCAGCGGGGAACGCAATAGTTCGCACATTGTAGAAAAGTGCGTATTGGCAAACACTGCCGTTTTAGGCTCGATTTTACGGGGATTTGTTATGAACACTTTATCAGATTATAGCTGAATCTCCTTTCACGCACTTGGTTTGTTAATTTGTAGTCGGCGAGATGAAACAGATCATCTTTTTCGCTGGAAATAGCCGCTACGTCTTCAGAAATTTGCGTTCCACTTTTTATATTGAAGCTGTCGTCGGCCACCATACGGTGAGCCTTGCAAAGCCGCAGGAACCAGATAGAAAGCCGGGATACTACGTACCATTTCCACATCAAGAAGTCCTGCAAAGTTCAAAAACTCACGAGAACGGAAATGGCATGAAACAAGTCAATTATTTGTATAGTTTTTTGCGTAACTTTTTACAGAAACTTTACATCTTTAAATCGTCGGCCATATTTTGCATAAAAGGTTAACTTTTAAAAAGAGAAATTACAAGGTACGTAAGATGAATACTGTAAAGCAGGGGGTGTCAAACTCATTTAGTGTTGTGGGCCGTATTTACGCACTTAGATTTTACGCGGGCCAGACAATTTTGCACACAATGATACAACCGATATTTTCATTGCTATCTATTCATGGTACTGCGACTCGAAGAAACTTGACATTCTTTGGCAGTAACAAGCATGCCAATGTCTGGTACCAAAGATTGAGCGGTCGCAACTTTTAACGTTGAGTTGAGATGCGCATCCGTCAACTGAGATCGGACTTGTTTAAGTTCGAGACTTGTTTAAATTCATCAAAAAGAGCAGTTGTTCGCAGACATAAGTGCTAGCGAATATTGACATGGTCTTCGATGTTGGTCCAACGTATTGATAAAACGGTTTGATGTCAACATTTTCAAATTAACTTTAAGAACACTGTTGCACTATAACTACTTAGTTTCATTTGATACTTTTGTGGCACCTCTTCAGCAAAGACAGAAAAAGGGTTACTGAAAATAGCAAAATCTTTTTTCTAGATCTTTTAAATCAGAATAATTTATTTGTAAGCTTTGGAAATTCTTTGAACCCACATGAAATCCACATAAACTCATGGTTTTGAATTGAAGAAGTTGCTACCGTTGGTTTACTTTAATTATTAAGTCATAATGTCGCGTTATGACTGTAAATAAAAAACGTAATTCTGTTGCTATGACATAATAATAAACGTGTTTCTGTCAGACCTAATGCAAGACAAAACGGGGCATGGCGGGCCGGATTTTGCCCGTGGACCACCGGTTTGCTTTACAGTGTAAAGCGTCAGCAAATGAATAAGATTTTGGTTTATTCACTATAAAGATTTGATCACGGCTGTAAACGGGAAATGTGGAAACTCAGCACTCCTGGATCATTTGGTTTCTTTTGGCGGCTGTGGCCATAATTTTGCAACACGTTGCTATCGCCAGTAAGCATTTGGAAGCTGCTTTCAAACAAACAGAAACGGCACATTTTTGCTTTTGTTGCAGTGACCCTTTCCCAACCATTTTCACCAAAATATAAAAAATGTTGGATGCATCACGCCTCAATACGCATGTATGGGAGATACCGTCAGCTTAGCTGCTTAATGAATTGAAGTGTTCTTGTTTTTCAAAGTATGGCTTTGTTCACAGTATCACAGTATATAAAGAACAAAAGGTTTTCGAGGGTGTCCTGCAACATACATAAGCACTGCGCAGTGCGCACATTCTACAACTCGCATTTGAACGCCCTGCATCTGCCATCAGCTCAGAGCGAAAGATTTGCAGGTCAATTTACGGGTTTTCGGCAAAAGGTGTAGATTTTTGAAACTACCGCAAAAGCCCGCTCAGCTCATACCAGTCGAGCAGGTTTGACTTGTCTGTAATAATGTGGACTGTTTCTCGGGTCGTTCCTCCCAACGGCACCTCTTGATGTTCTCCTTCGCCCACGTTTTTGCATCGAGGCTCCTGCAATTTGTAACAGGCTTTCTAGCGAGAGTGCGCACATTGGCTCCAGTTAGTGTTAAAATACAGTAACATACCACGCGTGACAGTCAAACACTTGGATATGG
>JGI24021J15306_10012036_pt1 | contig 10745 bp, 4 predicted proteins | sample Ectturendosymbi1_FD_15306 | JGI IMG/M metagenome (IMG submission 15306) | reverse complement strand
CTTTTGACTTTCGAATGCTTTGTTTGAAGCTTTGGTCATTTTGTAAAAAACGTGTTATTTTGTTTGTCACGTTTTTCGTGCTCGACTGGTTACAGTCTTTTGTTGCCTTTGACCATGCTTGGGTTTGTCGTTAGATACTCGAGTTTTATTTTATGAAAAACAGCATTTAATATGTACAGACCAAAATGTGTCTGCTACACTACGTTGTCACCCTTTTCAGTGTGGTGTGGCATTGAAGGTATACCCTCAGAGGTCAAAATACTTGTCAAACGCACCTTTCTTTTTTTATGTTTCGGTCTGTTTATGCCTTAGTTTAGGCCTCTTTTGGCTGCCACGTGATGCTGTATTTTCTGTCTAGATCTCCTGGTCTTTGACTCATAATATTTAGCTTAGTTACAGACAAAGCATATTCTTAAATAAATAGCCCAAATTCGACTGTAAAAAACACCTGGCTGTCACTGCATACTTTAAACGTGGAAAATGGTTACAGTGAAAAACACTTAATAGAGCACCGATTAAAGGAGTAGGCTACAAACCACTTATTAGAGCAGCTTTTGAATATCCCGGAGAAGGTTAAACATTATTTTCTCCATTAACACTGAAGAAATATATGAAGTGATTGTAGATCTACCAATAAGTTTAAACCTACATTTTTATTTTACAAAACAGGCAGGTAGGCCTACTGTAATAGCCTCAAATCTCAAACACAAAATTTTTCCATTTTCCACCTTTTCACACTTTTTGCAATTTTAATTTGTTAGGCTATATCTCAGAAATTACAACACCAGTCTGTGAGGTTGATGCCAGAATCCATGTTTCAGCAGTGTTTCATGATGCAATTTTCACCACAAGAACATCATGAGGCTTACTTCACTTGAATGAAATTGTCACTTCTGTTTGCAAATAGCTTAACTGTTAATAATTTTCTGTTACTCTTTAAGGAACCGTTATTTTTTCACACCTGAAGTAGTCATTCATAATTAAAACTGAGTTTATTTCAAACGTTTTCGCCAATCTCAGGTTGCCTATTTAATTACTACGAGAGAGAAATTGAACAACGCTATTAAAAAGCAGACTAAGCAGCACATATCTGCACTTACGAATTAAACGTTACCATCAGAAAAGTAGTAGTAAATTTGGAAATATCAACATTCAGCAACTATTGAAACGTATTTTACAGCAACTATTGAAACCTGACCTGCCAAATACGAAACGTTTTTATAAATGAAACAGAAAACTGTTCCCTCTACACTATAAGCAGCTCAGTGGCGTACAGAGGTCTGGTGATGCCCGGGGCAATTCCTTGATTGGATGCCCCCCTACCAAATTCTAGTATTGTGGTGCATGGCGGTCATTTTTACTGAATATACGCTGCTTGTGACGTCACAATATGACGTCATATTCAGGTTTGCAACCAACGTTTTGGCCAAGTTTGGTGACACAACATGGATATTTAGCGGCGCCGGAGCAGAGGTAGGGCAGGGGGACAGTAAAATATTTTAGGGCAATGGAAACTATGAAAAACAAACAAATCGTTACCAATAATGTTTGTTTCTGTTCATCAACAATGTTGACCTCAAAAATAATAACAGAAATTATAGAAAATCATTCTGAAATATCTGGGTGCTCGAAAAAGCTGCAATGACTATGTTTCAATTCGATCTTGGTAAACTACGAAATTACCTATGATACTGTTATGAAAAATAGTGGTGCTTGTTGGAGGTGGGGGTCAAGCGCACCCCCAAATGTTTTGATTTGCTGAAAATCTGGGAAACATCCCTGAAAATCCGCGTGAAAATGGCACCCAACCTTGCTTGACTTCAAAAAATGTTCCCCAAGGTTTGAAGAAAATTACATGAAGACCTATTTTGCAAATCACACCAAAAAAGGTCTTCATGATCTTTGTGGGAGAGAATTTGTAGGTAAAAGTTGCACAAAAAAATGTTCGTGAAAGTTTGGGGAAATTCGGACAAAAATCCTTCGCCACACCAAAAATTTCCTTGCTCCTAAACCTATGATAAAAAGACACCTCCGCCCTCGTTGCTCCCCTTTTGAAAGAACAGAGGGATGAATGCCTCCGCCATGCTTCCAGCTTCCTGCGTCCCTGTGCATATTAATCTACACGCACTCTCTTTACTCGTTGTTGTAGGGTACAATTTGTCACTGTAATGAACATAAATTATCAGCGGTCTCCTAAGACAGAGCCGTTCACAACTGCAAAAATATCCGGCAACGCGTTAAAACATGGGAAGTAGAACAAACTCAATGCTGCGTCAGCGCAGTTCACAACTGCAAAACACAAGGCTGCGCGCGAATGTCTCGTCGAATAGCAGTCGATCAGAAGGTATGCGGCTGGGATGACGGACACCCAGGTTTGACAGTTTGAAACTTGTAAATTACACAAGGATTGAATATGCGCATAAAGTACGCAAGAAAATTTTCGTTTTTTATTATGTTGCTGTTATATATACAATTACTAAGTAAAAAGAACAGATAATGGCTTTTGTGAGCCATTATGATCAATCCGCCTGAACTGCCAGTTGATGACGAAGCTCGAAACGAAGCACATATTGCAAGCACAGGTGTACGACTGTATTAGCACAAAAAACGAAACGGGAAGTCAGTCATGCATCATAAAATCAGCTAAATCAAGCACGTTGAAATTAGATAGTTTTGAAATTTGACTCAGACATCAATTAAACGTTCATAATTATCTTCAGCGTTAATATAATTGGACCCAAATAAAAAAATCACCCGCTTAGAAAGGCCCACTTAAACCAATAAAACCTACCAAAACCCACTCTTAACTTTTCCTTTGAAAATGTACTATGAAGTAAAAATTAAAATAAGCAGCACACTTGTAGAGTTAACTGCAAATTTTTTTGAATGAAATAAAACGAACAGCAACGAAATTTGAAGGACTTGTAAAAAAGAGAACAATAATTCGAACAGTTTGAGTAAATTCTACTGGCTATCTTCTTCAGCTCTGTAAATTCGGTATATTTTAATCATTTTTTCTGCCTGCTCTGCATCCAAGCTGTTTCTGATGTTGGACCACACCAAACCATACGTTGAAAAAATACACTATATACTGTAGATGCTGAACTAGCAGGGCATGTATATAAACTTGACGTGAAACTGCAGAGTTTGTGTGGAAGTGGCTTTTCTCTGTTTGCTGTGCGCATTTTTGCTAAGCTTTACTACTTTGAAGTGAATTGGCCAACAACACTTTGCGAAAACAAAGAGAGATGGGGTACATTTCTTTACCCTCAAATTAGAATGCCATAATAGAGTAGCTATAACAATTTATTATTGTGTGATTCTGCAAATGGTGATACTGCATAATGCAATAAAAACAATTCAGAGTAGGGCTTTTGTGTGTTTTTTGAAAAAAGAACAAAAGCCTGTTTCTTTAAAAAAAAAACCAAAAAACCCGAATTTAAAATAACAGGAGGGTTGGAATTTTTTGAAAAAAACGTTTTTTTCTCAACCCTGACTGTCTTTCAATCCTTTTTTGTGATTTTCCCTTGATCGCACGATCTGGAATAACTGACGTCACTATCAGTATGATTGGGCGTGCGCCGTGCACCTACAGTAAAAGACCATTATAATGAAGAAGCTGATAATTACTGGCATATGAATACGTAAAAATTAGTGTTGACAACAAAACTACTTTCGATAAATTAAATCCATTCAGCATGTGGTAGTAGACTTACAATAGGAAAAATCATCTAGTCACAGCATTTTAATTTTTGTAATGTCACTCTTTGGAGCCCCCTGCCTTGAATGCCCGGGGCCGTCGCCCCGTTTGCCCCCCACTCTGCACGCCACTGAAGCAGCGTCGTCCTTATTGGGAGGTCTGCAGCCTAGATGATCATTGGTCCTTCGCAGCCTCCAACTCCCTCATGCATTCTATACATCGATGTACTTGTAAGTCATTGTAGTTCTTCATTATAATAATTACCGGGGTTTTCCGGAAGGCCGCCCCGTCTTTAATCCGCCCATGGGCGCTTATTTTAGGATGGCGTTTATATGGTGCTAATATTTGAGTTGAATACTATTTGTACCTGTTCCCTTACACGGTAAGTCCAACGTTATGCAGAGTTTGAAAACTATTCAGATATTAGTGCCCACGCTCCAGACTGTATTGTGCGCCATTATGACATACAATGAAAAAAGCCATTATGACATGCAAGGTGATTCACAATGCTTTAGTGAATAAAATTCAGACACAAGCAATATGCAACTTCCGTATAACAGCCCGGGTGGTTATTTGGTCCACGTCTTATTTTCCCAATGTGTCTATTTTCCTATTAACGGCCCTGGGCGGCCTTCCGGAAAACCCCGGTATGATGGTGTCATTCATGCGTGTGTCTTAAAAGCTTGTATTTCGTCAGAGTGCAGTTAATGCATTAGCGCCATCAAGCGTATACTCTATACTACCGCAATGTATATAATATATCCTCGTCTTCGTTCGTGTATTTGTGTTCTTCTTTTTACTGCGATGCATGTTTAAAGTCTAGCGTTTTGCGTGTGGGAGTGAAGACGTTACACAATACAATATATATATATATATATTTTGTAAAAAATATCATTTAAGCAGCTCTGGATTTGGCGTCTATTCACTAGTCGTTGGGTAGTGTACTTGTAGTCATCTTTTACAAATTCGGGAAGTGATTTGCGCATATATTTAAATCTCATGGTGACTAACTGCAGTCGAGAACGGTCATTTTCTAAACTTAAGATGGTAGAATAAACAAAGGAGCACCATTGCACAAAACAAACTGAACAACATGATTCTAAAGAGTACTATAGAAGAGCATGAACTTCTAGGTGACATAGACCCAGTGCCGCATCAGCCCAACTCTCCCCTCCCCAAAATGCTCACAGGGGCCCCCTTAATGGTGATTTATAAAAAAATATGTCGACGTTACGCTACATCTCGGTGCCTAATAGCCTTCAAAACAAAATATCCTAATTGCAGACACAATATTGGCAGAACCAGGCCCGTAGCCAGGTTTTAAGGTTTCGGGAGGGAAAATACATTTTGAGGGGAGAGAGGTTTTTATTTTTCTGAGCACAATAAAATTTGGGAGGGGAACAAAAAGGATTTGGGGGTAACTTCTTCCGAATGCCCCCCGTGTCTGCGGGCCTGGGCAGAACCGTCCCCAGAAAGTCTTCCATTGGAAGCCTTCATGTTTGTGCAGGGGGGGTAGACATTCTGACAATTTATTTTTATTTCACAACATGAACAAGATTTGCAGATTGTGCAAATTATATATAAATATTTTACCGCAAATACCCATAATAGGCTCGTAGTTTCCAATTAACATTTTTGAACGAGTTTAACAAAAGGAATTGGGTCGTAAATCATCGTCATTTAATTGACGGCGATTACCGTAATTAGAGATGTCATAATGAAATGCAAATGTAAAAAAAATTGTAAGAAATCAGAATCAATCCTATCGTTCAGTTATCAAAACATTATTACCGAAGGAGCAAACATGTGGCCGGTCAAAGCGTGTGCGCCGCCAAGAACGTTTTCTTTCAATAGCGCAAATTGATGAACTTTACCATGAGCTTAAGTGAAATATGCTTATAAAGCGCGCGCATTGGGCTTTTTACTGGCCGAAATACGCATGTAGACCTATAAACCTTGCTGATGTCTGAACTGTTAATCTCCTGGTGCATGGCACATATTTAGATTAATAACATTTTGTATCTCAAATCGCCTACAAATGTTAACAAATATGGACTAAGGCCTACCTGCACGAAAAGGGTTAACTTCCATAATCCACTAACTGCATTAATCTGTTTTGGGACAACCCCAAAATAAACTCTTCTAACTATGCAATTAGCTCCATCTGGATGTCTGAACAACAGGCTGCGCAAATGTGCAACGTTGGTCATAAGCACCAAAGGTATCTTGCTGCTATGCAGTACAAAATAAGAGAAGACTACCTGGGCTAGACATAGTAGCCTACATTTTTTACAAAAATCATCACAGAAAACACGTTGATCAAGTGGAAGTCTGACTTCTGGACGTTTACAACTAGGCATGTATGCAACGCTGGATAATTGAACGCGAGGCCCATCAGGGCAAAGCCGTGACCGCGAAGCCCCCGAAACGCTTCGCGTAACTGTGCAAGTGTGCAGTTCGCTCATGTCCGATTTTTGCCCGCAGAGGCAGGTTGCGAAACTGGCAAGCGGATTGTTCCTATCTTGGTCTTTATTGCGTAACAATAACACGGCAAAAATTCTTCCAATGTTTACTTCAAGTTATAGTAGCAGGCAGTGTTGCCAACTGGCATATTTTTAGGCCAAATTTTTGAAATTTGGCATATTTCGGAGGTGGTTGGCATAAATATTTTTGGTTTGGCATATTTATCAGATTCGGCATATTTTGGCATATTTTTGAGTAACCAATCATTTTTGACATATGCAAAATGTTGAACTAAATTCTTTCCGAAATTTCCAACACTTTTGTGAGTGGAAACATTCTTTTAAACTCCTCAGTCCTCTGTGCGTTATTTTCATAAAAAATCGTGTTTCCGATGATGTTTAACATACCGCATGTGGCAACCTAAAACTTCGAAACAAGTTGAACTTTCAATGTTAAATGCCATTTTGCGAGTTAGACACAACTTAATAGTGAAACAAATCTTTACTATGGTAAAGACTTGGTAGTGATCAAAAATGCTGGAAAATTTCATTGTTAGTATATACAAAGGTAAACGTTGAAGAAACAGTTGCAAGGTACTACAGTGTAATACTATATAATATTGCAAAATGTCATGGATGCATTTTTTGTTGTCAGATTTTGTGCCTCTACAACATACAACCTAGCATTAGTGGACTCCAGTGTATTCTGAATGTTTGTGGTGATTATGCACCTGAACACGAAATCGTGTTCAGTTGCAACAAAACAACTGGTGTACTTTTTGTCCCAAAAGGTATGAACAACCTGTTCCAACCATCAAATGTTTTTCTGAATTGTGTACGTTACGTAGCCTATACAATTTTCTGACCAAGTCACATATCTTGGTGTATTGCCAAATGCCCCGTTGAAGGATGATCATGCTATCCAAATTAGACATAGTGCAAGTGAAATCGCTGTACTGTGCAGGAAACAAGCTCAGATGCACCTTTTTTCAGTGCTCATCTGCAGTAAAAAACATTCTATTCCATGCCAATACTGTATATGCTGGCCAATTGTGGAGCAACACATACTAGTTTGAAACGGTTACGAATTGCCTACAACAATGTCTACCGAATTATGCAATACGTACTCAGAAATGTAAGTGTTCTCGCCCACACCAAGTTAACCTTAAGTCAGGACTTTGATGTCTTGTTTAGAAACAATGTATGTGGTTTTGTTAAACAATGTGCATCTTCATCTAATTTTTTTATCCGAATTTTTACATCTAATTTTATGCTCCAAATGTCTGATGCTTTTTACAAGTATTCATTTTTCCATAATTATTAAACATTCCTGTATGACGGTGACCAACTGAAACAGTTGTTGGAATGTTGCTTTGGTGTATGCGTCTCAACAGTGTTGCCTTTGCGCAGCAACGAAAACCTGTGTGCTTCGCTTCGTGCCGCCTCAGGATTTCTATATTTTCTTGTGATTCTTCTATCACCTCCCTGCATGTCGAAGATGTGTGCAAAATGCTAACCGCTAAATCTTGCTCAAAATTTAGTGAAAACAAACGGTCATCAGCCTTGAAACTAAATGTCTCGCAAGAAAATTTGAAACCCTGTTGACGGTGTTTATCAACTAAACGTACTCTGTAATTAATGCATTATAAATTTATAACTAACCATTTTTGTTATTTGATACCCTTGTCATATAGACCATGAATCTGAAGTAAATAAACAAATGAATAAATAGATGCCTTGTAGTGCTTTCGTTTTCCATGTGTACACTTAAGGTGTTATTCTAGCATTTTGTATGTCCAATGTGAATGTCCTCCTGTCTAATTCTGATGTGGCTATGTTGCAAGTCCCTGTCTTGTTAGCGACTGTTGAATTTGAACTCGTGTATACACTAGTATACGTGTATACAGCGAAACCTCGCTTTCTCAAAAGAACTGCATGTAATGGCTACCACTCACCAGTCAGTATTCGTGACATGAACGTAAAGTATCGCTCTATTAGTATAAACATGACAGCAGCATCAACCCAGCTCTAAAATTGCTTCGTAGTTCCTACTGTGGCCCTTTCCTTCTCTATGTATAGTGGGCAGCTGTGGTTCTAATTTTTCAATTATATTCTCTCAGTTGGTAGCTTTACTGTTTGTGGGCTTTATTTAATTGTATTTCATACTTCATGCATTTCGCAGAGCTGATGATGTCACCTTAGTAGGTGAAATATTTACTCTGTAACATCTTAGTGTCTGATTCTTTGCTGGGAAACGATTCTTTTCGATAGACAGCCTTAAATTGTGTTTACAGGGCTGCCAGATTGGCCATTTTTGAAATGCGCTGGCCATGAGAAAACATACTTGGCCATTTTATGAAATTTGGCCATTTGTTTCAGTTTTCACACTATAATGAAATTTTCAATAAATATTTTGTTTTTTTGCTTTTTTTGGAGGGTCTTCATATCAGTGTTACAGAAACACCATGGTACTTCGACCTTGTATTGTTTTGAAGTGTGTAGTAATGATTTAACACTTGCAGCCAGCTGATTTTGTACAAATGTTTCAGTCAGTGACAGTTGTATGGATAGGATACCAGCGTTGTCATTGGATTGAAAAAGTTTTAATTTCAAAGTGTTTGACGCAAGTATGTCAGATTTGAAGCATTTGTTTGCAATAGTGTTTAATATATATGGTTGTCTATTGTAAAGAAAGACAAGTTGTAACGCGCAATTTTAAGTTCATGGCAAAAATTGCTCTATTAGAGTCAAAACTGCTTTTTTGGCCAAACAAGAGTTTTTCGACAAAAGTAGTGTAACTTTCAACCATATAGACAAAAATAGATTAACTTACAAGCCTTCGAAACACTTTGAGTCCCCTACGAATATATTAATTACCATAGTTAAAAGTCCCCTACGAATATATTAATTACCATAGTAATTTGGTCATTTTGGCCATACATTTTTCAAAAAACAATTATTTTGGTCATTTTTTATTAGAACTTTGGCCATAAGCTATGAAAAATATTTGGCAACCCTGTGTGTTTATATGAATCGTCGATTTTTGGCAATTTTCCAGGTGTTTTTTGTTGCGAAAAAAATTTGGCATATTTTTGTCCTGTTTGGTATATTCTGAAACGCAATTTGGCATATTTTGTCATTGTGGACTTGGCAACACTTGTAGCAGGCGCTTTGCCGCATGTGACCAGGGCTCTCAGTGACGGTTTTTCCCACCGAGCCTTATTGTCTGGTGTGTTCTTTAGTCGACCTGTGTGTCTAGGTTCAATTATGAAACATCGCGTTAAATCTGCGTTTTTTGAAGTGAAAAACTCGTCAGCAACTTCAGTGTATTCAATAACATAAAGATAATGTTACATTACAGTAGCACTATAACTCTACATTACAATACAATAATATAAATATAACTTTACATTACAACTTTACATTGGTTCCATTTGAACAAGAGCTGATGATGCCTGCTTCGTAAGCGAATTATATAGGCCTACTCTGTAAGATCTTAGTGTCGAATTCTTTGCTGAGAGAGGATTTCTTTCCATAGACAGTGTCTTTACATCACAGTGTTTACATGTGCACATCAGGTGAGAAAGTACGCATATCGGATGAAGCACAACGTGTTCAATCGGTTTCATATTCTCATATAAGATCATTGTCAGGGTAATATACAGTGGTGTATTAAGCGATGGTAAGTGAGGTGCTTGCCTCGGGCCCCCCTTTGCAACTGTAATGAGTAAAGTACCTTGCTTTGAAAGGGGCCCAACAGTAACTGTAATGTATAAGCAGGCTACGTTGCTGTCAAAGGGCTCCCCAACAGCAGTTGTAATGAGTGAACACAGTACCTTGCTTTCAAAGGTGCCTAAAGTAACTTTAATGCATAAGCACTTTTCTTTCTAAGCGCCCCCTAACTTCATTGATTTCTAGTGCTTCATATTTCAATTTGGGGAATCGAAGCTTTCTCTGGGGGCCTAAATGGTGACGGGACTGAATTTTGGGCCCCATGTAACAGCGTGCCCCCCCCAATTGGGGGTATGGAGTGCGGCTGATACGGCTCTGCATAGACCCTACCACCAGTATCATAAACAAACTCGCTAAGGAAAAATTTCAAAAATGCAATCTTAAACAGTTGGTTTGTTGCTTTTGACATTCGACTTCGAAACGTATACTGTGTGACTACACAGTCTCAATATAGCAATGATCAATTTTGTTGATGAATCTGGAAGCATTAATTACTGTCTCTGCACTGTATTTGTGAGCTGTATAGTAATGCATTCCTTCTTGGTATAAAGATACGTTATGTAGTTTATGGTAAAAATGTTGTGTAGCCCATAACGTGCAACAGTTGCTATTTAGGACCAAGTGTTTCGTACTTAGGAAATTCAGTATGCTTAATGGTAGTCACATGGATGTCTACAGAATTTATGATTTAACAGTTGTTTACTTGTTGAAGTGTATTTTTAACTTGGGGCCCCGCGCTGTTATGATGCTACAGGCCCCACGCTACCTTAATCCGGAACTGAGTGGAGTTATGTCAAAAGTCGAGCATTCCAATGATGCTCATGCTGCAGAATAAAAGCGTATCCAAGTAA
>JGI24021J15306_10012035_pt1 | contig 10745 bp, 9 predicted proteins | sample Ectturendosymbi1_FD_15306 | JGI IMG/M metagenome (IMG submission 15306) | reverse complement strand
AGATAAGGGTAGAATTTTAGGAACAAATTAATTGATTTTGCGACCCGCCAGTGATAATCCGCAATTCAGGCTGCCCTTGATAGTAAACAGATACCTCACCTCTGATTTAAACAATCTTGATTCACTCACAAACGGATCTAACAAGATTTTCCAAATTTTAAATATGAATAAATTACGAAATTTGTACATTGCGTTTCGTGCATTAGATTGGAATAAATTTTTCAAAATATTTAAAAATATTTTTGACATTTCAAATTTTCACTTTCAAGTACTCATCAGCTGAAGGGATTGCTATGGTATCACTCAGAGTTTGGCAAAATCGAATAGCAGCAATTTATCACATGGCAGGGGTCACCAACATTGCACTCAAGGCACCAGGTCGCCGGTAGGGTCCACGTGAGTCGCCCGCGAGTCTTTTTTTCATTGAACATTAACATGGTCACTGTCTTCACACATGTGGACATCATTAATTATTAGTAATATTATATTAACTAATTACAAACTGAACAACATTTTAATTTCAAAAGTGTGTTTAAAGCTGGTAGCACTTCCCATTATTCGGTATCCGATACGTGGCTCTCAGTTACAGAAAGTTGGTGATTCCTGCCATATGGTATCACAGCTTTTTGGCAAAAAACACAAAAGAAACTTATAGCATGAACATCCTAGGCAAACGGAGAAACTGTTTCAAAGAACTTATAATCCAGTCACTATCACACCATCAGACAGACACGAGGTACATCTGGTGGAGGAAAATACCATCACTGCAGCGGATGTCTTCCTAGTTGACAAACCCCTCAAGATTGGGAAGGTAGCAGCGACGAAATCTGATCTGAAATTATGAAAGCCTTGAAGCGAGGAGTTCTGCGGCTGCCTCGTTTGTGCCAAGTGGCCTTGTGTTCTGGAAGGGAACCAAAAATTGGAAATCGGGACTAACTACCAGAAAAGGTAAATGCTGAATGCCTCGAAAAAAGATGCCGTGAAATATGTTGAACCAAAGAAGGAGGATACCCATGACCCTGTTGTGCCCGTAGCCAGGTTTCAAGGTTAGGGGAGGCAAAGTACATTTTTAGGGACGCATGATTTTTGTTTTCATTATATATTTGAAATAAGTTTGATAAAATACAATTTAATTCGCAATAAAAACTTTCTGGGCATAACAAATTTTAAGGAGACACAAAACATTGGGACACTGCCCTCCAATGCCACCCGTGGCTACAAGCCTGTACCCACGGGGTGTTCGTCCTGACTGTGTCTCTACAGACAAAATGTTCACTCTGGAGAATGACAAATCTTGTGAGTATGCCAACACTTCAAAGCACGTTTTGTCAACCTCGAGAAACCATACGACCGGACTCGCGAAAAGTTTTGGGGAGAGTTTGCTGACCGCCGTCTGCTACCTGCCGTCAAATCATTGTATTCCTGTTCAGACATTTGGGTCCTTGCCGGCAAATTTAATAACAACCGTTCAGAGTGAGTGCTGAGCTCAGGCAAGGGTGTTACGCTGTCAATCCTTCATATGAATTAGACAGACAGTCACAGTCGAGTGGACGAAGGGTCATTTTTGGTAGCTGCAGAATCAACCGTTGGATTTTTGAGGATGATTGATATCGCGTGCATCTTCTCAACAGAGCCTTCAACATGCACGTGTTAGGTGTCCAGTTGCGTGCGACTAAGCGGGAATGAAAATTAGCATTAAAAAGACCGAGGTATTTCTGTATGTTTCTCTAGAAGCCCAAGGCTGTGTACGCTGTATTTGAGCGGCAATACACTGCAACGTGTGGACTCTGTGGAGTCGTTCAAGTATCTTAGTGTGCTATGAACGAGTGAGGGAAGGTGGAACAAGAAGGTTTATACGGATTGGTAAAGCAAACGCGGTTCTTTGTGAGATTCATCGTTCTGTGGTCACAAAACGGGAGCTTGCAAATTCCACAAAGCTGTCAGTTTTTTAATCTGTCTTTACTCCTATCCTCAGGTATGGCGATGAATGTTGAGTAATTACTGCAAAAATACTATCCAAGTGCAGGTCTCATTGATGGGATGTTTGCAACGAGTTCACGACGTTTTACTTCGCGACAAAGTGCCCAGCTGTGAAATTCGTAAAGCCCTAAATGATGAGTGGTTCTCCTCTAAATCGAGAGATCCCAGCTACTTTGATTCGGCGATATGTTCAGAATGTCCCAAAAATGATTGGCGAAACATGTTCTACTCGTTAAACCCACGGGAAAGCGGCCCAGATGTCATCCAAGGACCAAGTGGAGTTACCACATCTCCAACCTTGCTTGACCCCACCTTGGTGTGGAGCCAGCAGAACTATGTGAGATTGCTGTTGACCGCATGAAAATGAATGAATTAAATAAATGAATTAGTTAACAAACCCTTCAATCACATATATAGTTATGCAAAATACTGGGCAACCTTTTCGTCTGTCCAAATGGTTTTCGTCACTTACAATTATGTTCTCAGATACAAGGAACAAAAACTGTTTGCGATGGTTGTATGAAGTTTTTTAATCTACAGTTAACACATTTGTCAAGTGTACAGTTAACACATTTGTCAAGTGTACAGTTAACACATTTGTCAACACAGTGGTGTAGGAGGCGGGGGTGAAGGGAGTGCAAGCGCATCCACAAACGTTTTGATTTGGGGAAAATTAGGGCAAATTCCCTGGAAATCCAGGCAAATTCTATGGAAATCTGGGCAATATCTGTGAACATTTGGGCAAAAATGTCGCCCAACGTAGTTTCATTTGAAGAAAAATAGCGCCCAACGTTTGCAGATTGATCGAAACTATTTTTGATGGGTCATCACAAAAGTAGGTCTGCTTAAGAAAATGTTTGCACAAAAAGTGGCCCAAAATTTTTTCGGGCAAGTTTGGGGAAATTCGTGCAAAAATCCTTTGCGCCCCCAAAATTTGCCTGCTCCTACACCTATGCGTCAACATCACTAACCTCCAACAACTGCAAATTCATGTCCGAAATTATATCCGGAATGAATAAATACATGTCAAATAACAGATTTTGAAACTAAGTGACAACAAAGTTTACTGAAACTATGGAGATCGGAAAAGTATTGTCGTCTTCCAACACGCTATTCTATATCACCACAAACTCGTACATTATACTACACTTACTTTCACAAAGTCGTCTTTTTTCAAGTCCTCATGAAGAACAACATCAAAATTCATGCTTTCAAGCACTCCTGTCAAGCAGGATACATCCTTTTCTGATCTGTGCCTTTCGTTTACATCTGTAAAATCAAAAAATCTGTAACTTTTCTATTTTATCTGCTCTATGATGTGTCGTTGTTGATTCACATAGCGTGATTCAATTCAACTGATATATGTGATGGCATAAGGAGTGTTTTGTAGAAAAATGCTTTTTTTCATAATACAAAATAAAGTCGTTTGATCAACTTCAAACCGACAAATATTAATATTTTCAAATATAAAATTCAAGTTCATTTGTATCATCATATTAAAGTGTTTGAAAAGACTTCCCCAAGTTACGTTACTGAATCACACGTGAACGCTTTTGTTTGGACGATCAGTTAGTTTCAAAGGTTTATTATGTGTTGTCATGCATAAGTTGTATTGTCTTGCAGATACTTCATTGACTCATTCTATCATGTGAATGGTTGAACTATGACCAATGCTTCGAAAGTTCTAAAACTGGTTTTCACTTTATGCTAAATAAATACCCACTTCGCAGAACCACTCACGAAACACAATTTCCTGTATAAATTACTGCATGACAAAAACTACGCAACTTAATTGCCTTACCGAAAACAACATTAAAAACTGTAAACTCACCTCTGTCTTGCATTTTATGCATTAATGATACGACGAGATAATGAATGGCAATTCTTATGAATAATTGAGATTCACTTAAGCATACAGTTAGTCAAAAGCACTAGGTTTTTTGCATGCTATCAAGGAATCAGACGACTGCCCTCTGTTTTCATCATCCTTTTGCGATGATTTAAACTTGCACATATCTGCATTCAAGTATGAACTCTACACAATGGCGGTAAGCAAGGAATCGATCAGCAAAGTTTTAATAGGAAGACGATTTCATGTAAAATTACGCGTCCTCCGTCACATAGATTCTATTTGAATAAGGACAGGATACATAATTTTACGTGAAATCGATTTCCTATTAAAACTTTGCTGATCGATTCCTTGCTTGAGGGGAACTTGTTTTAGGGAGAGATATCCTTGTCAGTGCAGAAGTGGCAGTTAACCAGGCAGAATTCTGCTGATTCCTTCCACAAGGTCAACCATAAAACCTTGGGTAAGAGCAAACATGAAGAACCAAGACCAGTGGTGCCACTCCAAGTGTTTTTTTACTACATCTAGTGTTTTTGCATTTCAGCTAGTGTTCTGGTGTTTTTTCATAGCTATCTAATGTTTTTTATGAGTGAGCTGAATGTATTTAATTACACAATTTTGTTTAATGGTTACTATAATTGAGACTTTGATTGCGTGGAATTGCAGTTTGCTAAAAATTCTGTCTACTAATTACATCTTAAAGCGCACAAGAGCATATAATCTGTTTCGAGTTGAACTGCTACGAAGTCATTGTATTCATCCGATAAAAATTTCACTGACCTGTTGTAGGCTACAAATACAAGCGTTGCTGCTACGGTATATCCCGTTTTCTTTGTCGCTGGTTTTCAAATGTCTTCGTCTACATTGCAACGTATGTTCTGGCCATTTTCACTGAGTGTAAGTTAGGCTTTCGCTTTAACAGCTAATTTATTTGTGATCTACTGTTTTTTTGTGAATCGAGTGTTTTTTATCATGAAATCTAGTGCTTTTCCATACAAACAGAGTGGCAACACTGATCAAAACTATCCCTAAGGCTACAAGTTACTTCGCACTCAAACGTGGGAGTACCCAGCAACAGAGCTGACAAATTGGCGCAACACGGCACCAGGAAAATACATGTGCGCTTGCCAAAAGGCATGAAGTTGCTCTTACAAAATCAACGCTCAAACCGTTTGGCGTTTAGTTGTGGTTATCAATAAATAGGCGATCTAATCACACTGCAAGAGGCTGTACTGTATTTTGCAAGACAGACACTAAATACCAGTTAAAACATTCATTTCAAAATTGTAGACAACTTGCTTTCAAACGTTTTGTTGAAAATATACGCTTTGCCAACAAAAGCCCTGCGAGGTTGCTTTATGCATTCTTCATCTCCATCCGGGTATGACGTTGTATCGTACTTCGCTTGCAAATAATTCTCAATCTTCTCTTGGCAAGGATTTACTTCAAAGCTCCTTTGATCCATTTTTTTCAAGAGATCTTACTTCACAACGCTCAGTTAAAGCTCGTAATGGACTTTATATTGCTTTAAGTGCAACAACTCTTCAAAAAATGGTCCTATGCTTGCGTTTCTCGGAGAATCCAACTAAACTGAAATGTGTTTATCCAGCTGGTCAAAGAGCATTTTGTATTTCCCAGGACTTTCTACAATAATGGCTCGAAACATTCACTGTTACGCTTTATTCACATTCAGACGCCAGCTACAACACCCACAGCCCCACTTTTGCCAACCACACACTGTGAAACAGCGAGTTGGAAAATTTGCAAGACTCCTTTGACAACCATTAATTTCGTCAGATCTTGCATGATTTCCTGAATAGAAATTTTTCCTGGACCAACATGTTAAACCTTGGCATTAGGTCGACCGTGACTAGCTCAATGAAGCAGAACGTGTCTGAGAAAACCTGAGGGTTTTCAATGCCTTTCTGGGTTTTTCTTCTGAAGATCTGGGGACTTTAGGATTTAACTGTGTAGCGATGATTTAGGGTAGGTATGATTTATCAACAGCATTCTTCTCATTACTAGTCTCATCTTTCTTTATCTTGTTTTATCAAGGTAACTTAATCTTCAGTATAACTGATCAACAAGCAACTGACACCGTATAAGCTATAAATATTAGCTAGGTACAAATAGTTCAAGTGACAGAGGTACTAATGATGCAAGCCCAAAGAAAAAGATTAAGTCGTACACGCAGCATTTTTATGGTAGAGTGCTGAAAGATCCAGATCTCAAACGTTACGTGCAGAAGGACACTCGGAATGAAGATTCAATTATTGTAAAATGCTGCCAGATCACTCAGTGGCATAGCCAGCCCAAAAATTTGGGGGCAGCCAAAAAACTTTTTGGGGACCAAAATATTTGATTTTACGCGAATAACACTATTTTGTTTGGGAAAACACCTCTCAAAACCCAAAATGACTATATTTTCTAAACATTTTGGGTGGGCATGGCCCCTTTGGCGACCCCTGGCTACGCCTATGAGATCACTGTCAGAAATGCAAACAAGTCCATGTTACTGGGATATATAAGTCCAAGAAGGCTGGCAAAATTACAGTATATATTTGCTAGCACGTTTTGTGACTTACAGATGCCCAGATATGGTAGACAGAAAGATTCGCCTAATTTTGTGTCTACCTGGGATTTTCTGTTCAAACCTGTTTTTATGGGGGTGTCTATATGGAGTTGTTGAAAAGACATGCTTGGCAGCTCTGGATTTGTCCTCTATTCACTAGCCATTGTGTAGTGTATTCGGAGTCTTCTTTTGCAAATGTGAGAAATTATTTGCGCATTTATTCAACTCTCATGGTGAACAAGTGCAGCGGAGAACGGCCATTTTCTAAACTTACATGGTAGAATGAACCAAGGAGCAACATTAGACAAAACAAGCTGACCATCCTGATTCTAAAGAGTATATACTTAGATCAGGGGTGACGAACCTATTTCCTATCGCGGGGCACTTTGTTAGTCACCGCTGAGTAAGCGGGCCGCACAACTTTTCATTCATGCTATGAAACCTGTTAAAAAGGAAAAATCTGGGGTCTCGCCTGAATTCTTCGCGGGCAGCACGAAATTCTTTTACGGGCCGCATGTTCGTCACCTCTGATTTAGATCATAAACGTCTATATCAGTGGTTCTCAACCGGGGACGCGCCCGTCCAGGGGAGCGTCAATGAATTTACAGGGGGGCGCGAGGCCTTACGCGCCCTGCAACATGGAAAGTTTGATCGTATCTATACGTTTATGATAAAAAAGATGTAAAGCCCGTAATGTCCATCAGTTGCTATTTAGGATCAGGTTTTTCGTATTTACGAAACTCCGTGTGTCTAATGTTGGTCACATGGATGCCCACAGAATTTATTATTTAACAGTTGTTCACTTGTAAGAGTGTATTTTCAACTTAGGGCCCCGCGCTGTTAATATGCTACAGGTCCCGCGCTACCTTAATCCGGCACTGGCTGTAACCCACACTTCTTATGAAAGGCATGAAAATTGATGTGTTCTACTATAAGAGTGATATGCACGTGCGACCAACGCGATTCAACATTTTGTGAACTCCAACTGATAGCTCTGATAAAAACCAATTGATGTATTCTACTATACTGCTGTGCTTGTTTGCATCCAAATACGATATCAATGCAAGCAGGCTGAACTACAGTACCGTGCCCAGCTACAATTTTTTAAGTATATTAATTTGTGAATCATCTGCAAGCATAAAGCAAAGCGTGGTTGGTGTTGCTTTCAAAACACCTGTAGAAACAAGATTGGCAATCTGTATTTATAAAACGTCAATTCTGCATCGACTCGATGACTGTATTGTTTTTACACCAAGCTATCCCTTCACATTTTGCAACGATATTGCGCCCATGCTAAGGTGGTATGACTATGACTAGACAGTGTTTCATATACCGGTACTCAGCAAACTCGCTTGCAATTAGGGCCCAGTAGGCTACTCCTGTTAAACAAATTACAAACTACTAGATAACGATTAGCTTTCGAACTTCCAATGCCCCCAACAATTAAAAAATTTTCGTAGCGCTTGTGCAAGCTAATGTAGTGTCTACAGGAATGGGCGTCGGAAGGGGGGTGTAGGGGGGGAATTGAACACTCCTAGATCTTGACATTTATCATTTTCCTATGCATTTTTTATAGAAATGTTTTTTTGCCAGTTTTAAGTTGGCAAAATGAACTTTCACCATGGTTAACGCTATTGGTCACTACGCAGAAAAATCCACTCTTGCCCCTCCTGGAAAAAATCCCTCCGACGCTTATGTCTACACCAGGGGCAGATCGAGGGGGGTGATTGGGGCGATCGCACCCCCTAAAACCTACAAAAGTAATATTTTTCATAATGAATTTTTTTTATTTATTCATTTGTTTATGACCAGACGCGAAGTCCATAGTATAAACACACACACTCTGCAGAACGCAGGTCAATAAAAACAGACAAAACAGAACGTTTCACAAGGCATTGGAGCCGGCGGAGTCACAGAGGTACACACTTTTTGCAACTGCGTTGAAGACAGAACCGTAGGGTTACAGACACACCGGCCGGCCTTAAGCCGATGCAACCGATGCGGCTGCATTGGGCCCCGCGCCTCAGAGGGTCCCGCGCCATGGCGTTTGGACTGGTTGCTCATTTTTGCAAGATACTCCTTGCGCACGAGGATCGGAGAAAGGCTTATAAATATCATTCTTAAGAAATATTTATCTCGTTTGAATGAATGGTGGATTTCCTCCAATTACATCGAACGTTATCAAACGTGCTCAATTCTCATGCTGAGCGTTATATCTGCCCTCCACCACGTCCCACTCTTTATTAATTTTGATGGCAGTTCTGCTAACGTAACGTTGTTCCGTTCTCGAAAAATTCTTCTTTCTCGAAAAGTTTTCGCTAGTTGCTTGCGGGTAATCTGCATTTTAACAAAGGCTTGCAGTTTTTCCTCAGTCAAGATTTTGACACATACTAGATAACTTATTATTTTATCAAAAAAAAATCATTTGTACCAAATTGAAACAAACGACAAAAGATGAGAAGTTGGTAACCCTGCGGAGACCAAAAATCTCATGCAAACCCGGCAAAATTTGTGAAGTGTTCTCACTTAAACTTGCCTCCTTTCTATTATTTGCCGCCCAATCAAACTTTTTTTGTGATTTGCCCATTTGCGAGAGCAAATCGGAAGAAAACCACCACTTCAAAGTCCATGCAGATTCATAAACGTAAAAGACACTTAAAACCCTTTAACGACCACGCGAGCCACTATAATGGCTCACAATTTTTTGGCCATAAATCGCCAGCTGCTAGAGCTAGAGAGCTGTTCAAACCCTCTACGGATTCAGCAAGTCTTCCAGTCAAAATCGAAAAAAAAAATTTTTCGTTTTCAGTTTGGCGTTCTCTGGGGGGACCGCCGCAAGTGGGGGTGTTTTTGCTTTTTTTTAGCCACCTTTGGCCGGCCCTGGGCCCCAACCCGTTAGGCCATTCTTTTGGCTCAAGATTTTTTTGGAAACTAGTCCAAAATCCACGTCTTTAGAGCCCTTGAATGACTTTCTAGCATATCTGCAGGGAAATTATGGACAAAACACCAAAAATTGGTGAAAATTTCAGCACTCACAAACCTTAGTCTGTGGTGGAAAACCCCCCTTTTCTATATGGCTAACAGTCGCCAGCGGATCGAGCTAAAGAGCTGTTCAAATCCGTTCTGAATCCGGAAAGACTTGTAGTTTAGACTGAAAAAAACAATTTTGACTGTGCGATTTCGGCCTTTCTGGCCATGTTTACAAAACCACAGGATGTTTTGACATGTTTTGACAGGTCTGTCAAAACAATCCATGACGTCAACGTCCCGCGGGAGTGCGTAAATCAAGCTGAATCACTGGCGCGAAACCGCGCGAAATTTAAATGCATTCTAGGCTATAGTACGAGGTTTTAGAGAGTTTGATGGACATTCTAGCGTTTTTTGTTGATAAGTTATGGCAAAAATGGTAGAATATTAATCAGGGAAATCCCCACTAATCCCCTGGGAGTTGCCTGTCCTATTTGGAATATTTTTGGCATAACTTTTGAACCAGAAATGCTAGAAACTTAATCAAGGGCTCTAAAGACGCATATTTTAGCCTAGAATCCAAAAATACTGCGAGCCAAAATATTGGCGTGTGGGATCGGATGAAGACGTCATAAAATTAACCAAAAATAATATCCCCATCATGATCTAATTGGCCCAAAACCCCCCATCAAAATTTAAAATTTTTTTTTTTTTAATTACACGACATCACTAGACATTACAGGGTTTGAACAGCACTCTAGTTCTATCTGCTGCCGAGGTAGAGCCGGCCAAAGTTTGTCCTGAAACGACAAATTATCCTTTTTCTGAAAAGTTAGGAATTAGGCCAAAAACCAGGTTTTTGGCCCATAATTTTGGCCACAGATGTGCTAGCAAGTCAATCAAGGGCTCTATAGACGCGGATTTTCACCTAGTTTTCAACGAAACTTTGAGCCAAAAGGATAGGTCAATTCCATGGGGCCTAGTACCGGCCAAAGATGGCCAAAATTTCCAAAACATGTCCTCTTTGTGACGTCACCTGCAGAAAACCTCCCACCAAAACCAAAAATTGTTTTTTTCGATTTTTGCTAGAAGACTTGCTGAATCCGTAGAGGGTTTGAACAGCTCTNTAGCTCTAGCAGCAGGCGATTTATGGCCAAAAAATTGTGAGCCATTATAGTAGCTCGCGTGGTCGTTGAAGGGTTAAAGCCAAGGTCGTACGCAAGGGGGGGGTGGGGTTAAAAACCTCCCCTTGAGCTTGATATTTTACAAAAACTTTATTACCTTCGCGAGGAGATTAATTGTTTTCGCATACTTTTTGCTTGTTAATTTGTCGACTTAATGCAAATACCACGGAATAAATTTGCATGCAAATTTCAA
>JGI24021J15306_10012033_pt1 | contig 10746 bp, 7 predicted proteins | sample Ectturendosymbi1_FD_15306 | JGI IMG/M metagenome (IMG submission 15306) | reverse complement strand
CTGCTGGGTGTGGTCATTGGGGGTGATTGACGGCACCCCCAAAATTGAGCTAGATCAGTTCGGAAGACAACCACTTGAAACCTGTCACAAAATTCCCAGCATAATCCCAAGAGAGCGGGGCAGTAGATGTCTGAGAGGGTTTATAGCACCGATCACAACGCCACGGGGAGTTGGTAGGAGCTTAGAAACTCCCAACAAAGATTTGAGCCCCCTATAATAGAAATGGAAGCACAAAAACACACTGGCATTGGTCGGTTATTATTCCTGGGATTATGTTGGACATTTTGTAACAGGTTTCAAGTGGTTGTCTTCCGAACTGATCTAGCTCAATTTTGGGGGTGCAGTCAATCACCCCCAATGACCACACCCAGCAGATGTGACACGGCCGACCACCAGTTCCTTGCACAGGAAGCCATACCAGATGATGTAGTTACCATTAGAAACTGGTTACCTTTCCAGCTAAATTGGACCCTCTGGGCTCTCGGTCTATTAGAGCCTGGGTCCAACCCTGTCCAGGAAATGCCAGCCAGCTTGGCCTCAATTTTCAACTAAATTTTAAAAACACATTAATTAACCTGGTTCCTTCAGTAAATGATTTGTTCGAAGCGTTCTGTCGAGTCGTCCAATCGAAATATGGATAACTTTTGTATTTTTTGAGTAAGGAGGGGGGTATTGCCAAGATAGCAGTGGGTTCCTAACGTGCGATAGCTGTTGTACAATAGTTGGTATCCATTGCCATTATGTTTTATGGACGAGCAAGTTTCATAACTGTGACCCGATAAGACAAGTTGTGTTGACGCGGGTGTCTCAGAGTTGACCTCAGTTGACCTCTAAAAGGAATTTTGGCGGAAGTCACCTTGCAAACCTCCCGCTGAATTATATTTTTGTTGAAATTTTGAAAAAAAGTATATATTTCGGAACACCACAAGTTTGTTTTTTCGGCCAGATGGGCTTGAAATGATTGCTGAGTTGTTGAAAAATGCGCCTGTGGTCCTAAAACGTCATTTGCCATTTCGGTTGGTGTTCCAATACACTCAGGTTTTAAGAGCCACCTGAGCAGGGGGGTTGTGTAAGGTTCGCTGGGGGGGAGAGTATGGCAGAGGCTTATTGTTGAAAATTATTCCTCAATACTAGAATTTGGTGGTGGGGGGGCATACATCAAACAGTTGCCCCGGGCAACACCAAAGCTCTGCACGCCACTGCTCGGGCTTCTGTCAGCACCACCACACAACGTTCTAATCCGTTGTTCGGCGAAGTCCACGTTATTGATGATACCACCACCTATGAGCTCAACTCATATTTCCCAACAAGTCAATGGAAGACAAAACATCGTTATTTCCTCCCCAGCTCCCTGGTGTGGCGGATCACTCAAACTCGACCAGTTTAAAGAAAAAGCATACATTTTATCCAATGCGGTCAGTTAACACGACAAAGATTTATTTGCAATAAGCAGCCAACAGTACGGCCAGGAACACAATATCTGAATACCCACCCATGCCAAAGGATGCGTTCGCTTCAGTCTTTCGCGCGGCTTCTTTAGCAGATGTTGATCCAATCAGATGATTGTATTTGTCTTTGTAGTTGCTTGAAGGTTTTTGTGTGCAGGGTTCATCACTATTCAAAATCTCCTCTTGTTGGTTCTACGTACAGACGCATTATGACAAGGCACAGAAGCAATATGACAAGGCACAGAAGCATTATGACAAAGTACATAAGCATTATGACAAAGACAAAAATCAACTGGAAAACATGTTTCACAGAAATTTTACGCTTAAACAAGCTCAGTACGCTACGTCTAAGTTTATTATTTTGCCGGACAAGTTTGGTGTGTGGCCAGGCTCGACAGACAGTAGAAGCTTGACCGACCAAGTGGCCTTGCTGCGTAGTTTGAAGATGGTGGTTACAAAATACACACCCAAGAAAGCTGGAAGAACATCACCTTAACCCAGTGCACATTGTCTACTGCTTGTCCACAGTGTTCGATTAGTAGACTGCACGGCTACAGAGTAATTACCTTACGAAAACAAGCTAGCACCCAAGCTAGTCTACTGTTTACATGTGCCACACGTATGTAACTACGTGGTGTACAAAACCAGAGTATCAAAACCATGCAATAAAGCAAACATGAGTGGTGTCAGGCCTGGCATGACGAACGTGCACGAGTTGCGTTTTGTTGACCTCAGAAAGTACATTACTTGATACAACTTGTGCTGCATTTGATATAATGAAGGTTTGCACGGAGATTTGCTTTTCTGAGGAAAACAAGCGGCGTCCAAAACATTCACATGGCCCCACTTGTGGCCGCAACCGGTAGTCTGGAAAATATTGGTCAAGAGGAATTTCTGAGCAGATTGGTGTGGTGTGGGAAAACACTGTGTTCAGAAGCATGAGGCAATACCGAACCACACACACATCTGAAATGACATCTCAATATTGCTTCATACTCTTGGCATGTCTATCTATTTTACGCTTTGAATAAACGCACGATTTTCCTTCGAGCATTTTCCTCTCCATTCCATACTTCGCCATTCCTGTATGCAGTGATTTCGTCTTCACTTGCTGGATGCTCTTTCTTCATCAACATGACGTATCTAAAGCGACATCATCAACATGACGTATGAAAAGCGACACCATCAACATGACGTATGAAAAGCGACACCATCAACATGACGTATGTAAAGCGACATCGAGGTAGCAATTAAAACCAGGGTTGCGGAGTCGAAGGAACGATATCCGTCCTTTCCAAAATTTCCGACACCGACTCCAACTCCTTAACACAAAGTGAATGAAGTTTGGTTGTCAACAATTTTATAGCAACTAGCAATCAATGGAAATCGCGGTACAAGGCAAGGATTCTGTTTCAACAAGTTTCAAAAGAAACTGCGGCACGAGTTAGGATTCGTAACTTAAGAGTGTGACGTAAAAAATGAATAAATTGGGCTTCCGGAGTGGGAGGAACGTGTTTTTAGGAATCCGACTCCGCCCAGAAACCTCCTCCTCCTCCCTGTGACTCCGCAACTCTGATTAAGACATATCGAGCGTTGTAAGCAGCAGCAGGACTTGTGATGTTTGTTTCTTCATGCAACTGTCTGGAGCCACTGTCTTTAGTTGCATCCCCAGCAGTGGTGGGTTCAGGGTGAGGCAGTGGTGGGTTCAGGGTGAGGCAGTGGTGGGTTCAGGGTGAGGCAGTGGTGGGTTCAGGGTGAGGCAAGTGGTGGGTTCAGGGTGAGGCAAGTGAACTCGGGCTCTCTTTTCTAGAAATGTCGATTATATCTTCAATTTGTTAATACATGCAGCTTTTCTTTCCAATTCTACTTCATAGCAATGCTTCTAATTCAATGGGGTTTGAATGTAAACTATCATCACCAATGTATTACTTTTTGTAAGGTACAACTCTGCTGTAACTTTGCAAACAGTGTTACACATATGATCCTTTTGCATTATGCACCATTTAAACAGAAAACATCTGAGTGGGGCACAAAAAACAAGTAGAGTCAAAGGAAACTGATGTAAAAATGGGGGTAACACGGACAGGTATATTTTAGGAAGCATGAAAAGAAAAAAGCTAAATGAGGTTGGATTTGTGCAGGACACCATCACGAAGCCAGCACAGCAGCAGCTGATGCAAGGGTAGGACGTGATAAGCAGATCCTGTATTGTAACTAACTGTCACGGTTAAAACCTTCATTGTATATGTTTTGTGGGTCATGATCAATTAGTACATTTATCAATGTGTTGAACAACCTTACTTTTCTGTGTTTTTCGTATATTTTGGTTAAATGCAAGGCGTGGGTAACTTGAATTTCAAACAAACAAAGACATATCAAAGGTACAACGTAACAAGTCTAGTTCTGATGCGCATAGGACCGCTTATATTGAAAAAGTAGCAAAGGCCATTGGAGCACACAAGAATTTGCAGTGCACGACAAGTAACATGTGTCTTCCTTGTGTGCGACACTAACAAAAGGCTTTGTTACGTCAGAATCTAACAATATGGAGCACGAAGGTTTTGTTCACGATGGGCAAAACAATCTACGACGCTTAGAAGTGGCGATGTGTGATCAGCAACACATAAAAATACAGGTTATTACAATTGTATGTAAGTATCAAATTGTTGTGGCTTGTCGAGTAGCCTGAGTGCCTACTTCTGTTAAAGGTGCCCCCTCAAAATCTTTGCCTCAGGCCCCAATTCCTGGATTTGTCACATATTCCCAACAAAGGTGCTTCTACTTGTACATACTGATCTTCCGCTTATCTTCTAAAGATGGCAATCTTATTCCCGACCATAGGTCCCAAAATGTTGAAGCATAAGAGTAAGATTAATAACCAGACCAAGAAGGAAATTTAAGGGCTAATTTGGCCCTAAGCAGAAACCGTCTCCAACTTGAATCTCGCAGAAAAGGTCTTTTTCAAGCAAAAAGCAAAGAAAAAGCAGAGTTCGAAGGAAGTCACCCAATTTCTACCACAGTTGCTCAAAAAATAGACAGGGCAGTTATCAGCGAAACAATCGAGATTCCTACGTACATCCGGGGTTTACTGTGGTGCAGTGGGTTGAGCACCGCCACCAAACCTGAAAGGCTGGGTTCGATTCCCCGTCGGGTCACATCGAAGACTTGAATAACGTTACTTGCGGCTTCGTTGATGAGTTGGGTGCAAGGGAAAGCTTCACATTGCAAAGAGTGACATTGCAAAGAGTGCAAAACGAATACAATGAAACCTCCCTTTTCTCTATTATTTTCTGTCTACCCCTTTCTGAGTTTGGGCATATGTCATCTAAACTCTAACTGTGTCATTGACCAGATACCGCTTTCCGTTGCCGCTAACCCAACTCTTTCCATTGATTCGAAACGTGCACATAGCGCTGGCAAAGGGTGTCTCACCAACCTGTCCACATCTTCTACTCCAAAAGCTTGTGACGTCAGACCAGCATCCTCAGCAGCTTCATGTCTATGAGCAAAATATACCGGAGCCCATTATCACAAGCGACTACTTTCTTATCAACTCATTAATCAACAAACACCGCACGTGTACACGCCTTTCAAAGCAAAAAATCGATATGGATTTGAAAAAAGTGTCATGAACTCACTGGTTAAAGAGTCAAATTGAAATTATAAAACTTGCCAAGGTGGGCATCCCACACTTTGCAAGTAGAGGTGCTACCATCTCTCCCGCCACTACTTTGGTTCCAAAACAAGATGGCCAGTTTTTGGATCCTGGTGAATCCTTAGAACAACGCCAAACTTCCAGTCTACATCGTTTTGGTACTGAGCCTAAACTGTTGTGTGATCAGTAAAAATGATTTTCAATGTGTTGCTTTCAATTGTTTGATCATAATCGCAACGCTCAACGATTTTTCGCAAACGCGAACCTGAAACCAATTAACGCTCCAAGTACCTGCTCTACTTTGTCTTTTTGTTTGTCAGCTGATATTCAAATAACAACTTTTGAAAACAGCTAAAAATAGAACTTGGCTTGGTTTCGTAACTTACTAGGTCTATACATCCATCACACAAAGCATGCATCTGCTGCTTTAAAAAATTTGTTTGTTTTTCAGCGCGAGCATAGGCTCTGCTTCCATTTCTACACTGTCAAAAATAATTACGCAATACCACAGTATGCTCTAATAAAAATAAACCAACACTAAAAGAACATTGCTTGAAAACCTTCAGAAATGCACAAGTGCCAATCAAAAAGCGAAAAACTTTTATATTGAAAGGATAGGAAGTAACAGCGTAGCATGAGAAGCAGGGCTGTGGAGTCGGAAGTCCCAATATCCGACTCCGACCTTCAACTGTATTAGATACTTAAAGTGATTGGTCTTTTCAGATGAATTCATAAACCCTATTTGCACTTTCTAAGAATACGGAATACTTGTTTTGAAACGATGTACATACTCGTACATATCTCACTTTTGCAAAATACGATCAAGCAGGACTTAGTCTTAATTATTATTTTTACAATGAAAATCCTTAACTGCAAGCACTGTGCAATTCGTGGTTGCCATGGAAACACAACAAATCCTCTTCAAATCATCATCATCTCTCTTGTGCAGAAATTTTTCCCCTTTGAATTGTTCACTGATTTCTTGCATTCTGCTTTTTGTTTGACCTCCTTTCTTACCACAAATATGTTGTTTATTCCCGATTTCTGTGTCCGTCCCAATGTTTAGCATTTAAAGGCCACTCTAGAGCACGTCTGTCAACCTCACCACCCCCATTCTACTTAGGCATTGTGTGAACGTTTTGTTGAGTCATCGCGGCGTGATTCCGAACTTGTGCTTTTGTTTCTCCGCAATAAGCGTCAGACAGTTTTTCAAATTTCGTGAAAGAAATTGTGAGAACGGCGTATTTTCCAGTTTGCACTTGTCGCAACTTTTGGTTGAATTATTCATTTTAGTCTTAAATTTGTTTACTTCCTCTGCTCTTGCTTTACCCTTTCAACACTTCACCCGTAAGCGTTGTTTGCAAGTTGTAGGACTGAAGATGCTGATTGCAACGTGAAAAAATTTCCTATTAAAACATTTGCTGGCAAACCCGACTTCGTCACCTTTGTGGATCGACATTATGCATAAGTTGCTGTCCTGAACTTGACTTCTTGCACGCTGCAGCAGAAATTTGTCATTTTTAACCGCTCCCGAGTATTTTAAAGAAATAAGTCGAATAAGATGAACAGATTGTTTAGGAATTAAACTCACACAATAGTTCTTTGCAGTTTGTTCATTGGTTTGCACGAGTGGCGCGTTTTCATGGGATCGTTTACAAAACCAGACACTACGTCTTGGATTTCCTTCCGAAACTTTTCCAGAAGCTTTCGTTCTTTCGCCTGAAACACCTTTAACTTCTCGGCTTCGACTGAAAAAAAAAACAAAGTTGCTTAAAATTTGAAGGCTGCTGTTGCAACCTCTCCGTTGGCGCTGCGTTGAATGTGCGATTCACCACGAACGGAATGTGCGCGAAGAACAACACCCATATATATGTGGCGCGAACAAGCAATAATAGAGTGATCATGGCGCATGATCTCAATTGTTACTTGCTGCCACAGTGTGAAGTTTTGCGCACTTGCCGCTCGAGATTTCCGATCGCAACAGTGCGTAACGGCTGTTTGCAACCAACCGTCGATAAACACTGCGCACTGATTCTGAAATGAAGTGACTTGGATACCGTCATTGTTCCCATGGCCTTTCTCACTGAAAACATACTCCTTTTGTGACGACATATAACATATACCTTTTGTGACGACATATAACACATACCTTTTGATTTCTGACGGTCCTTGTCAGGAATTCCCGGAGGCTTTTCCATGGAACCAAGTATGGAGGACAAAACATCAGACATTCTCAAGTTTAAGAAACAAAGTTAAAACTATAAATATCTGCGTAAGGGACAACTTTGTCAAATGCTACTTACACCTTTTAACAAAGTGCTGCCGGTTGAGATTTTCGAAAGTACTTGAGTTCAACTCAAAACGAAAATTTAGACACTTGCCAACGAGTTTTTTGACAGTTCTACTTTTGTACAAACTGCTGTTTATGTTCCACGATTTCGATTTCCACCAAACCCATGATGAACAGATAAGAAACCCACAAGTAAAATCTGATAATAATGATATACAATAAGATGAGCTACATTTTGAACGGTTGCATATTTACTTAACCATTTCAGGGTTTTATTTGATCAACGAAATAACCTTGTGCTAAAGGTCCGAAATAGATTTACCGTTAACAGCTTTTTCTAAGTAACAACTAGAGCAGAGGTCACCAACCTTTTTGAAACTGAGAGCTACTTCTTGTGTACCGATTAACGCGAACGGCTACTAGTTTGATACACACTTCTCAACTATAAGTTTTGCTCATTTTACTTTCAATTACTGTGGTATTGATATTCGTTAAATGTGAAGACATTGATCATGCTAATGTTATTTTTAGAACAGGCCCGCGGCAACCGACATGGTCCTTGCGGGCGACCTGGTGCCCGCGGGCACCGCGTTGGTGACCCCTGAGCTAGAGGAAGCAAGAAAACGCAGTTACATTGACAGTAGCCACGTAAAAGTTTGTCAAAAAACAAACATTTAATTTGATGCAAAAACATGCACTTCCATATACTGTACCACAAACCATCAGTGAGAGATTTACAGGAAGTTAGTTCATTTTCAATTAACTTGCATTATCCGAAATGGACAGGAAAGTCATTTCAATGGACAACTTAGAAAAAGTTGAACTTTAAAAAAGTAGCTCAACTTGCCCTAATTATAAAAAGCTACCACAGTATAGAAAATACGCAGTTAAGAATGCATTGCAAGTGACCTTACAGCAAGAAAACCAGAACAAATGAGTGAGTGTAGCCAGAGAATCAGCACATGAACACATACTGTTAGATTGGACAAGATGTCATCTGCACAAAGCGATTACGTCTGTTAGTAAACACGCTTATGCTGGGAGCAGTGGCAGTGAGTCACAGTACGAAGTAATCGACTTCGGATGTCTACAGTTGGCGACATTGCGGATCCTACAGAGAAGGCATCAACAGGATTTTTGCCACGATTTTCCCTTCACTCCATTCCAGCGTTGCCTCCTATTATTGTCAAGGCCGTCGCCAGCGGGGGGACAGTGGTGCCCGACCCCCCAATGTGAAATATGTGCCCCCCATTTCACGTTTGGCCCCTCTGGTTGCTGCATACATCCAATACAGTATTTTAAAAATGTGCCCCCCCTTCTAGTTTTTGGTCCCTCTTTCTGGTTTTTGGCCCCCCTGCTGCTAAATCTTGGCGACGGGCCTGGTTGTTGGTCTTTTTGACGTCACTACCTGTAGTACAGTAGAATGCAATTACTTTCACATTACCTTTCCCCGATTTTGTTTCCAGCCCGAAGAATAGTGTATGGCCTAGGTACAACCGAAAGCATTGCGTAAGGAGTGCATTGCACAGCTTAGGTGAACACATATAAATTATACGGAAATTTTTAATGACTACTTCCCAGCATTCATACCGGTCAAAAAACATAATTGTTCTGCCGCCTATGATTAGCCCCGCGTATTATTTCCTTCATTGCTTGGAAAGCTGGTGTGTTACGATGAAAATACTAACGAGAGATTGAACGGGAGCCAGTGACGTCATGCGCTGGCAACAGATCACACAAATAATCGCTTGACTGTCTTCAGAAGTCCAACGTATAATAGTCTCTCACGTACGAAGCTGTTTTTAACAACAGTTCACCATCGCTACCCCGAATGAAATGCTTAGGACTGCGGTTGCTGTTCCCAGCAAATAGCTTTGAATTGGTATGTTTCTTGAAAAAGCGCTGGAATATGGCGAGCCACGACCCAAAGATGTTCGCGACGTTTCCTTCTTGCGTATCAACGACGCTCAACCGCGCAAACTCTGCTTCGAGTTGATTCAACTGCTTCTCAATTTCCATCGCCTTCAACTGAACATCTTTGTCAAGCAATGTTCCACCGCGGCTCAAAGTCGAAAGTTCGCTGCGAAGCTCCGTTCTTTTCCTGCACAGATTACAACCAAGCGGCAGCGGTTGCAAAAAGTGTGCTACGTATGCAAAGGTAACAAGTTTTCACTGTCACTGTGTTTCTTTTTTCGCTCACACATTCCGGTCATTTTGGTCAGTTGTCTCACAGTTGTATTAAAACTCGCCTTAGCAGTGTTCATTAGCCCATATTTTCGGACATTCTGACTGAAATGACTTACCTTTTTTTCGGTCATTTCAAAAAAATTTCGGTCTATGACGGAAAATTGACCGAAATAAAAACCAGTCCTCACCTACAGTACAGTGAACAGTTGAGGGTTTAAAAACTTAGCCCGAGAGCAGGTCATTCAAAGCAAATTACAACGCACCATTGGACTGAGGGGGTCGCGTTTGTAGTGCGTTAGCAAAGCTCACCCCCAGTCCAGTGCACCAGACAAGCTGTTTAACTCCAGCTTTTTTTTGGTCATAGATCGAATTTTTTTAAATGGACGAAAAGAAATTTAGTCGATTCGGTCACAGTGTTCGAAAATATAGAGTGGTGAATACTGTTTGGGCGAGTTTTAACTATTATTAGTTTTAACTATAATCTCAAGGAAAAGTACGCGACAGCTTTGAGACATAAACGAGTTAACAACTGTATGGTGACCCATGCGTGCCACGATAAAAATTTTTGTTTCTGGCATTTTTTTGAAAAAAAACAAACATAACCTTTCAAAAACTAAAACAATTTTACTTTCGTTTCGAAAACTCTCGTTTTACAAATACTTTCTAAATAAAAACATTTTCGTTTTAACAAAATTTATTTTTTCGTTTCGGAAACACTTTCACTTTTGTTTGCAAATTAAAATTTTTTCGTTTCAAAAACTAAAACAATTTTACTTTCATTTCGCAAATGTTTTCTAAATAAAAACATTTTCGTTTAAAAAAAAATTATTTTCGTTTCGGAAACACTTCGTAAAACAAATCGATGGCATGTAGCCTTGTTTGAAAAGTTAAAAGCTGCTTCGTGATTTTAGGTGGCATAAAACATTTTATAGGGGATCATTCGTCAAAGTTGCAACGTATGCCTGCCAAATTTCAACGTTTTTGGCAATTTACGCAGAAATTTCATAACTGAAAAATTGAATGGTAGCCTAATTGCTCCAGTTTTGATGACCTTCAAAAGTGTAACAGGCTCCCTATGCCTTTACTTGGGCAAGCGTCACTGCCTATTAGCAAAATCGACACTGCTTATCAGTATCACAGAACTGTTTCGAAAACTTTGCCACAGG
>JGI24021J15306_10012032_pt1 | contig 10746 bp, 7 predicted proteins | sample Ectturendosymbi1_FD_15306 | JGI IMG/M metagenome (IMG submission 15306) | reverse complement strand
TCGGTGGTCGTATCTTAGGCTTGATCAAAGTGCTTATCATGGTTGGCTGAGTATGATGACATCATCAGAGGGGACCCCCTTTTTAGTCTTGTCTCGGCCCCCCCAACCTTAAACCCACCACTGGCTATGCTATATAATTTGATGCATATAAAGTTAAACGTAAATGGGCCAACAGCCATGGATGCGTGTAATAAGTTAAATAATATATTTTTATAATTTTAACTCAAGATCCCAATAACCACGTGAGATGACCCCCGACCGACTATGAGAATCTTTTTGCAAAATAATCCCAAACATTAATGTTAAAAATGGTCTAAGTTTGCAAAAAACTTGTGTTCTAAAAACATCCCATTCAAAAATAATCCTGTAGTTATCCTCACCGTATGAGTAAAAAACAACCAACCGTGGTTTTTCAGTTAATGAATCGGTTGCAAGGGTTTGATCTTTTACCACACTACTTATCAATATCTAGGAAGTATGGACGTCAACTGCACAACAAAAACTGCCGAGTTTGGTATCTTTTGGGTACTTGCTAGTTGCTACCACGTCATTGTAGCAATTGAAAGGCTGCGTTAGAGCTGCACAGAATTCTATGCTTGCCGTAAGCTTTGATTTGTGCTACAGGCCAACTCGATATGGTGCTTTGTGGTGCAATACTTGTTCGTTCAAGTGTGATCGCAGGGCATCACAACCAGCCTTCAGGCAAAAATGTTATGAAGTTCTGGACATGTTGGTTGAGTTACATTTTGTCAAAGTTTTGTTGTTTTTTTGACGAGTTTACAAATGATGTGAAGAAGTTTCGACAAACCACAATGTTGCTTAAAATCAGGGTCAGATAAATTACTTTAATACATTGCAGTCGTTTGATTCGAATGTTTTGATGACGGCAGTTAGCGGCAGGCCGAAGCCTGAAATTTGCACCTGGCTGGAGCGATTTTGGGTGAACACTCTTGCCCAGGAGTGCTGCGGCAATTCACTCAGCGGCCGTGGATCGAACACCCAACCTTCCAATTGAGAGGCGAACACTTTACCACTGAGCTATTGCCGCCCGCAGTCCTTTGCTTGTTCATAGTCATACGTTTTTTGTCGATTCACAAATATTATGTTTCAGAACAAGGCATATCCTCCAGGCTTCGCCACCACGTGAGTTTTTCAACTCATAAAGCAAGTTCAAACAAGTCGCCGTCCGGTGGCGCTGTTAGTCGTCGCATCACGCGGAGTCAACGAAAACTTGTGACTGTCAATGGAAGCAAGTATTCCGATGAGTCTGACGAAGAGAAAACAGAGTTGGTTGATACAAGCACTTCGCCCATCTCTCCGTCTGACTCTTTCGCCACCGTCCGCAGACCAGTGCGCCGGGGAGTAAAGGCCAAGAGCATTAAACGCAACAACTCCGCAACAGCTGGATCCTTTATTTTTAAAGCAAATGGAATGGTTGCCTCCGGGGTTGAGGATAAGAATCTCAATTCATCAACATCCACCCTTGGGTCTGCAGAACCACACAGAAGAAATGTGAATATGGCGGAGAGAGTGAGGTTTTTCCTCTCGTCAAGACTTACGCATCTGCGATTAACTGCGCGTTTGTGGGATATACACTGTTCTTCGTTACTCCCAATCGGGACAGTTGTGTTCTTTACAATTCTGGGCCTTTTGTACGTGACTCTCAGATCGGATGAGAACATATACGTTAAAGATAGATTAATTGAAAAGACCTCTCAGGTTAGCGCTTTTGCTTGTACGTGGTAAAAAAATTTTGCAACGGCACATATTGCTTGTTGCGTTAATTTTTGAAAAAAAACGTAATTTTTATGTGATGTCTATTTTATTATTGAAAATTTAACTGTGTTTCTGCATAACATAACTTTTGTAACATTCCATTGGGCTTAGTTGCTTGAAGCAAGATAGCGACGTTTTGCATGCTTTCTGCGTTTTACGTATGTTTTATTTAAAAGATGCGTCAAAAACGTCGTTTTCAAAGCATCTAATCGTGATTTGCAGAACGAATCTCTGGTGATAAACAGCATTTTTCTGCTCCTTGCCAACGCAGCAGGTTGGTGTCTTGCAATTTCGTACCTGTTTGCTTACATACAGCTGAGAGCTTTGCAGCAGAAGCAGATGTTGCGCTCGCTGTTTGTGGATTGGTGGCCTTTAGTCTGTTGTATCTTCTTGCTGGCTTTATACGTGATGCAGTGATGAAGTATCTAGACATCCATTTGTTTTTTTCAGGAGATCAGATTTGCTACGGTGGTAACTCGCTCGTGTCCGTTGCTCATCTCAAGGCTTCTATCGATGTAAGTTTTCGTTTTCTGAAGAGTGGACTTCCTGTTTATCAGTAGCCCTGCTGTGTTATCACCTACATTTGACACTTGCTTTTAGTTAAACTCAGGCAGTCATAGGGTATTTGGGCAAAGTATTCAGAGTAATTTTCACCATTCCAAAAATCCATCAGACATTAGCAGGTATCGAGAGCATGGCCTTCATTCATGAAATTCCTATTCACAGAAGGTCAGATCTTCATTCGTTAACCCCAACCACCAGTTTTAGACTTTCAAATTCAAAATGTTCCTGGATAGAAATAACTTTATTGTAGCAGGGTTGACAACTCTATCAGTGCTCACCTCTGGTAACTTTCGTTAAACACTTCTTTGAAAACAATTTTTCGAAGCAGATGCGATCGTTTCAAGTTTGGATCGCTTGTGATCAACAATGATTGAGTGAAAATCATTGATTTGCTTGAACTTGTCTTGTTTGGCTGCGTTTGCGCTAGAGTTTTGTTTATTGTAAGTGACTGTTTGTTAATCAGCATTCTACGAACATAGCTGCGTGGACCCCGGCGGAGGGGTGGCGCACACACGCGCCCGCAGACCACTCCTGTCATTCTAAAGGGAGTACGAAGCGAGCATAACTGAACCCTTCGCTACTGCAATCAGTATTTCTTGTTCGTTGATAACTTGCTGGTCGTTTGCAGCTGTTACTATCAACGAAACGCGTGTGCACTGTTTTAGGTTTTATTTTTATTGAAATCTATTTTAATTCTATCTCTGGATAAAAACCTTTGTATTTTATAAGAAATCTGGTTTGAGGGCTTGTTTCTGCATCAAAGTTTTAATTTGTTGTTACCGTATTATTGGTGTGGTGAGTATTCTACCATTGCCATCCGGCGTTTTACAGGTTAATGAACAATTGTTCGACCAATCACTGAGGTTGATATGGGAGCATTCCGAGTGGGGTTTAATGATGTTTTCTGACGAAAACCGCACGCCAGTCGCGAGGTAACGTGCCAGTTGTTGTTAACTGCCATTTTACAATTCAACTTCATTGTTTGGAAAGGTTGTTGATCAGACCTTGCATTGCTTTTGATGTTTGCAACCTTCTGCAGTGTCGACCAAGCTTTGTTCTTGTCATCCACTCGTCCAATATTACCAACCATATGCCGCTTCCAGAGAGCAGTGGGGAAAGTATTGCTTCGAGTCTGTATTGTTTTTGCAGGTTAGTTTGGCTAATGATTGTTTTGTATGAAACATTTTATTTTGTGCCATTTACATCATATGAAAATAATCAGTTTAACGAACTATGCAATGTTTTAGGGCAGTGGTTACCAAACTGGGGGTGAATTACCCCCCATGGGTAATATGCGATTGTTCGAAGGATAACGCAGAACCAAAACCACCTTGTTGTTCTGTATTATGAGCGATCACTGCAACAGAAAATTTTGACCTGAAATGCCAAAAAATTTTATAAAGGGTAATAAGCAGGCTTGTCCATGAGGATGGGAAACGTCCCATGGGACGGGACAGGCATAAATTGCTATGGGATGGGAATGGAACAGATGAATATGTCCCATGGACAACCCTGGTAATAAGACATAATCTGTTGGTTGATTTGGGTAACGGCTCGAACAGGTTTTGGGAATCACCATCAGATGGTCCTCGATTTTCATAAGCTACACATAACTGACAAGACTGTTGGTGTCCCAAACAATCTCTTATATCTACAAAATGTATATACCATAAAGCATGCTGCGCAAGTGTTTGACACTATTTTGATTTTCCGTATCGAGACCAGAAAAAACAATGTTTGCAAGATATTTCTGACCTGCTTATAAGTTCTTCTTACACTAACAAGTGACACTTCAAGTCCCACAATAGGAGTTTAATAAACGGCTAAATTTAAAATCATGTTTCCAGACAAAGCTTGTACACTTGGATGTACTGTGTATGGAAAACATATTTATGAAGCGATAATTCAGAACGTCGTTGCAAGATGTTCTGTGTCCATTTTTATTAACCAGCGTTGTGCAGACAGTGTGTGTTTGTACTATGGACTTCGTGTCTGGTTCAAACATTAAAATGAACATGAAATAAAGAGTGAATGAAAGGCATTTGCTTTGAAAACACTCCCATTTTAGGAAGCCTTCCTGGCTAGCGTGAAAAACGATCTCATAATCGCTTCACAGATTCACACTGGACCTAACAGCATATTGCCCTAAAATACATTCAACGCCAGAAAAAAACAGCAATCCCACTTGTCCAGGTTATGAAACTGTTTAACAGAAGTGAGAGCAGGCGGGCTATGCCCCCCTAAATTCATAATCAATACCTCCAAACTGAAGCTGTAGTCCTCCCGATAATTTCATTTTCCAATTTATTGTATATTACTCGAATCCACCCAAACAAGCTTAAAACCTTATTTTGGCAATTTGTTTTCTTAATCATCACCCTGCAGCATAAAAAATGGGCGAATCAAAAATTTGTCACCCCAAACCAAGGCTCCCGTACGCCTATGTTACAGTTGCTAAGCAACATGGGTTGCTGGGGCACATTTCCCGGGGGGCGCATCACTGCGGGGGGCGCTGAAAAGTCCCAACAGTGTCACAATTACTTTCTTCATTTTAGTAAATTTGCTTTCGAAAGGCCTCAGGTTCGAATGTGGGGGCGCCATCTAACCTCGTTAACATCCCTGTTGCTGGGACGCGTCGCGCTACCTCGTATTAATTTAATGGTATTCTGAGTTGTCTATTTTGAAGGGGTGAGGTGTTGCACAATTCCAATGTTAGGTCATAATTCTTTGAGCTAAACGAGCACGCTCAATGCATTTTTGCCAGATAGCGGCACATTGTCTCGTAACGTACGTCAGTGGCTTTTGCACGCTGCATTATAGTTCAATCAAGGTCATTAGTTCTGTCAAAAAACTCCTGCACTCACTTTATGATGCAAAACTTCGATGCAGACATACTGCGGACTCACGGACTGCACTGGCAACAGTCAGGGGCGGATCTAAGGGGGAGGCGATCTCCCCCCCTAAAATCTACGAAAGTAACTTTTTTCACCATGATTTCGTACAATTCGGAAAACAGCATTCGCGATACAAGGCCATTTTTCCGTCAATTGTTTTGTCACAGCAGTGTTGTGAAGTATACTTCATCTGTCTTACAGTTAGTGATCTCGTATTGAGACTTGACTGCCAAGTATTACTGAAATCTCCCCCCTTAAACTTACTGGGTGGATCCGCCCCCTGGCAACAGTCCTACAATTGTTTTTGTTTTAGGGGTTCCTAAATCTTGCGTCAGTCATAAGTTTTCTATATTGCATTCCTATTTTCAGTAGTACCTTTCCTTTCGAGGCATTGAAGAAATAAACTTGTAACAAAAACAGACCCATTTTTGTACAACCCAGCAGCAAGTCGACAACTGTGATAAGCGACTGCGTTTGTGAAGGCTGGGCAGTTTTCATGTGGCAAAGAAATAACGGCACAGTCGTACTATTACAAAACAATGGCGTTGTTGATAGTACGCGATAATAAAGACTGGGCAGAAAATCCATCACGCAAAACCTGAAGTTCAACGAAGTGAAAAGTATTGTTCAGTTTTAGAGTATCTTTTGATCTCCGTTTCTTCTTTGATAGGCAACGAAAAAGAGCGCCATTCAACGAGGTGCTACAGACGTTTGGGGGGACAGTTGCCCCAAACTGCCCCCACCCTGATCCGCCACTGGGTACTGACTAGTGAGGTTTCTTACCCAGAACATACCTTTTAATACATGAATTAGCCCGTGGTTATATTTGCTAGCATAGTAAGCATCCTCCTGCTACCCAAGGTTTCATTCTGGCTTTTCATATTTTCAACTGGGAAACACTTATTACACAGTGTATGGAGAATACGTTGGGCAGCAAGGATTGCTTCGATAGACATTTAGAAGTTCGACTATCGAGTTTCCAAAAATTTGCTTTTTCAAAATATATTTTAAGAGTCGTATTAAACAGGTGTTGAGTTAGAGATGTAATGAGTCAAAACCATTGAGTCGTGTCAAGAATCATCTGCACGGAACTTTAACCTTGCCTTGCAAGATCAGTAGTGTTGTTAGGGCTATGGACGCGGTTATATTATCCAGCTTTACTTCCCTATGCTTGATGCTACTTTTGACAATGATATGTACAATAGAATATTCTAGACCAGCGCCAATTGATTCCAAGTTTCATAATCATTTTTTTGTTACACCAGGGCCTCCATACTACGGACCGTTGGCCAAATCTGGTCCGAGAAGTCAATTTGTCAATAATGGTAAAATAACATACTTACAAAAAACTTGTTGATTTGTTAGAATGTAACATATCCGTAACAATCACATTACGTAAGATGTCTGGCCCTAGGACTGTTGTGTGATAGCTTATGAAGCCCTTGAACAAAAACGTTTGGAGGCCCCTGTGGGTGGCTTATGTGTGCTGTAGTAAGGCTATAAATCAATGGTCTGGAAGAAAGTGTGCTATAGCAGCACACATTGTGTGATGTGAACACTCTATGGGACTACCATATTACTAGCAGACCAGCCCGCTATTTGCTGGTTACTGATTCACCAAACCTAGTCTGAAAGAGGTCCTTGCTGCTCAATTGAAAATGCAAAAAAATCAATTTAGTGCGGTTCAATAAGAAGACCCAAGTGACAATGATAGCTATACCTTCGCAAACATGGAATCGTTTCAAGTCGGGAAGTGCAATCATTGGAAAAGAAAAATGAGAAAAAGTGTTCTTAACTATGAACTATGAAAAAATGGGAAGACGTGATCTTTTTGATAAGTTGACAGGACTGTACCGTATTCGGATCCAATCAAGGAAGTGGTTTTAGCCATTGTTTAGCTTCTGCCTAAAAGGCAACATCGCAGATCTGTGGTTATTGTACAGATGTGCTGACTGAAGAATTACAGGCCTGTTATTCACAAGACACACTGATGTTTTGTTAGCAGGACCTAATGTTGGAGCAAGAAGAGGTCTTCGCCCCCACACAAAAAAGAAGTTCTTTATGTTATAAGATTAGATGGAAAAGGTCGCATAGTGGACAAAACCTGCACAGATGCTCAAATGTACCAAATTCGTTTGCATAAAATTCAGTGTGGGACTTAAAAGGGGATTAGTTGATTTTCTTGTCATAACTTGGCAACCACTAACGCTGTGTGGCCAACCAAGTGGTCGGATATTCGCTTGGTTCATTTTAAAAGAAAAAAACGGTTAAATTGCCATTTGAACTTTTTCTCAGATCCTAATTACGTTATCCAAAAGTATTCAAACCACCCCCAGTCGTGACGTTACACCGAAAAAGTTTAAACCCAAAAGTACCTAATTTTTTAAAAATCGATCCTAGGAGACTTTCTGTTTCCATAGAGGGTTTGAACAGCTCTTTAGCTCTGTCGGTCGGCAAGATATGACTGGACAAAGTAAAAGCCAGTGTAGTGGCTTTGCGGTCCTTACAGGGTAAACTCTTAGTTTTTCGTTAAAGTGCTAAAACTGGCAGTTGCGCCTGTGCATACCTTTGAAATGTCGATTCAACATATAGGCCATATCAGCAGCTGACACACTCTTAAACGCCCAGCGTATGACATATCATACGGCCACAAAAGGGCTTTAAACATGAATTTCACGAAAAACAAACCCAAACCGGTTTCAGGAGATCATCTCGAATAACACAAAGACAGAAACGAAAAATTCAAAGATTTTGAATTTCGGGCATTAATGAGTTAAATAACTTGACAATCAATAAGAAGTTCTCATAAGAACTCCTCCATTGTTCCGTAACTGACGTCACAGAGCAATCATAACGTCAGTTAGTCCTCTGCGTGGTAGGCTCATTCATAGCAGCCCGAGTTACTGGACAATTTATCGTTCGTTTGAAATTATTCTCGAATGCTAACTGTCCATAGATTGAAATTCAAATCAAGCCAATGTTCTACGCAAATCCATTACTTCAAAACACATCCAATCTGATACGAAATTATATTTTTAAAAATACTTCATTAGAGAGGACGACTCGGGCTCTGGCAGATGGGTCCGAGTAAAGTATGAGCAGTGGCGCAGCCAGCCCAAAAATTTGGGGGGGGGCAAAGTGTACAAAGTGTATGCTTTTAGGCGAATAACACTTTTGTTTGGAAAAACGCCTCTCAAAAAACAAAATGACTATATTTTCCAAAAATTTGGGGGGAATGGTCCCTTTGGCTCCACCCCCTGGCTACGCCTATGAGTATGAGCGAACTAAGCCTGGAGAAAACCTACTACAAAAGATCTTGTTTTATTCAGGTCACCTGCAACGTGACCGTGAAAGGTCAGACATGAAACGAAAATATATGAACACTGACAAGGCTCGGTTGAAAGATCCCGAGTTAACAACCTTATTCAATGAAGTGGGTTGTGGCACAAATATATAAAGCCACCAAGCTCGCGTTCTACAATATAAATCATGATCGAAGTCGCGCCACTGGCTGGAAGATTAATTACCTGCGTTACTAGCTAAGCTGAACAAGACCTATCCCGTGTTCGGTGTTAAAAAGCAAACGCATTGCTATTACTATGGCAACCACACTTCGTTCTATAAATTATAAGTAGCATCGCCTCAGCGAGCGTTGAGTGAAGGGAAAGTTGATGCATTTTGTGAAGATGCCAATAAAAAAACTGCCCTTATTCCAATTTGCATGCAGAGATGCGGCTACTCGAATCAATGACTCGGCCCGAGTCAGACTCGAGATGTATGTTTAAATGAATCGAGCCGTATTTTCTGGAGTTAATGGTCAGAATCGGGTCGTTCTTTTTTAACATAAATTGACTGGGCTCAATTCAGCAAAACGTACTTCCCACAGGGGGCGTTTAGCAATCATTGTTGTTTTTATGAATTGGGTGGTATTTGCTGTTTAGCTCGTTTCCTGCACTTTCTTGCTTCATGTTGGTATATTGTATAATCACACCGCTTCAACCTATGTACTACTGTGTAACAAAAAGTGGCAACTTTAAATTGTGCCTCGAGTGGACTTGAACTTTATTGCAATGGCTCGAGCTTGACTTGGAATTTGAGGTTTTAACTGACGTTCAGATTCATGACCCGAGTTACGTCTGTTAACAAATCGAAAGTTTGGATACTTTCCAGCAACTTAGTAGAGAGTGGTAAGGCAGACGATGAAGCTATGCACTGGCTCCCTGTTGACGCAAGTTCTGATTTGGTTTCATGCTGGAGCGCCCAAATTATTTCCAAACTAGTGTCAAAATTCGACCATGTGAAGGCAGGTCAGCGCTTCCTTCCGACATTTTTTAAACATAAACCTTGTACTTTTTCATAATCACTATCTTCACAGCTGGAATGCTTCTATGGATGATCGTCGTTTACAAACAACACCGAGACAGCAAAGCAGCTGAAGAACGGCAGATGATGTTCACCCTGGTTGAAAAAATCGTCGGTCAGTGAACATGGTGGTGACGTGAAGAATTGCTACTTTCCTTTGCATTTGTATCTTACTCGCTACTGGAACTGAAATATCTCTGTTGTTTTGACTGAGTGTCTTGTATTTTGCAGATGTACTGAAAACTCATCATGAAAACAGTTTAAATGACAAAAACGTCGAGCCTTTCATCGCCATCTTGCATGCCCGGGACATGATCATACCTCCTAAAGACAGGTTAGTGTTTGTTTGTGACATGGATATGACGTCACAAGGGATGAAGCATGAAGTCAATCCCCTCATCCGAGTGACATAATAATTGTTGACCTCGGGCGCCAGGGTTTTTTGTAAGTAGGAGTGTGACGTCATGAAATTGTACACGGATAATGAATTGTTGCGTCATCACCGAATGGATGTTTATTAAACTTCTGCGATGAATGTCTACGGTGTCGAACCCAAGCAGCTGATTCCACGAAAGCCACAGCAAACCTCGAGCTTTCAAATCCTCAACTCAACCAGATAAGTGTTGAAAAAAAGGCATGGAATGGTTTGAATTTGAATAAACAAGACTAAATTTTATGGAGTAACAGCATTCGGGCTAGCTTGGTCCGAACTCAAACTATTTGAAAAGTTCGTTAAATCATTTCATGTTACTTCAATTATCTCGTTTTTGTTGTCTGGGCTTCTTTTCCAATGCAGAGAAAAATGTGTTTCACCGAAGTACAGTTTTGAATCACGGAGCAAAGCGTTTAATTAAACGTTTGAAACACAAAATATTTGCCTTACTTGACATTTTGACTCGCAAAGTCGGTTGGATTTATTAAAATATGGATTTGGACGCAACAGTATCAGTGGAAAGTCATTTCTGCAAGAATTGTCTTCTCTAAACAGGGCGAAGTGTAAGAAGTAAAAGTCTGCTGTGTGGGTGCGATAAAGTCTGCTGTGTGGGTGCGATAAAGTCTGCTGTGTGGGTGCGATAAAAGATAAACAAATAATCACACAAGCAACAGAAGCAGTTGCAGGGACTGAGGTTGTAGGTTATTGCAGAGGTCC
>JGI24021J15306_10012031_pt1 | contig 10747 bp, 5 predicted proteins | sample Ectturendosymbi1_FD_15306 | JGI IMG/M metagenome (IMG submission 15306) | reverse complement strand
ACCCACAAAGCCTATAAAAGTGGTCGGCTGCTGACGTTGAATCCTGTACTTGTGGACAGCATACTGCGTGTCGGTGGCCGCCTCTGCCACGCGCCGCTGGCGTTCTCCAGAAAACACCCCATTATTTTGCCAAGCGATCATCACGTCACTTGCTTAATCATCGAAGATCAGCACCGGAAGGGTGGACACTGCGGCATGGCTGTAACAGTAGGTTTATGCCTTTTTGGCCAAGGTTATCAGGCTCTGGGCCCCAACTGCAAGGTGGAAGTATTTCACTCAAGTTTTTAGTGCAAACTGGGCTAAAATCTGAGTTTTTTGAGCTTTTGATTGGCTTAATGGGATTTCTGGTTCAGAAGTTATTATAAAATTGCCAATTTTTGGTATATTCACTAATGTTTGGTAAAATTACTGAGTTTATGTTTCTTTGGCCAAAACTTTTGAACCAGGAATGCTAGAAAGCCAATCAAAAGCTCAAAAGACTCAGATTTTAGCTTAGTTTGCACTAAAAACTTCAGCGAAATACTTCCCTCTTGCGGTTAGGGCCCAGGACCCGATAACCTTTGCCAAAAATGCCTAAACCTGTATCACTTATGACATCACCCACAAAAAACCTGAAACCCAAAACCTAATAACTTTTTTTCATCGCAAACTGCAAGTCTTGCCAAGTCTTTTGAGGGTTTGAACAGCTCTCTAGCACAATCGACTTGTGAGTTACGGAACTGCAAAGACATGGCCAATATGGATAGTGTTAACATGTTGCGTGCAACATTTCATGTTGTGACGCATGTGTCACGGCCTGTGACAGGGCGTGATCCCATGTTATAAAATATACTTTAAAAGTGCTACCAGAAACGTTCATCTACTATTGAATTGATCATGCAGGTGAGGTACTTGCATAGCGTTTTTCTAGTCAATTGGGTTTGCACAAATAAGAGAATGAAGAGATATGTAGAAAAGTAGTTTGCGACAACACAGAGATCTCACCATAATTCCATGCTCTGGTGAACTCATTTCACATTGAAATCCAACGTTGTTGCTTTAGTTTTGTGCTGCTAAACTTTTAATAATACTTAGCAATATCAGGAAAAATAGAGTTTATTTCTAGGTATAAAACTGAATAGTATCAATGTAGAAAATGGCGACATTCCAGCAACAGCCCTAGAAAAGGTCTCATGAAACATGCGGAATTTTGTTTTTATGTGTTGTACCACCACTCCTTGCTTTATTGGCATATCAACGATCATTTTTTATAGGCATATTACAATTCATTGCATTCCGCACTCCTGCTCCAGACAAAGACTGTGATAGATGTTGAGGTTACTGTCAACAAATCATAGTGAAAAAAGTTGTATTGACAGCAGTACCCAATTTTCAACGAAGTCATTTGCAAATGGTTTAGCAATGCATTTTTCGAACAGGATGTACCATCTAAGGAGCTGTGCTTACTGCGCTGTAATACGTCATGGTGACATCGCAAAAGTAAAAAAATGACATCATTGCAGGTGGTACGAAATAAACTTTCTCATAATGTCTCAGGTTTTTTCATAGCTCATCTGGTTCATAATTTATGGTCAAAAGATATATCAAAATCCACAAACCAGTTTCAAGACAGACGCCGCTTCTTGTGTTATATAAATAATTGCAGCCAGACATGACACTGCTTTGCAACAATTTGCATGGTTAGGTATGAGACACGACGCGACAGCACCACACCCAACATGTTACTGACATGCTTTTTGTTGGTCTGCTAAGACCAAAAAATCTGAATGAAACAATATTCAGGTAAACAATCACCAATTAAATACCATACTATAAGGCACACTGAGAGTCAGATACTGATTCAACATCATGAATTAGCCATACAATTTACGAAACACTGTACAACTGGAAAAACTTAACACCTTTGGCTTCAGCTTGTTTTTACCTTTAAGACCTGCATGAGCCACTGTATTACCATTGCTTTGCAACACTACCCACTGATTGCGCTAGAAAGCTGTTCAAATGCTCAAAAAATGCAGCAAGTTTTCTAGTTGGCAATGAAAAAAAATTAAGTTTTTGGTTTCGTTTTTTTGTGGATGACATCATAAGTGGGGTAGGTGTTTGGATTTTGGCTCAGATTACCTGGCCCTGGTCCCCAACTGCTAAAGGGAATTTTTTATTTTGATTTGACATGTATAGATACTGTAAGTGCAACATCAGTTTTAGATTCTAGTGTGTTTTGCATGCATGAATTGACTGTTTATTGCTGTTTCATGTTCTTTCTTTTGTGGGGAGAATGTGCCAAAAAGATTCTTCTATATCATATGCAAAAGGCCGGCACCCTTGGAGGATTTCTGCACCATCATGATATGATTCTGCACAACATGTGAAGCTTTGTACACCATGGTACACATGACTCAAGCGGCTGGCTTTTGCAGAAGTTGGGGAATTGACCTCTTCTTGGCACCAAAATGCGAACTGCTACAGAGCAACAGTTATCTGCTTGGATGCAAAAAAGTAATGGAAACCCGGGCAAAGTTTCATTTTAGCTGGATTTACACTTTCTCTGCCATGCTCAGCTCTTTGCGGAACTGGGCAAACCATGATAGATACTGGTTGCGACCCAGCACTCCCACGCAACTGTGTTGATCATCCAGCAGACTGCAATCTCTTCAAAAAATATAACCTTATTAAATTCGCAATAATTTAGCCATCAAACTTTAAACCACGATAGAAATTTATGAAACTGTTGAGGGGTGCTTGACGAAACAACCTATTTATCAGGGTTTTTTCAGTGTCCCAGTGCCTTAACTTACTTGGATGAAATTTTAACTTGCATGAAATTCTTTAATGTCTGCGCCAATAAACTATCTATTATTTGTATATTTTACCTCTTATTTGTAATATGTTCTTAATTTATCATAATCAGCTCTATTATTTATAGCTTGTGTAATTATTCCATTTTTTTATGTGGCCTTCATACTGAAGGGAAAAAATGCACCATGATGTCTTTTTTCTATGGTTTAAATAATGCTATAATATCAGTTATACGCAATGACAAATATTGGTATCGGCCTAGGAAAACCTTACAGGGTACCCACACATTTTGAAAAGTAATTGTCCATACTTTTTAAATACCTTTTTAACACTAAATATAAAAAGTTCAATACCATTACTTCTCTTCATTTTTTAAAATTCTGAAAAATGAAACTCCATCTTGCACATTGCATAATATTGCACAAATAATGAACTGTTTTGCCTTCAGTAAAATTCTGCTCAGATACTTCCTGATTTGTTTTCCATTTAGATTTCCCATACTTTTTCAATACATACTGTACCCTTTGGCGAAATTCAATACTTTTGCAAGGTCTTGAAAACCAATTTTTAAATTCATCACTTTTTCAATACTTTCAGAGTTGGATCAATTATAATTATAATTGAATGTAATTACATATTATTGGGTAATTGTAATTGAAACTTTTTGTTCTTGTGTAATTGTAATTTGCAATGAAAATTGAGCAAATTACAATTACTTTTATTTCCAACAACTACACAGAATGAGAAAACGTAGAAAAGAAAAACATTAAAACACTTTCTATGTGACCTACTTCTACTTCACAGAGCTTGTCAGGTACACAGCACGATCACCCACACAGTAGCCAGACAAGCCCATACAGAGTGAAAACAATGTACGAGGCTCATACATGATGCATTCATTTGACAGATAATGCATGGGTCAGCAAGAATGCTTGCAATATGGGAGAACCACTAGACACATGTCTGGAGCAAGATAGCATTCGTTACAGAGTTCTGTAACCCTTAACAAAACACATGATAGATCAACGCAAGTTACCAAATTGGATGCAACATCCAAAGGTATCAAAACGCTGCAGTGTAGAAGTATCTACTGTGCTGCATGCAAGGTTAAGATGAGACAGAGATGTGTTGCATCCTCAATGTGCTGCATATAATGCTCAGAATCTTTTATCAATTAGTCCATAGCCTACTTTGCAGGCATTTTGAACAGTTCAGATTTGAAGCAGTGTTAACTTTTTGCAAGGAAGTTTTCACTTAAATTTTTGAGTTAATTGGGTCCAGTGCCAACTCGGGCTTAGATTTACATTGTAGAACATGAGTTTACTTGCTTAGTATTTGTGCCACCACCTATTTCACTTATCAAGGTTGTTAACTCAGGCTCTTTTCATTGGGCCTTGCCACTGTTCATATATTTTCATTCCGTGTCTGGCCTTTTGCATTCATGTTGCAAGTGACCTGAATCAAAAAGTATCATTCATAGCATGCATTTTCTTGACTGCGTTGGCTCACGCTTTACTCAGGCTCATCTGTCAAAGCCTGAGCTGCCAACTGCAAAGATGTATTTTTTACAACATCAAAAAAAAAATACATCTTATTATTGTATTATACAATAATTCATGTCAGATTGAATGCTTATTTTTTAAAGTGATGGATTTGAATAGAGCATAGGATTTAAATGACAGTTCCCATTCGAGAGTAATTCTAATTGGCATTCTCTTTTTTCTGTGACATGAATTACGCAAAAAATGGATGAATTCTCATGAGAACTTCTCATTAATTGTTACATGACTTAAACCACAACGCAAATATAGTGCCAGCCAGAATGAGAGTAAATGGAAGTTTCAATACTGTTGTATTCAGTCAGTATATTCACGACTTATAGATCCGCTTGTTTTATTGCTGTTTTTCACTCTTAAATTAGTAATGAAGCAGGACATAGTGCTAGGTATAAATATTAAGTCATTTGGGACTAGAAAGATTGCAGATAAATATATATTTCTGTGTACATCACCTCTTGCAATTGTATAAATGTTATGTCATATGGATTATATGTAAAATATGTGATGAACCCAAGTCATGCTGTTGACTTGGAGTTATCCCTAATTAGATCAATATTACATCAGATATAGTAAATTACTTTGTGTGTTCATTTATTTGATCATTGTTGTTCATTCATAAACAAAAACTTATTTTAGTAAATTACAATATATTACAGAAATTGTAACATTTTGAAAATGGATGATCAAAACAAATATCTTGAAAACACTTCTGAATTCATTTCAACACCACTGTCCAAGTTTTTTTAAACCCATTACCAAAACTGAGACATGCTTCAACAACTATAAAAAGAAATACAAAATTTCAATTGAAGCAACATCTAATTTGATGACGCATTTGAAGAGACCATCTAATTTACTGTGAACAACTACAATTTCGTACTTGCCTAATTGTTAATTGTTTGTCGTGCGCTTGGCGAACTGATAGTGAAGTCTATACGCTAAGTTTAGATTACGCTGGTAGAATGTTGATTCTTGTTTCTGTTGTGTTCCAGAAACCATATTTGATGATCAATCATTGTTCAAACAATTAACTGTTGTTGCTTTAATTGTGAGAGTAAGTTTTTGTGCTGATAATCTACTGTTGTGTAACAACATTTGTAATAAATAAGAGACTTACTGCAGTTTTGTGGATACGCAGAATTTGTGAAATGTCAAAATAGGCAAAAGTTGTTGGATACGTGGTGAAAAACTTTGCGAGTGCTGTTCTCTACTGTCACGACCACTTTCACACAATGTTGCCAGCCTGTTGTTAAGGAAAAGTATTAGATTTTATGATAAAAAACACTAGATTCATAACAAAACATGAGATGACAAATTATTGATTATAGTTTTCTAAAGTAATTCAATGCAAGTTAGCTGTAAAAGCAATAGAGAAACTTACATTGCACACAATAAAAATGGCTAGAAAATACATTGCAATGCAACCAAAGACATTTGCACAACTCATTGCAAACCAAAGACAAAGAAAATGAAAGATAGCACCAATCCTTGTGTTTGTACAAGTAACTGAAACTTTTAACAGATGACCACCGTGTCTTAATATCAGTTCAACTCAAAACAGATTGAATGCTCTTGTGTAATTTAATATGTTAAGTAAAATTTTAGCAAATTATAATCGGTTGCACAAAATCAAGAAGTTTAAAACATTGTTGTGTAATCAATTACAAACATTCAGCTCACTCATTAATACTTTGAACACTATAATCACATTTTATTTTGTGAATAAGTGCTCGAACGTTTGTCTGTTTGATTGATGGCATAATGACATAATGCATTCACATTTTACCTGGACTCGACCAGTTGAGAAATTGACACCCTACACTTGTGACTGCAGTAGTGGTGTAACAAGTGTTACATGTTAGTTAACAATAGTGTCAAGAATGTGTCTGTAATCCTGTGGTTCTGCCTTCAACGCAGTTGCAAAAAGTGTCTGTAACTCTCTCTGTGATTCCACCCACTCCAATGCCATGTAAATCATTCAGTTTTGTCTGTTTTCATCCACCTGCTCAGTGCTGATGCAGTGTGTGTGTTTATACTAATACTATGGACTTCATGTCTCTTCACAAACAAATAAATTAATTTTTAAAAACATTAGACAGCTATGAAAAAACACTAGAACACCAGATAAAATTCAAAAACACCAGATCCAGAAGAAAAACACTAGGAGTGGCACCACTGCTTTTATACAAGCCAGATAAGCAACCAGAGCAGGGTTGCCAGATTTTTTTCATAGCTTATGGCCAAAATCCTGATAAAAATGGCCAAAATGGCTGTTTTTTGAAAAAGTTATGGCCAAAATCATGAAATCATTTAACTATGGTAATTTCCATATTCATATGTGTCTCAAATTGTTCGGAAGTCAGTATATTTTTTGCCAAAAAACGTGGTATTGCCAAAGAAGCAAGTTTTACCCAAAAACAGCAATTTTTGCCGTAAACATAAAATAACCTATTACAACTTGACTTTATTTATCTTAATGAAACTTAGAACCATATATTGAATGCTATTGTTTGTAGATACATGCTTCAATTATGACCGATTTCTGGGCTAAACAATTTGAAATAAACTTTCAAATTCAACCACAAGGCTAGAATTTTCTTGATCTTGTGCTCCAAATATCTGAAAGATCAATTAATATTTTGCCGTTGTGTCTTAACAAAAGATTGAAGTCATGAAATGATCATAATGACTTAACCACATGCTCAAAATCAAAACCATCATCAAGTTCACATATGAACGAAACTGTTGTGATCGGAAATCCCGAGCGGCATGTGCGCAAAGCTTCGCGCTATGGCAGCAAGCAACAACAGAGATATGCTCCCAATCTCTCTTACTATTGCTTGTTCACGCTACATATATAATCGGTGTTATTCTTCATGCACATCTTATTCAAGGTGAATCACACAATCAACGCAACACCACCGGAAAGGTTGCAACAAAACGAAAGGGCAGGAACACTTGAGAACAAACATTGACTCATGACAGGTCAAACTGAAACACTTGCACAAAATCTACAAGATTGCAAGGGCTAAATAATTACTATATACCTTGAACGTTACAAGGCTGAAGTTACTGCAGAGTGTTACTGTGAAAGTGACGAGAAACTTATAAAAGTAAATTCTAACCAAAAATGCAAAATACTTCTACTATAATATCATCAGGAACACAATGGAGTGCAGCAGTCTTCAGACACAGTACGAGCGCAATATAGATACCAATACTAATAGTAACCCAAAGATTATCACTGACTGAAACATCAGTACAAAATCTAATGACTACAAAAATCATTACTACACACTTCAAAGCAATAAAGGTTGATGTGTCACGAAGGTGTTTAATAATGAGTGACATGAAGACTGTCGAAAAAAGACAAAATATTCGATGAAAACGTAATTTTACAGTGACAAACCAAAAAAATGGCCAAAAAAATGGAAAAATTTCACAAAATGGCCAAATGCGGTTTTTCATGGCCAGCGCAGTCAAAAAATGGCAAAACGTTTCGAAATTGGCCATGAAATGGCCCATCTGGCAACACTGCACCAGACCTACTGTGACATATTCAGCAAAAGCGCCCTGCATGTATAATTTCCGCACGCTTCAGTGACCGCTTCTCGGAAAGACTGCGCACGGTCCTCACAAAGACTTCACAATTATTCATTACATTAGTTTGGAAGAATGCAATTCGCATGTCCCCGCTTGGGCTTCGATCAGTTTGTATTGAGACTTGGAATACACTTCCACCTTTCAGCATAGTTTGGCAAAGCGGTCGAAGTTCAAATTTTTCGAGGTAAGCTCTTTCCACAAAGAAAAGTATCTAAATAAATGGCAAAAATAGACATATTATCATTCATGTGGTCGAACCATATTTTTAGAATCACGAGTCAAATCAATTCGAGCCATAAGCTCTTTGAGAAAGAGTCAACTAACATCTTTTGGAGTCAAGCCATGAACTCCTCGAGTTATCGCATTGTAAACTTGAGTGAATTTCGATTCAGTCAAACAAAAATACACATTTTCACAATTATTTAGCTACAAGGTGCCAATGAGCTACAAAGTAATGCTCAGCGTTGCTTCAGCACTTTTGTTTCCAGGCTACTGAGATCTAACTGTTTGGTAAAAGCAATTCTTTCACACTTTCATTTTGCTTCTCTTCTTCACTCAGAGTCAATTCCACAAACCTACCTTAAACCCTGCTGGAAAAATACACCTCCTTATCTTTCACTTGCCCCAAGAATGAACCAGTGGAAAAGTACGAGACCAACTCCAACGATTACGACATGCAACCACTATACTAAACTTCAACAATGTGTCGAATGTATTTTGAGCTGCTGGCAATGATGTGCCCGAGTCATTTTTGTCGAGTCAGTCTCACAAGCCCTTCAAGTCAAAATCGAGTCAGACTCACCTACAGTAAACCTCTGCTAATGCGGATTCGTTTAACCCGGATCTTTGCCAAAATTGGATAAAACTGGTGCTACGAATTATTTCTATTGTTGCATGTGACTGTTGAACGCAGAAATCCAGGAAGGTGATGCAATGCAGCCTATAGGTGTAGGAGACAGAGGTGTGCATGGACTGCATTTTGGATTTTTTGGACCCGGTCTCCGGCTGCGTCCGGCAGAATCCGGATTCAGGTTTTCTTAGCAAGAACCGGATCAGAACTTGATTTGAATTTTGTAATTTGCGGGTGAAGAATGGTTTGTGAGACTGAGCTGTGCCTGTAATTAGGCTACTAATTACATATAACCTGCAATAGTTACCATAGTTTTGCAAGTCTCCCAGAGTGTTCCACGCAATGACTGAAAAGTACACTACACAGTTGCAATGCATAAGTGATTTGTGCACAGGTTATTTTCTTGGCTTTCTGCGTCAGGGTTGCAGATTGTTTTTTTGACGCCAAATTTCACAAATGTGGCTTTTTTAGAGGTCGTTGGCGTCAAAAAAATTGCTTGGCTTTTTGGCTTTTTTTCTTCAATATTTGGCTTTTTTGGAAACAGTTTGCACATGCTATCAGACTGGTGTCTTAGCTTTTTAATAAAGATCTTGCTGAAAAGTGTTATAATTATAGGCTCTCTTAGACAGTGCTTTGTGTATTTTCTGTTCAAACATGTTGCCTTGCCCGTTAGGCCTATGCATCATAAACTAATGCAATTCACTGGTATGTCATTCTCAAAGTGGAAGAGCAGTTATGACAAAGGGCGGATACACAATAGTAATGGGAAAAGACATTTCTTTAGTTGAAGAACTAGAAAGCCAGTGATTGTTCAGAAAATGCATATTGCAAGTTATGCCACACTAGAATTATACTAAGGCACACACAGTAGTCAGTAACTTGATGAATCATGAAAAAAAACTAAAAAGATAGGAGGAAAGTTCTACCAGCAGGACAAACCTCATGAGGCAAGCCAAACGGGGTAAAAAAGCCAAATTGTTAAAAACCATTAAATTTATGCCTTTTCCATGTGTTACCATATTTTCCCGTGCCATGTCCCCGTGCCGTGGTGCTGACATTGTTGTCGTACTGGGGCCCGGCCGCTCTGGCGGCGGAGGCTAATGTAGCTTTTGATGCAGCTAAATCCAAGGTTGTTGCGGCTTATGATGCGGCCAAGGCAGTTGCTAACAGGCGCCACATGCGTTCCCACGCCTGGGAAATGCAGCCCACCTAGGAGAAAGAAAACTCCTATCCTAAACCTCCGCTGCCTTGCGGCCACATCCAGTCTTGGAAAAGGCTTCAGGAGTAAACCTCGAGGGACAATCCGGAGTCGGAGCCCCTAAGGCAGTCCGTCGTTGACTTCAACTTCGTTCTGGCAGCTCCTGCGACGGCGCTGGTGCCAAACTGTAACGGCCTTGCTGTTCCTTTGGATCCATCAGCGACGTGGAGAGGGGGGACGTGCTGCATGGGCAACATGCCGTTCTCCATATCACACCGCCCAGGCTTGCATCCTACCACCTTCACCCAACTTCACACTTACACCCACAACCTGGAGAGGCCACTCCAGCTTCGCCTTCGGCGTCGACATAACACGGGGAGCAGCAGATACCGGTTATAAGCTACCGCTCAATTGGCGTAGAGCGCGGCGCCAGGGGTTGCTCCTGACGGTGGGAGAGATTCTCGGATCTCAATGGACAGCTACCGCCCGCCCAAGCTGGGCAGCCCCCAGCCAGTAGGGTGTTGTCCCGCCACGGCCTGCTTTCTTCATTGGGTGCATGGAGATCAGGAACCATCCGAACGGCAGACCGCAACTATCGCACCAGGTAACAACAAAAAAACAACAAAAGAGACTAGCTCTTAAACTGGGAAGTTGGAACGTCCGGACAATGCTGACCGGTCTTTCTGAGAACCTGCAAGATATCAGCGACACTAGGAAAACGGCTGTCATCAACAATGAGCT
>JGI24021J15306_10012027_pt1 | contig 10750 bp, 4 predicted proteins | sample Ectturendosymbi1_FD_15306 | JGI IMG/M metagenome (IMG submission 15306) | reverse complement strand
TTGGAGCATAAAATTGGGATAGACTTAACAGTTTCATCAACACTAAAAAAGCCTCCAAAAAACTATACATTTTTATTTTGAGACGTTTCGGATTATTCTTAATCCATCTTCAATTCAGATTCAGTTATGCGGTTTTTCAATTCAGATTCAGTAATTCAGATTCAGTTATGCGTGAAACTTTCTCTTGAAGCAACCATGAAGCAGCAACTCATGCAATTCAGTTGTGCGACTGTGGTATTGGAAAACCGAGAGTGCAATGACATCAAGTGCCTGAATACAGCGATTTGACTTCGGCGGAAAAACTACCTAGCGGCAATCATTAAATGAAGGTTTGAATATTTTTGTCTTCATGAAGGCGCAGCAAGTCAACCTGATTATTGCAGATTTGCAACTTTTCCGTCGTAACCCCAAGTCAGTGTTGAAACTGTGGAGATATGATTGATGCAAAAGCACGTGTTGGTGTGTCGTGGTCGGAAGCAACAAGGAAGGTTGCACGACACGTTGATAAGATCATCACACTGTTTTGGCAGATGAGTATTAGGACGAGTCAGGCGTTCCATGCTTAATCATTTGTTTTATTGCGTCGGGGATTCAGCGCTGCGCACGGCTCGGCACGGCAACTCCTGGACGCAATGAAACAAAGGATTGCGCCTGGCAATTCCCGGCACGTCCAGACTCTAGACGGGCCTTAATTGCACTGTTTGGGAGTTTCTGCAAGCCTCCAACAGAGTTTCTCCTGTCACGTGGGAGATCGTCGCAGTACATTCCTACATTGAAGTTTGTCGTATTCTTGTTGAAGCAGTAGCCCTAATGCTGAAGACAGATGAAGCAAAAAGAAAACATTGGCTTGTTGCTGTTGTACATACAGTTGCAGATGAAAATCAAACGAACTCATTTGCCCAAAGGTAGAACAGGAAGGCTGGAAATCAAACGACATTTTGAATGTGCAGAAAGTTGTAGTCGTCGCAACCTGAAGATGCAGCTGCAATAGTGAATTGTTTCGTGAAACTTGATGTGAGCTGAACTCGGACACATAATAAATTTGTTTCGCCATGCATGGCACAAATCAATTTACACATCTAGGCAGCAGTTTAGGCGACAAATTACCGCTGTTATTTTTGGACAGCAGAAATTACGCGATTTTTCTTGATCTAAATGAAAACTGATTACTCGTATGCGAATTTGACTTGCGCGCTACACGATTGCTTTCTCGCATGTTTTGCTGTTGTGTGCAACGCTATTGACAAAAGATATGTTGAACCAAAAATACCATCAACGCCGTAACAAATTATTTCAAAAAATAGGAGAGCAATATTGTGAGGGGAGGAAGATTGTAATGTTGTAGAAGAGTAATATCGTGACAAAAGTGGGGGAAACTCCAGTAAATTTTTGCATACTTAAGACGCAGGGTCACAATATGCAATAATTTACTGGAGCCTGTTAAAATTATATTCCTGAAATTAGTGCAGGTATGTCAACCAATCTGTGCAGCGCAGCCCTCAAGATATTGTTTTGAACGATGTGAACTTGTGCAAACCACAGCGAAATCTTTCTGACGTTTGAGGAATGATCTGTGACGTAAAACGCTCCGACGAGCTACGTGCATCGCAGGTTTGTGCAGAATTGAAAAAAACTTGCGATGAAAATTGTGCTCTTTTCTGATAAATTTCGCTTCGAACATGGGACTCTGCACAGTTCATTTTCGAATCATCATCATCAAAAGTAAAGGCAGGTTTCCACGCTATACAAGGGCTTAGTTGGGCTTGCGTTTATGACTTTACACAGTCACTCAAACGTATATTGGAAGAAGCCGGTTCAAACCCCTAAAATCTGGGCCCAATATAGCGGTATAATCTGGCAGTGAATATCATAGAGATAGCTTCGTATTGCGGAGCCTCTTTTCAAACCAGCGTGAAAACTTTTTTCATTCGATGCATTCTGTTCTATATTTACGAAAGTTTATTTTTATCAGTTATATCAAAAACATGAGGTATACCCCAACAGTTTGCTCTCTTTCACACAAAGGTTACGTGCCGGTCTGAAGTCAGCAACTGATCTTGCTTGAAAGTTCCAGAACCATGAGATGTCAGATGAGCATTAAAAGTTCCAGGTTTGCTGAAAGTTTTCGCAGAATCAGCCGACTAGGCTCTGTTTTCATCTTTTTGCCATGATTCAACCTTGCACATATCTGTATTCAATGAACTAGTCCTCACACAGTTGAAGGGTTTGAATCCATCAGCAAAACCCTTCAACTGTGTGGAGATTAGTCACATAAGCTTATAATCTTTTATTTTCCTTTTAAGTTGGACTGTGCATTAAAAGAAGTCAGTGAGAATATGAAGTAGTTGGAGATTGATACACCAGTTTACTCTGAAACGTCGAATGCCAACTTCATCTCCACCACCACTGAACTTACTGTTCAATGTTTTTGCAAAAGAAGGCTGTTTGTTGTTGGTACACACCAGCTTCAACATAATCAGAAATCACTCACGACTAACAAGCAAATGGTTATGCAGCCATGCTACTGGAGGCTCCCGGCTTATTATGATGTGTTCGACGTAAAAATCTCAATTTGCTGTATGAAGCAGAGGAATGCCAGTTTGCTGCAAACGTTACACTTGTTGTTACTCTGGAGCGTCTGATGCCAGAAATTAAAAAATAAAGACGATTTCTCAATATCATACGGTGAAAACTTTAAAACCGTTGGGCAGTATGCTTGTTTGTAAAGGCTCGTTTTTCATCAATGTACAGATCGGTTCAAAGTCCTAAACAAACGTAATCGCTCAGAAATTTTGGAGTTTGCGTTTTTTGCAGAGGCCCATGTTAAGGTGGTTTCACACTGTTCATCATTACATAAAATCCTGCAGCTTTATCTCGGATCTTATTATTGTCCGTTTGCGCGAAAAACACTTTTCTTCTCATCTGACTTGAGACATAACCTCGCCAAAATGCGCCAAGAACTGGCAAACAACTTTTCTACAGAACCGTTAGTGAGCGAAGGTAAGCAGACTTGACACATTTCCACTAGAACAGTATTGTCAGAATGCGTGAGTTGCAACGTGAATCCTTTTTCACTGAGGGTTTCTGTTTCACAGAATTATCTCAACGTTACGCGAGAATACCGCTTACAAGTCAGACTATGAATTTGCCGTTCTTATGGATTGGTAAAACAATTTTTTGTCAGACTTGGCGCTTCTGCAAGTAAACTAGATTGTTTCGGAAAGAATGTTGCCAAACTTGCAGAATAAATAAAAATCGTTGGTGAGACTACATTGTCAGCAAAACCTTGTTTTAAATTATTTGAATGGTTTCATTGTTATATTCAATAAAACGGTACTTTTTTTCACAGAAATGAATTTCAATGCGACATCCAATACAACTGCCGGAGGTCGAACAGAAATGCAAAAGATTTTTCTCATCGTAGCGCCAAAGTTTGCTCTGTAAGACATATTTGCAATTCTATTTGACAAATCATCGATTCAGCAGAGGTGTACAACTATTGAGGCTACTAAGTATACTTTAACTTTTGTCTTCCTAGAAAATCTGAATATTTTAACTAAACTCACATTTTTGCGTTATAGAGAACTTGAATAAAGCTTACTGAAACTTTTCGAAAACTACAAAAGTTTTTAAAGACATTTAATTCATTTAAATTCATTTGTCTGCATTTTCAGAAACTGGTTTCATTTTCACTGTTTTATTGCTAAGTCACTTCAAACAACTTCAGTATTCGTTTCGTCATATATAAGAATGACCTTCATAAAGCATTTAGTACTGGCCTTCCTTGAGCTGCACTTAGACGGTATCGAAAAAACAGTCGTGTGCACATAGTTTAACTGAAGAGTATTCAACTTAAACTAACCAATTATACAATGAAACTTGTTTTTCGGAAAAACGGCGATAAATTTTTTGTGTTTGATGTTCCAGATCAAGATCAGCGGGGAATCTGACACTCATACCCCTGGGGTTGAGTCCGAGTTTTTGATTACGCTTTACGTTGTAGGTCAGGTACTTGTTTGCTTTGTTTTCTGCCAACACCGACTTTTCTGAGTCCAGTTACTTCGGGCTTTTTTGAGTCTGGTTGCAGTTCCTATATTTTCGTTCAGTGTGTGGCTGTTATCTTGGAGGACGAAGTCATTTTGCGTCAAAAATGTCATTTCCAGGCAAACGTTCTCTAGATAGGGTTCATCCACGTTTGACTCAGGCTCGTAATTTGGAGCCCAAGCTGTCGTCTGTGAGTGTGGATAAATGATTTTAGAATTCAATCCGATCCAAAATCAACGTATTTTTTCAACAGGGGTCTCTATTGAGAGAGAGGTCTCTATACTGTTTTTCAACAAGGGTCTCTATTTCAGCAAGCTTGTGGAGTGTGAATTCCAATCTGTGAAATTTTTCTGTTTTACAATGATTTCAAGGGAACCAAAAATTGTACAATAACTCGGGCTAATGTGAATGGGCCTGGTAGGTGTCGAAAACTAACTGGCACATAGTCTGTGACGTCAATGCGTAATGGATAGGCTTTCCTGGGAGCTTCTTACCAGATGTTACGTACCAGACACCACGGAGCAATAATTATGCAACATCTTAAACGACTTCGACAATAAGAAGGTCGACTTTTCCATAAAGTTGATGACGTCAACGGTGGACTACTAGAGAGCATGTATAGATGAAGCACATAAAATTTACATTAGGTCTGCGTATTTTGTCACATTATGAAATTTATCAGTGCATTTACAAATTTTCCGAGTGAGTTACTTCTTTTACCATACCTTTATTTAAAAACTGCGTTGTGCGAAATCTGTGATGAACGCGAGTGACGCTAATGACTAGGAGTCGCCTGTGGTTTAGATGGCACAATTACTGATGCAAAAACATAAAAGCTATAAAGGAAATTATTTAAACAGCTGCAAACACCAACTTTTATGCATATTGCTTTGCAGATTTATCCTTGTCGTAGTCATGTTTGGTTTTGGCTGCAGTGTGGATTTCAAAAAAATGTTTCACCTCATTAAAAGTCCTAAAGAATTTTTGACAGGAATTACTTTACAGATCTTGCTATTTCCATGTGAGTAATACATTTCAGTTTTGATGCTTTTTCTATTGCATTTTTGTAATCTTCATAAATTGTTTTTACTCCAATCGAAGTCAGAATGAAAATGAGAAATATCACATATATTTCGTTTTTATCCAAAAAGAGTTTTCAAGACTTGAGTGAAATGCACACTTCTTTCTTTTAGAACTCATCATTTCAAAAAAGTTCAAATATGTATCAAATATGTATTTAATTTGGTAGAAACAAATAGTCACCATTAACATGCGATTACACTCGTGATATTTCATCTTCATGTTGAGTGCGGGTGTTTGAAACGTTTTGTCCACAGCCTGCGAACCTGATTTCCTTAATAAATATATTGGAATGTAACTTAGTTACTCTGTATATTGCTGTTGATATCCTGTCATGGCCTTTCAAATGTTTCATAAGACTGCTTCAATCCTCTGCGGTCAACATCAACGTGATAGTTTCCAAATTTTCTGTAAAGGTTGTTGCAGGAAAATGTGTGTATTTCCAATTAACTGGATGATGAAACGAGGTCACAAGCGCCAACGTTTTTTTACACAGTTTTAAAAACCTTTTCAAAAACTATGAATGTGCTCATCAGCTTCCGATGCAATGGTGAAATATGGTCTTGCGGTTATCGTTAAAGCAAACTGTGCTGCTTCTGTTTGTTCTTAGAGATTTCGAACAAATTATTTTTGAAGAGTTTTATTGATTTCTTTAAATCTTTCAGATAAACATAACGAATTTTGAGCTTATCAAGTGGGAAGTTGATTTCTAGGACACGACCTTATGTTGGTAAAGAACGCAATCATTTTAAGGATTGTGCCGTCACAAGATTACCATCATATTAGTTGCACTCCGTAGCTGCATTCAAAAATACAAACCAAACCCGGGCCTTGCGTAGAAAGCTGTTGTGTCAGGACGCCTAACCATCGCGAGTTGAGCCTCTTACACAAGCTTACTGTTAAACAGTTACGACATTTTTGTGATACCCTGATTTGCACAATGTTCATCAGCAGCTCAACATCTGTGAAAAATAAAACTAGTAACCAACACAAGAAAACGTCAAACTGCAGCGATACACTGAAGAGATTAGACCAATTTACTTCGCTGCCACAGAGGTTGTGTTGAATCTCTTCGGTGGGTTTCGATTCACCGATTTTCAGGTACGCCGGAGTAGCGGTGGAGCATTGGGGGGGCAGTAAAAGAGTTGAGGACAATGGATATTTGTGAAAAGCAAAAAAATCGTTGCCAATTATGCTTGTTTCTGTTCAACAGCGATGTTGACCTCAAAAATAATAACATTAATTATGGAAAACCGTTCTGAATTTTCTGGATGCGCGAATACCTGCATTAAATTTGTTTCAAGTCAATCTCTACAAACCATGAAATTACCTGTGATACTGTTATGAAAAGGCACATCTCCCACCGTTCCCCCCTTATGAAAGGGCAAGGCAATGTCCCCGTCATTTCCTCGCTCTCCGGCGTCCCTGCTGATTTTCGATTCCAAGGTGAGACCCTAAGCCGCTGGAGCAGTGGTTCTCAACCGCGGCTACGTAAGCCGCATGCGGCTCCCAAGCAACCTTTGTGCGACCTTTAACACTCTTTCAATAAAACCTCTTAATATTTTGTGAAACAAACTTCGTTTTGCGATAAAACAAAACATGTTACCGGTAAATGACTTGTGTTAAAAAATTTTTAGTGCGGCTCTCTAACAAAATCGTGGGTCTGGATTTGGCTCCCTTCAGCGAAAAGGTTGAGAACCACTACGCAAGAGCATTTTTGCGTTAAGTTCGGCTGATTTGCACAAACTATTTCTTTGCAATGCACGGGTAGTACCTCAGTGAACCACATTTCTACTTTTACCTGCCCAAAAATATCAACAATTTTCCTTGAAACGTGTTGATATGGCGTAATTAGTTTATTATTTGCAGCCAGCAAATAAGTTGTAGCGTTTGCACTTCATGTCAAATCACCAGATAAATGTTGCAAATTTTGCTCAAAACATTTCAAATTTCTTAATATTTTTCAGTTGTTGGCTTGGCTTTGACGCGTTTGTTGGGCTTGAATGTACCGGAGACGTTAGCCCTCCTGTTCCAGGCTATTGCTCCGGGAGGCGGGTACAGCAATGTCGTCACTTATTGGCTCGATGGAGACCTTAATTTGAGGTAACGTTGCGTTTTTGCTGACGTCTGATGGCTTCTTTCATCATTAGGTTAAAACAGGACGATGATGATTGCTAGGATATATGCAAACTCTTCTCGTAACAATTTGGCGGACGTGGAAGCTTAGTTTTTGCGGATGTTTTCAAATTTTCCAGAAGAGCACTTGTCCAGTCTACCTTTTTCGTCCGCTCGCACTCGTTTTGATTGTTTTTTCTTACTTTTTCTTACTGTAAAATGCTCTTTAGTAAGTGCTTCTGAGTTCTGATACACGTTTTTAGCTGTCACTACACAGTCATGCAAGCAAGTACCTCATACATATACGTAGGCTTTGTTATTTCATGAAGTGATAAAGCGTCCCAAGGAATGTTTAGAAGTCAGACCTGTTGTTAACCTCAATACATTGAGGGTGTTAACAATTTTGAGGGAGCCCAAACACTGCACCGTGAAACCGAAGGTTTAATTTGACGAATGAGGGAGAAATCCCTCACGACCCCGTGGCGATGGGACTAGTAAAACATGATAGATTTTTTAACTCTATACTGACGTTAACAACCTTGATTTTTGGTTTAAATGAGGATCGCGCGGTTGGGAGGTCAGATTTGAAGAATTCTTTTCGCCTATCCCAGCCAGGTGACGTACAATCATATCGTCCCCACTTTGAGTTAAAATACTCACGCTTTCAATAATCAAGCAAATCAAAAGCGAAAATCTCAAATGTTGCCATTTACCTTGCTCAATCGAATGTAGTGAAAAATAACGCATATAGTGAAAAAAATACTTGCAATGCTAGAGTAACATTTTAACTTCACATCTTTACTAAAGTTTGTGCTGTATACACATACTCAGAATAAAAGAAGGCAAGGGATTATTTTTGGTGACGATTTCGACAATATAATAGTTTAGAAGAGAGTATTGTTTAAAAAAGTTGCCTTAAATCAAGGAATGTATTTTGGGATAAACTTTGATATTAAAATTTATCACTATTATTTGTTAAATCTGTTGAAGTTACTTTTAGCTCTAATTATTTAAAGCTAAGTTGGTGATTGCTTTATTATTGAAAACATCGTTTTTTCGTGGAATTTTATTGGATATCAGAGCAGTGGTGTCTTGACGGCGTATGACACCCGGGAAAAAATTTTGTCTTATGGTTTTCCCTTTTTTTTTCACTTTTTATTGTTTCGTGTCGTCTTCTTCTTGCGTATGGAGGTTTCTCTCCGAGTTGCATGCTTTGTTTATTGCGGAAAGGCGCGCACAATCACGACACATGAATCCAGGTACGTAGCCAGGAATTTTGATAGTGGGGGGCAAACAACAGCAAGTCTCAGCATTTGATTATGCCCCCTGTTATCGAAGCATCATTCATGAAAAGTGCATTTTGCTGGCGCTTTTTTAAAATAATATGTTCAGATTTAAACCGGCAAATACATAAGTCTATTTTCGTTGAATTGAAAAATTTTAAAAGTTCGTTTTTAATGAAGTTCCAAGTTTCTATTTGAATGAAAGCCACCATTCGCTCGTAAAACTTTCATGCAAGAGCGCTTGTGAAAATCTGGATGTTTTATCTATGCCTTTTTCAGCCAATATTGCAGTTGTCATTGTGGTCATTGTGGCCGCTATTATGATTGCGTTTTTATATTTACACGCTTCTGATGTACACCAACACATGTTCAAACGAAGCCGAGTACAAAACCTGCGCGCATATAAGACGTGGATCTTATCCAATTCTTCAGGAACTGGTTGACGAATAGAGCTGATAACGTAAAGGCTAGAATACCTCAACGCGTTTGAAAATTGTTTGGATTTTCATGTCATTAAACACTATGAAATGCATTGCAAAAGTTACAAATGTCCTCAGAACAAACTTGCATATGTTTGATCCACGCAGTCTACACAAAGTGTGAAAATAGTTGTGTTTGTGAAAAGGAACCTACAATCTATTTTAAAAACGGCTCTACAGGCTTCCGCAACTTAACACAACAGTGGGTTAATTGATCTAGCCCAGTATCGGTCGAAACCCAAACAAGGGTGACGAAGCGTCAAAAAATTGGCCGTGCCGAGGTGATCCAAACCGGGGTTATGTATTTTCAACGTTACCACTGTTTGTCTTTGTCTGTAGCGTATAGGTAGCCTACTTGAGAAATGAGTGCAATACTGACATCAGAAACGAACTTAGTAACTTAAGCTACTGCCAAAAATCACCCATACAATCTTTTTTCATTTTTTTTGGTTAGTTGTTTGAGGCTTGGGTTGCTGTTGGAGGCGTGTTCACCAAACTCAGATTTGGGTAGCGGTCAAAAAAGTTTGAGAACTGCTGATTCTAGCCATTCTAGCGCAAGCGGTTGAATTTTCTTTTAATCCATGAGTGTTTAAATAACAAAATCCAATTGACTGGAAAAAAAGTCAATTTTTTCCTTTTAGTTGCATGCGCTTTGTTGATGAAACAGATTGCAAGCTATCTGTAAGTAATGGCAGTGTCAATGTCCTCAGCACTTCCAAAATGAAAACCATCTTCCTACTTACGTTAGGTTTTGCTGCTGAGACTACCCGTTACAAGGGAATGATTTCACGTTTACAGTAGGATAGGGTGGCAATTAACATTAGATGAAAGTTGTAACACTTTTACACTATGCACAGGTCGGATTGTGATTACTTGACCCAAGCTTTTTTCTCGCCGGAAAGTTAATATGAAATCAATGATAAAAACGGTAATGCTCAACATGATTGTGATTAAACCGTTACAATGCAGCTTTAATCATAACAAATAAATATCTAGAAATAATGTTGTTTTTTCCCTACAGCGTCTATGGCAGAGGTCTCAAACACGCATCCCGCGAGGGCATTTTGTGCGGCCCGCGATGAATTTTGGGAATTTGGTCAAACATTTAGGTTATTTAGTTTGTTCATCGGTGTTTGAAAGTGCTAGGCCAGCGAGTTAACAAGTTCATTTGAAACGAACGTAGAAGGAGCTAGGGATAAATTTCCTATAATTCACAATACCATTCGCCGTAAAAAAGATGTAAAAGCTGGGCTCAGATACCGTCTTTGTTGCGTCAGCGTCATAATGCGTCCGTAGGGTAGTCATAATGCAGCCCTGTTTTTTTAAAGTCCACTTTTCGCCCTCGAAACAATTTGAGTTTGAGACCCATGGTGTATGGCTTATTTGCGCAATAAAAAGACTTTGAAACTGGATTTATTTTCAGCCGAAGTTTGAGCTTCAAGGCACATAAAACGTGCACCACTGCTATTTAACTTTAAAACAGTGCAACAAAATATACGATTTAGGCCTACATTTAAGGCTACGACTTATGCTGGAGACAAGGGTAAGATGCACAGCATTTTTAGCACACCAGTGTTATCAGAGAGGAGAGAAATTTTTGCGATGGGCTTGAAATTATGTTTACATCACTATTAGGTGCGATTCAGCAACCTGGTTGTGGTGAATGTATGATTACCTTGTCCTTGCCACGTAGTGGCGCCTGCAATCTTGCAATCCTTAATTGTGCCCCTGTGTTCGCCCCGCGGCTGT
>JGI24021J15306_10012026_pt1 | contig 10751 bp, 8 predicted proteins | sample Ectturendosymbi1_FD_15306 | JGI IMG/M metagenome (IMG submission 15306) | reverse complement strand
GATTTGATTGACTTGCCAAATGCGAAAATGTTCAATGACGGTCACACGTTCATGTTGATTGTTGTTGAAAAGTTTTCAAACTTTGCATGAGCTGAGCTGCCGAAGAACAAAACTGGCAAGTCTATTCTCAAAGCCTTTGCAAAAATTCTAAACAGAGGCAGACTGAAGACGTTGTTTTTGTAAACGGGTCGTGGTCTCGAGCAGTGGCGTAGCAGCCATTTGGACATTCTGGATTTATCCAGGGGCGGCAGAATCAGAGGGGGCGGCAAAAGGTAGCCAAAAATAAAAATAGGTCATTGTAAAAACTATTCTGCGCTTTCAAAAATTTTCTGAGTACAAAGGTTTTCGCGTTTTTTTTAATCTTTGTTTCCTAAATTAAAATTATTTTTCTTCGTAATTCTGTTGAACGAATCCACTTAAAACACACAACTACTGCACTTTAGCCAGGTTTTTACACACTTAATTGACGTTGTTTGACCCGCAATAATAGTTTGATTGTTACGTATGGGCGTCACTGTTAACTGTGATTAGGTCTCAATCGCATATGTCACAAAGGAACTCAATGATATGCGGAGACAACTTGTTGCTCTACGAACTCATGGGCGCGATTAGGTGGGGGACACGGGGGATGCATCCCCCTACTTTTTAGGACAGTGGGGACATGGTGTGCCATGTCCTCCCACATTTTCTCTTCAGGTTTCGCAATATATTGGTTTCACACCAACCTGTTCCCCCACATTTTACAACAAAATTGCGCCCATGTGTGAACTTGTTCGGTATGTGCGAGTAGAATGCACGAAATAGAAGCTTTTGGTTTGCTGCTGAAACAACGTTCAGTTAGGTTAAATTTTAATTGTCTGTGAAGCAATTCAAGCTGCAAATGAAGCGAGCGCAAGAAAGTGGATGATGTTCTTTCAGAAAAAAGAGAAAAGCTAGGGGGGCGGTAAAAGTTGGCCTAAAATAAAAAAAATAGGGAAGTGGAATTGAAAAAGAGTGAGGGCGCCATATTGAAGTTCGTAAACAACTCTTCGGACGCCATTTCACCAAACGAGATGCACGAGGTTAGCAGTGATAGTACCAGAAAATCAGTCCTGGAAGTTGAGGAGGAAACAGCGCCTGGCAAAATCAGAAATAATGAAGAAGCAGATGTTGAGAGCAATATAAGTAAAGCATAAGCCGCCGATGTTTTAAACGACGATAAAACAATTTTACCGAATGATATGTCATGTAGCAAGTTGACCAGAACCAATAAACCATGATATAAGTGTTGAGCTAGTCAAAGCTGGACCAGAAAGTTACTGGGATAAAGACCTTTCGAGTCGATGTTTCGAGTGAATATAAGTAGGAGATAGTGAGAAAAAAGTTGTGAACTACCTGTCAGCGAAATGGTTTTACAAGACGCTGAAAAAGGGTTAGAAAGTGCTGAGATTATGGTTGGTATATTAAAAAATCGATTCAGGATTATATCGGTTCTGTTGCAAGGTATTTCGATCGGTAAATCAGAACCATCGCCAGAGAGTCTTTCATGGGAAGGCTTTAAGTTTGTGCAGACGGCCTTGGCATTCTAAAAATTGACAAAACTCAACTGGTTTACAGTGTTCCTTACTTCAATTTGGGGGGCTTGGAGTTCTGTTTGGGGGACTAAGCCCACCAAAGCCCCCCGTGGCGACGGGACTGCGAAAGATTGTTTATTTGTTTCCAAACCTTTCAAAAATTTCAGGTATTTAAATCCTTGTTTATTTGATCACGACAATTCCAAAGTTTATCGAGATTGCTTAGACAAATGGTATGAGCTCACATTGCGATTCACATCCGTCAAACAGTTGATAAAGGGATACAGGATATTATGGATAAAGAGCGAAAGAAATGGACAGCCATTATTTGTAAAATAATTGATGTCATCCTTTTTCTAAGCAAGCAAAATCTTTCTTTTCGTGGCCATCGNGAAAACTTTGACTCANAAAACAAGGTAACTTTCTTGAAACTGTGAAGATAATAGCCAAATATAATCCTGTCATGACCGAACATCTTTCTGATAGTCAAGTACCGAAAAAACGTATGTCAACATACCTTTCTCCGAATATACAAAACTAGTTAATTAAACTTGGGAAAAAAGTGAAAAATCTTATTTTGAAAGAAATGCAGGAAGCAACATACTTCTCAATCTTACTCGACATTACTCCTGATGTGTCTCGTACAGATCAGATGACTTTTGTAGTAAGATACGTAAAAGTTGATGAAAGTGAAGAACAGATAAGAGTCTTTTCTTAATTTCTTACCACTGCACGGGAAAACGGCCGAAGAAATTACTAATTCTATTCTCCATGAGCCTCATGAAAATGTCTTGGATGTAATGATGTGCAAAGGTCAAGTTTATGACAATGCTTCCACAATGTCAGGAATCAATTCTGTAACACAGCGCAGCATAAAGGAGATAAATTCAAAAGCAAAATTTGTTCTTGTGGCAACCACTCGCACATTCTTGTGGGAGTAAATGCAGTGGAATCTTCCAAACTCTCTGATGTCTTTTCACCAGGGATGTAGTGCTAACAAAAAAAGGTGTGGAAACGCGCCCAAAAAACTAGCCATTTGAAAACAGCTTAACCTCAGTTCAAAGTAAAACTTGAAAAAGATGTCCCGCTTCACACTGCTTTTCACTCCTATTTCAGGAAATGTGATATTATACGTTCTTTAAGCTTCTATTGCATATCGTACTTTGCAAAAAGGTAGTGAACTGGTTGAAATGCACTCAATGCAGTGGCATTCTGCTCTCATCAGCGTACATAACACGCATTTGGATTTTTGCACTGCGAGCAACATTCATAAAAATATTTTAGCAGTGATGCTGACCAGCGTAGGATGGGGGACGGCAAAATCGCCGAAATCCAGGGGTGGCAAGCTATGCTGCTACGCCAGTGTGCAGAATACTTCCTTCACCAATCGTGAAAAAACACGGAGCAAAGGTAGGCCCTTGATGTTGATGCAACTGTTAACTAATTTAACCGTCTACCTCATTGCATCATATCAGAAAATCACCACATAAAAACACACATATTGGGACGATATCACACTTTGTGAATTATGCCAGATTCCATTTAAGAGATACGTTTCTTAGACTGATACAGAAATTCTGTAAAACTCTTAACGTTGTCAGGATATATATCATTTTTTGAAGGTCACAGTTGCATCGTACAAGATTTTACACGGTTAGGAACTGGCAGCAACGTGGATTCCCAAACACTGTGACCTCATCCACAAAAGTAAAACGCGAAAGACACTGAAAGAAAAAAAAAATTTTCCTGTTTTTACTGAATTGCAGCAACAGTTGAACCTGATTTTAATGAGCAAATAACTTTAATCAAGATGTGTCGCAACTTACTTCTTGCAATTGCACGAATGATCTGAAGGTCGACTACAATTTCCATCTTGTAGATTGTTGCAACATGGTCTTGATCCATTTGGATCACACAGGGCTTGAACATCTGGCCATGTTCCACCTTTGTATTTTGGAAGAATGCTGTTAGAAACAGGAACGCCAACGTCATTGAGAATAGAACTCATCTTTGTCTCACGAAATACAAAACGTGCGCACTGCAGCTCAGTCATAGGAATTACTCTATAGACACATGTTTGGTTCACACTAACATTTTACTACCTATATAATACAATAAAGGATGTTAAAGCCAGTGGTGATTCGTATGTAGGTACTGCGGAGCTGCAGCGGACGTTTACAACAGGGGGCTTTTCGTTTGCGCGTGGGGGGCTTTGCGTTTGTGCGGGAGCTTGACATTCTGAAAATTGACAAAATCTCCGCTGATTTATAGTGTTTCATGGTTCAATTTAGGGGTCTTGGAGCTTGGTTTACGAAGCTAAGCCCACCATAGTCCCCCAGTAACGACGTGACTGAACTGCAGCATCCCTTATTTTAACAGAAAAATTTGTTTTTTAGGTCAGCTTTTTATTTCACTTTGATATTTGCATTAACAAGAAGAGTTGACAATGTGTCCTCCTTTCCCAAAAATTTACTCACAAAGCTGAATATCACATATATGTTTGGTTTTGTATGGGAAGCACTGCAAATGACGAAATTCTGGAGCTGTGAGCGCGCCGATGTCAAATTGAACTGCAGTGATTTCAGCGCTTTTCTCCTGACTGAATATAAGAACTTGCAGGAAGATCACTTCAGTTCAATTTGCAATGCACCGATGATCACAACAGGAGCTATCGAAACGTCCGCAATATGTTGTTGATATCGTTTCCATTAGCCGTGATTTTCATTACTAAAATTAGAACACCACGCAGGCGTAAAAAACTGAGCAGGTGGTTTATGAAAACTCCCCACAGCAAATATAGCTTTGCACTTAGTACTTGCTGAGAAGTCAGAACTAAACCTTAACGATTAAGATATATTCATACAAGCGTTCCATACAGGTATTTCTAACAAACCACGTAGTTTTATACTGTGTGAAAAGAAGCCTGCATAAGCGTAGCTTGAAGCTATTCACTCAGGCACGCTGGTCACACTCAAAATCTCACACTATAATGGATTTTTCAAACTTGTGGAAGCGGAAGCATTGCTACAGCTTCACCCCTGCTTCTTTTCACACAGTGTAAAACAAGGTGTCTTACCGTTATCAGCAGTCACTGTCTCGCTGCATCACCCTGGAGCAGCGTAGCCAGTCCAAACTTATTTTGGGAGCCAAAATGTTTGATTTTAGGCGAGCGACAGTATTTTGTGTGGGATGCTGCTACTCAAAGCACAAAATGAATGGATATTCCAAAAATTGGGGGATAACTTACTGGGCCCTCCTGGCAACGCCTATGCCACCTGCCAAAGATGACGGAGGTCAACACTCACATGCGGCAAAACGCTTTAGCTACAGTAACTTGAAGTGAACCTTTGAAGATTCGCTGCCATGTTATTGTTAGGAAACAAAGAGCAACAGTAGAACAATGCGCTCGCAATGTTGCAACGTGAGTCTGCAGAAGTGGACAGAGGACTGCAAGCTCATAACTGTATCACATCAGAACACTGAAGCTGGCTTTTGTGCAATGCGAGTGCCATACCGGTGAATAAAGTGTTATTGCAAGAAATAAATCAATTAATTGGAATCAAGCTGCTGACTTCAAGTTTTCTGAATATTTTTGGTTCTTTGTCTCAATTCCCAGGCGGTACAAATGCCCGTTTGCCCCCTCCTGATGCGCTCATGAAATTATCCCACCGTATCTCTTTGAAAAGCAAAATGTCCTTGAAAACCATTTTAAGTGGTCTGGCAACCTTACTACATCGCCTATTGGTAAATCCGGCCCTGCATGCATGGCGGGGCTTACTTTTTAATTCCACACTTCCCGTCATCTCTCCACGGTTTTTCAAGAATTCTTCGGCGGTGCCAGTAACTCATCAGCATGTCGTCGTAATACTGCTTTTCAGCTGATGACTTCGCGAACCATTTTCCATTGGACATGTTCTTCAGTACATTGCAGCAATCACAAGAAGGTGCCGGTTCTTTATAGACATGCTGTGACGCTTGCATGGCTTGATCTGGTGTTCCAAGTCTGAACGTGCGGCTTGGGAAAGAAAAGCTATTCAGCAGCAACCGGAAACTTTCGCTTGTGTTCACGCACACGCGAAACAAAATGAATGCCGTGAGAACGGCAAAGCAGCATTTTTGCCAGTGTCTCATGCTAAATGGTTTCTGTTAAATGTTTGTCCAAAGACACTATTAGTGAAAAAAGAGAAACGTTTTAAAAAAACAACTTCGTGTTGGATTTCGGATTAATGTTTTCCAATTCCCAAAGAGCGCCCATGGATATAAAGGATTGTTTGGGACACTGTCTTGAAAAAACGTTTGAACAGAGAAAAGCATAGAATTTAGTTTATAGCAAGAAATTGTTTCAATGTCTGCCGTATTCACAAAATAATATCACTTGCGTGCTTCCTATCATTTGAGTAAAGACTTTCGACTTTCGTACACAAAGATCTGGTATTAGCTGGTGTCTATAAGTGTCACGGTCAACTATGAGAATGATAAAAAAGTAGATTGTCCCAACTTATATGATAACGTCAGGTCTAGAGAAAGCAAATTAAAGGTCAGGCTCACTTTGGCAAGGCAATATTTTAGTTAAACAATATTGGTAACAGTAGGATTAATGTAATTTCAAAGCTCCTGGCGTTTGCTCAGATGTGAGAGCAGATCTTTGGAAATATGATACAAATGAAAACAAAAACTGCACGTCTAAATAGTTGCGTTTTGCACATAACTACCATCTGTTTTAATAATTACCAAAGTAGTATTTGCAAGCAGGCCCGCCACCAGGGGAGAAAGCCGGATCTAGCACGTGCATGACGCTTTCTGCGCACTAACAAAAACTCCCTCAAAAAAGTCCCCGTTTGGATGGTACCCTGCATACAATTTGTGTGATATGTATGTTCCGCTGTGCAAATAAAATTTTTTTGCGAAAGTGATTAACAATGGACGTATGGAAGCAAAAAATACTTTGATATGGAAATAACGGATGTTACATGTCCCAAGAACACATGAAGAAAATGGGGGTGACATTATGCCTCTCGTTTCCTGACTTATTAAGCATTTTAAGGTTACCAGAGCAGGATGATCATTAAATTTTCCATTACATACAATTGTTTTTACAGCTTAATTAAAGTGTGGGGCTTGAAACAAACGACAATTACTTAAGGGAGGCGTGGTAGAAAATAGGTTATGAACCACTGGGACTCTACTCGGTCTGTTATGTTGATTTTCATGTACTTTGGTTAACTTCCTGTAATTTTGCATTTCAGTTTTTACTTGACTGACAAGACCGTTTAAACGTTATTAAACGTCATCAAAGTCGTCGGATGTTGTCCGTTGTTCAGTTCAATTAAACAATCTTTTATTTCAGCCTACTAAACGAATCAACCTACCAAAGGAAATACTAACATACATACAAAATTTACATCTGTAAAGTAGGTATGCCGCTAAAACTTAACTTTTTTTTGGATCAGTCAACAAACACATGGTCCGCGGCCCGCCAACTGTAGAAATTCTCCATTGCCACAACCGCTGCACACACACAGGGCAGAAATACGAACATTTTTTAGTGGCACAACGTTCGCTACAATCAATGCGAGGGCCGAGCCTGTTTGAAAGGTTCAACTTATCAAACGAACTCAATTTCAGTATTACCTGGCCGTGACCCATCAAAAATTCTTCCGTGGCTTGACAAACCCTGGAGTAAACGAGGTTGACAAACCCTGAAGTAAACGATTAAAGCCAAGTGGTGCGGTTTACGGCAGGAGACTAACAGCCAACACGGAAGAAAATATGATGCGGGATTCATACATGCATATGTAAAGAAAGTAGAAAAAAATAGGAAGAGTAATGATGAGAAAAATGGCGTCGATCAGAAAAAGCACGACTCATAATCGGCAATGAAAAACAAGACCCATTTCAGTTTGTGCGTGTTTGATCATTCCTTATATCTTACATAAGCACGACACATGAACTTCTTTCAATTCAAATTCTTGTAAGCAAATTTGAGGGGTGGAAAGGGTGGTAATTTTATGGTCGGGTCCGGCACATAGCCTCGCTACACCACTGCCTGAGTCGAAATTTGCAACCACAGTTCTATGCGGTTGTAGCAATACAGACACTTGGATCATTACATAGGGTTCCACGAGCAACGCAAACATTTGCGGAAGGTTTCGCTGCAGCAAAAAAGTTGAAAAACACTGTTCTAGGTATTTAGTTGTGATGGCATGCAGGTCTACTGTGACGGTTCAATCATAAATATGCGAAGCCTTAATGGATTAATCAATGATTTCCCTTTACCTTGCCGTCAAGTAAAAAACGTTTTGTTCAAGTAATCAGATTCTGACCTGTACATAGTCTGAGCATGTTTCAACATTCATCTGATGTTCATTGCCACGCTATCATACAGAAAATTTGTAAGCAGCATTCAGCTGCAACGCGAAGAGTCAGCAGAAAATTTAACTGCAGAAGAAAGATGCTTTTTATTTTGCAGGTGTTGAGGCCATTGACACTGCCATTTACGTACATATAGTTTGTAATCCACTTTCTCGATAAAGCGCATGGGACCAAAATGAAACTAAATTGAATTTTTCCTAGTCGATTTCATTTTGTTATTCAAATACTAATGGATTTAAAAAAAGGCTTCAACCGCTTAGTTCCCAAACTTTTTTGAGCAAAACTTAATCTGGGTTTGGTGAAAACCTCGTGACCCAAGCCTCAAACAACGTATGAAAAGATACTGATTGTGTGCATGATTTTTGGTAGCAAATAACTAAGTTCGTTTTAATGTCGACAATCTATTCTTTTCTCAAGCATCCACGCTACAGACAGACAAGCAGTAGTAACGTTGAAAATCTACAACTCCGATTTGAATCGCCTCTGCGCCACTCAATTTTTTGGCCATTCTCAACTCTTCTTTGGTTTTGATCCATACTTTGGGAAACACTGGGACATGGGCGTCGGAAAGGGGTAAGTAGGGGCCAAAGCCCCGCTTAGATTTTGAAAATTTTAGCAAAAAAGTTGGTTTCTTAGTTTCGAGTGGAAAAAAAAAACTTTTGCCACTTTTGGCCCAGCCCCAAAAAAATTTTGGAAACAACCGGAGCCCAATGGGCTAGATCAACTTACCAACCTTGTGTTAAGCTGCGGCGACAAGCAGGCCTATTTCTTATCTTACTGTAGAACCATAATCGATTGTGGCTTCGTTTTCGCGAATGCGCAACTGTTTTTACACGTTCCGTAGACTGAGCGGGTCAAACATATGCAGGTTTGTTTAGGGGCATGTATAAATTCCCCAATTAAAAAAATTTCACTACAATATTTGTGAATTTTATTGTTAATTCCGAAAAGCTAGATAGATAAATGCCTGATCGTTCATTGGAAGCAGGCTTTGTGCAAGCAGCGCACAAAAATGCTACCACGGTCGCATCTCATAGCGTAAAATCCAAACACTTTTCAAACGCGTTGAGGGACTCTAACGTTTACATTATCAGTTGCATACTGAATTTACTCGATTGTTAACCGCTCTTGATTGTAAGCGGCACATAAACATGGATTACCCAAGCTTCTGAATTACGTTTGCGTACTAGCACGTTTCGCATTTGTTCGTAACCGTGGTAATGATGTTTACACCATTGCAACTGCTTTCCGTTCATGAATTATCACTCCTGTGACGGATGTACCCGTGATGCTGAAGAGTACAGTAGAATGTGAAAAGAGACTTTGGTCAAAAAAACGTATCCTAGGAAAGACTGGGCGTCATCTTTACTTTTCGATAAGGTAAAGAAATATAGAACGCAATGATTTTGGGAAATGAAATGACAAAGATGGTTATTATCACACAATTTAAGCACGATGTTCAGAAAAACAGCATAAAAAGCCTATCATATTTGTAGTTATGGATTAGGCAATTCGTTTAATCTTAGGTCCCTGTAGTATTACCTCATACTAGGTAATAAGGGTATAGTGTTCTCACATTTCTTAAATAAACAGTTTGCTAGGACATTAGAAAAATCAAAATGGTTATCATACTTACACAAGGCGCTGGCCTGCATGCCCATACTGTAATAAAAGAAAGTGTATAAAGTTTACACATCATAACTTGTGCTAGGACAGTGAATCAAGCTGAAGTCAGTGTCCATTCAATGTTTTGCAAATCAATGGTCATCACTAGGGCAACCAAAAGTCAATAAAGTCAAAATTTTTCTGCCGTTCTGAAAGTTCATGAAACGTCCACAAACCACATTTCACGCTCATACCATGAGGGAATCCCATGTTATTAGGTCAAAAAAAGTCAAAAATTATCATTAGGTCAAAATTTATCGTTAGGTCAAATTTTCTTGCAGCAGAGTTTTTTCTCTTCAACGATACTTTATTGAAACTACAACAACAGTTATTGATGTGAAAAACAATGCACGGAGTTGCTGTAGATTCTTATTGCAAATAAAACAACCACAATAATTGAAAACATAGGTGTACGGGAGTGCATATTTTTGGGGAAGCAAAAAATGTTTGCCCAAAATTGGTCTTGTATTTTCCAAGTGGCATGTAAACAGCAAGTCTTAATGTTAAGACTAAAACGTACTGTACCATTGTAAACAAATCAAGGTGTCTGCATACGTAATTACCAATTAGGCCTACTGTATCAGTCACGCTAGCGACACCGCTACATGTGAGCAAAGTCGGCCAAAGCAAGGAGAAAGGAAAAGACCAAGCAAGCGACACATATAAGTGACTTCCATGCACATGGAAGTAAGAGCTCTCCGAAAAATGCTGTTCTTTTTGCTACTCATGTTGTTTCGTAGATGAGTGAAGCTTATCCGTTACATACCTGACTTTGAGTTTGTCTTCCTATTGACAGCCTTTGTGCCTGTAGATTCACCAACTCTCACAACACAGGTTTAGGCCTACACATTTGTTCGCTATTTTTCACACATTTTGTTCTCTATTTTACCCCATAGCTTATGATATTTAACCAGCTTTTTTTCACTTTCCTCTGTAGGTATTGACCTGTTTTATTTGTTATACTTCATCATCTCTCAACGTATTTTTTAACACCGTGAAAAAATTTCCCTGAATGAAGCTTATCCATTACCAGACTTTGAGTTTGTCTTCTTATTGACCGCCTTTGTGCCTATAGATTTGCCAACTCTCACTACACAGTTTTACACATTATTGGTTCGCTATTTTACACTTGTTCTTTATTTTACCATATACCTTTACGCT
>JGI24021J15306_10012025_pt1 | contig 10751 bp, 5 predicted proteins | sample Ectturendosymbi1_FD_15306 | JGI IMG/M metagenome (IMG submission 15306) | reverse complement strand
TTGTAGTCAGGGCAGTGCAACATTATTTGATAATGCCAGATTTTAAATTCTTTTTAAGTTGAGTTGGTACTTCTTCATTTTATTTTTTAGGTATGCACCGGGCACACCTGACAGAAAAAATGGGGCACACTCTACACATTGCCACTAGGTCAGTCTAAACACGGTAAAGCTTGAGGGGTTATATTGGAATGCAGTACAGAATAATTCTAATCGATGAGCATTTTTAGGTTTGTTATGTGCTTAGAGGCACATTATATATGTATGGTAAAGCATGAATTTCAGCATTACTGCATTGGTTTCATTGAATGATTGGTAATCATCAAGTTTGTTTTGCCATGCAGTGATAGTGGGTAATTAGAATGTGAAAAAAGTGGAGAGGCAGTCCGCAAGTGCCTACTTTACATGGGATATCACATGAATATTATGCAATGCATGCAACCCACCTTATTTTGACCGGTCAGGTGTACCCCATGCTCATGTCGAGTGTACCCCAAGCATGGGCACACTCGGCAGAAAAAGCGCCTTTTTTAAATTGATTGTAAAATTTTTTCTGAAGGTCGTTGTTTTCATGTTTTGGCATGATATTGTGTATATAGAGTTGCTTTTTTGTGTGACAAGTTTTGAGCTTGTTTGGACTTGATATAAGGTAGCAGTGGTTGAAAATGCAAAAAAGTGTCAACTGTACCCCACCTTCCCCTATGTTTATTCACAATAATTTGTACACTTCTGTAAACAATTTCGCGATAGTATGGGACTTGACTACCAAATATTTTTGAGATCGTCCCCCTAACCTTACTGAAATCGCCCCTTGGATCTTATGTCATTAAATGTCATGAAATGCGACTGCGGTAGCATTTTTGTACGCTACTTGCGCTAAGATCCCAAAACGATAAAATATTTGGCTGGCTTTTGAGAGTTAACAGTGTAACAAGCATAACAAAATCAATATTGCAAATTACAGAAAGTTGCACATGTCTAAATAAACTTGCATATGTTTGACCCACTAAGTCTAAACAAAGCGTGAAAATGGGTGCGGCGACAAGCATTTCTTAACTTAACAAAACGGTTGGCTAATTGATCTATCCCAGTGGTTCCCGAAGTATGGGTCGAAACCAGTCTTGTCGCCATGGGGGCTTTTGGGGGCTTAGCCCCCCAAACAAGGCTCCAAGCTCCCCCAAATTAAAACATGACACACAATAAGTCAGTTGAGATTTTGTCAATTTTTAGAGTGTCAAGCCCCCCTGCACAAACCCAAAGCCCCCGCGGAAACGCAAAGCCCCCTATTGAAAACTTTCTGGCGACGTTTCTGGTCGAAACCCTAACAAATTTCGCGAAGGGTCAAAAAAAGGGCTGACGCCGTGGCGATCCTAACCAGGGTTGTGTATTTCAAACTTTACCACTGCCTGTCTGTGTCTGCCTATTGCGTAAGTTCGTAAAGAAAGTGTAGATTGCTGACATTGAAAACGAATTTTGCAACTTACTCCCAAAAATCATCCATGCAGTCCTTATTTATTTCACACGTTGTTTTTGGCTTAGGTCGCGAGGTGTTCACCAAACACAGATTTGAGTCGAGCTCAAAAAAGTGTGGGAACCTCTGATCTAGCCTTTCTAGCATAAGCGATTGAAGTCTTTATTTTTTAATCCGTTAGTGTTTAAATAACAAAATCAAATCCACGAGAAAACATTCAATTGAGTTTCATTTTCGTTACAGCCGCTTTATCGAGAGGACAGATTGCACGCTATCTTTACGGAATGGAAGTGTCAATGCCCTCAGCATTTTCAAAATTGAGAGTATGTTTGTAGAACAACTTACATTAGATTTTGCTGCTGACTCTTCTCATTGCAGCTGAATGATTTCAAATTTACTGCGGGATAGGGTAGCAATGAACAGCAGATAAAAGTTGAAGCACTTTGAGAGTATGCACAGGTCGGACTCTGATTACTTGACAAAACTGATTGTTTTACTCGCTGGCAAGATAATGGGAAATCATTGATGAAAACGTTAGACCCCACACCTTTGTGATTGAAACTTCACAGTGCATGTTTAACTATCACAACTAAATATCTAGAATGAAAGCTATTGTTGCTAGATAGTGTCTATGACCTAATTCCATAATGTAAAAGTCTGTGGGACTGGCTTGCTTCAACTAGAAGCAATGTTTTGTGGTCAGTTGCATATATTTAGTTGAGAACCAACATTGTACAGGATGAATGTATTCTACTGCAGCAGGCAGACTGGTAGGTTATGAGCGAAAATGAGATTCATGATAATTTCATTTTAACTTCAAAATTATACAGTAGTTCAATCAGGCAGGGCCGCAACCAGCTGAAATTTCGGGTGGGGGTGGTTGTAACTTGTTGTTGTACCTAACAACTAAACACGTTTTTGAAAATTTCAAGAGGGGCAATTGCCCGGATTCCCCGTGGTTGTGGGCCTGCAATCAAGTATGGCTCTAAATCAATACTTACACTGAATTTTATGTATCGCGCTTCCACACCCGATGCATGTCTTTCACGATATGATGTAGCTTGTTGCATATTTTGCAAATTGGTAAAGTCAAACCAAAAATTTTGAAAAGATGCTTCTACTCTTGAAGAAACAATCTTTGTTAGAACATGCAGAAATCGCTAGCAAAATCTTCAATAGGTAATGTTCAACAAGCAACTTTTGCCAAAATAATTAGCCTATCATTTTTTTCTAGTTCATCCTTGACAGTCAGCTTCCTTAGATGATTATTATCACACCACTGAAATACATCAATAGACAATAGTACAGTTGCAGGTGTTCGCGTTCTCCCGAAGGTGTAGAAACCAGCAGGTTTGCGGTCGGTGCGCGTGAGTAGAAGTTGACATCAGGTAGATACATTGCGCCCTAGTGTGAATGCCGGCTGGAAAAGATTTATCGCTGTCTTGATTTGAGGGTAAACATCCTGGAAGCGCAAAACGTAAATTGTCGCAAAGCGTGTTACGCCATGAAGAGATTAACCTCACAGGGAGGCATTGCCATGAAACAGATTTATACATTAATGATTAAACATAACTGACACAAGATACAAGGTGAGATCTGACATCCACTATTATGAATACTGAACAAAAATCGACGCAATACAATGCAGATTGCAGGCACAAACTTTTTCACCATGATCAGGTCATACACAATATAGTGAACTTGGTAAACAGTTTTTGAAAAAATTAATCAAATTTAGCATTTGGAAAATATATCTGAACAGAGAGAAACTTCGAATTCTGATGAAGTCCTGAAGTCATACAAGAAGCAACCACGAATCAACCAATGATTTAGATCAGGGGTGGGCAAACTACGTCCAGTGGGACGCATGCGCCTTGCGAAAGCATTTTGTACGGCCCACAGGGTAGTCACACGTACATAGATAGGAAATATTTCGACTCTATGTTAAACTAATTTTATGGATTAAATTACAATTCCCGAGATTTTATTCCGTCTATGTGTAGTACAGCGTCAGTGTGAAATGAAACAACACAAGGTTATAATAATATTATCAATGAAACGTAAATTGTAACAGAAGTGGACAAATGTAATGTATTCCGCCCACGGTAGCAACAACGTTTTCAATGTGGCCCTCCGTGGAAAATGTTTGCCCATCCCTGATTTGCATCATTTAAATCATTGCTTGTTACGTTCTTGTATTCCATACGAATTTAGTTATCTTTACCAGAAAGCAACTTTTTTGTGAGCTAGAAGGCATTTGCAATATAACGACCTTCTGAAAGACTTCACGCACAAAAACGTTGAAATGATGAAAACATACTTACGAAACGTCACATGCCTTCAGGGCGAAGTTGTCTGACCGTGGATTTGCTCTTGCAAAACTATAATCAGCCCACTTGTGAACGTGGCAAATCTGTCGCAACTGCAGTTGCGAATAAAGAAGGTGGTCAGTAGTAGCAGCAGAAATAGTTTTTTTGCCGCGCAGTTTTGCGGATGTTCCTTTTAGCTCTAAGTGCCTTGCGAGCATTTATTCTAGCTGTTTTGCTTCAGAGAGTGTTTGTTGGTCTAAATTTTTTACATCGTTCAGCAGTGCATGTGCAGGTAAACTGTAGCCTACATCAAAGAAATGTTGCACGGTGCACGTGGCACTTTCCAATGGATGATGCAATAGAATCACAAAGAACGTGTAAGGCACCCCCCGAAAAAGTCAAAAGAGGGAAAAGCAAATCTTCTAATAATATTACGGAAGGCTTGTCTGGCGCTGTAGACAACACATGAAGTCCAGCCAGTTGTTTCGCAGAGTGCTTTGAGACAAACTACTGAAATCGTATAGCCCATGGAAATAGATCTCTGTTTCAGGAAATATCTTAAGGAATTGTAATGTATAATGCAATTCAAGGTTAACAGGAAATCCCCAAAACAATAATGTTTTAGATGCAATCGATTTGGAAACGTTGAAAAGTTGCAAGAGCAAAGACCAAGATTTTCACTGTGGATAAGAATACAGTAAGATGAACTGTGATTGTCCGATAAAAACATGCATGAATTGTGAAGGAAGCTATTCTGCAACAGATATAATGTGTGTGCATTGCAAGTACGAATCTGAACTTGTTCAAATAAAAATAATGTCTATTCACGAGTGATAATAGCCAGAACAAACAACTTGATACATGGATTGGTAAAGCAAATACGGTATCACGTGAGCTTTATCGTTTTGTGGTCAAACAATGGGAGCTTCTTAACACCGCAAAGCTGTTAATTTTTAAATCGGTCTTCGTTCTGATCTTCACCTATACCAGTGTCCCTCAAACCTTTTTATTCCATCGCCCCTTTTCACTCTCGACATATCGTTTTCGACCCCAAGCCTGATAAAGCAAACACAGCATTGGCGGATCCAGGGGTGGCAGTTTGGGGCAACTGTTCCCCCACAGGCCTGTGGCGCCCCCTTAAAACGGCATCCCTCTGATAAAAATGCGCCCCTTTGTGGTGCCTATCGAAGTAGAAACAAAAGCAAAAATACTCAGTCTAAACTAAACAGTGGTTTACATTCGTTGAATTTCAGTATTTACATGACAGACTTTGACCCAGCCTCTTACCGATTAGAATCAACATTGCTATTGTTTCGGAATAGTACTCCTGTTCCCTTATTTCTTTGTCGTGTGAGAACTGCCCAGCAATTACAAACACGATCTCTTTCGCTTGCACAGTTATGACCTTGCCGTTGGGCTGTGCAAAATTGGTCTGTTTCAAGTTCATTTTTTTAATGCTTGGTTGAGCTTTGAAAGGAAAGGCAGTAGTGAAGTTAGGAACGCAATAAATATGTAAAACCTAGAACCGACGCAAAATTTTAGAAACCTGCANAGCGAAAAAACAGTTTCAGGTCTGCAATCAGTGCAGTCCGTGAGTCCGCTCCGCAGTACGTCTGCATCTTATTATTGCAACACCAAGGTAAGTGGATGAGTTTTATGTCGGAACTAATGACCTTGATTGAACCGTATTGCAGCTCGTGAAAAGCTACAACAACATTCGTACGTTAGCAGGGGCGTAACGAGATTAAATGGAGGCAAGAAGCAAGTTTGGCGCCCACATGTTAGAACCTGAGGTCTTTCGGAAGCAAATGTACTCTATTGAAGAAAGAATTTGTGACATTGTCGGGACTTTTCGGCCCCCTCCACAGTCGTCCGGCGCCACCCACAGTGATTCGGCACCTCCATAATGATCTGGCGCCCCAGGAATTGTGCCCACCTCGTTACGACCCGGTACGTTAGCAAACAATTTGCCGGTTTCTGACAAAAATTCATTGAGCATGCCTATTTTTTCGGTCACAGACGAATTTTTTTTAAATGAGTGAAATATTAAGTCAATTCGGTCATAATCTCCGAAAAGGTAAGCTAGTGAATACTGTTACGACGTGTTACAATACTATTACAGGACAAATGACCGAGTTATCTTAGCGAAAAAGACAGGAGCGTGCTCCAGTAGCTCAAGGAATTATGACCTAACAAAGAAATTCTGCAACACCTACAGGGACGTAACAAGGTTAGATAGCGCCCGGGACAAGAAGCAAGTTTGGCGCTCCCATGTTCGAACCTGAGGTCTTTCAGAAGAAATGCACTGTATTGAGGAAAGTACATTGTTGGGACTTATTTTGCTGTATATTTGTACTATAGAAAGGTCATTATTGGGTCGTTTTATACTAAATGTACTGTATTGAAGAAAGTACAATTTTGACATTGTTGGGACTTTTTGGCGCACGCCACAGTCATTCGGCGTCCCCATAGTGATTTGGCTTCCGGAAAACTGTGGCTCCCTTTCCCCCCATCGTTATGCCCCTGAACACCTCACTCCGCCAACGGGGACAGCGCAGCATAGCTATGAATCATTGCGTGGTAGCAAGACGCGCCTCAACAAACCATGTACTCACTTCTCAACAGTCAGCTCTAACGCATAAACTTCGGCAAAATGCGAGCTATCTACAGCTTGGTGGAATGATTAATTGGCTATACGCGGTCATGACAATTTTTGCTCAACGCTTCAATATTTGCAGTTCAAAATTTGAGAGGAGTACGGCGCTTATTGCCCCTCCTGGTTACGCACCTTGCAACAGTGACTGATGGCCATATGGTTTTGTCTTGATCGTTTTGTTGCAAGTGCAAACCCGTAGACAGCTCACGCCGCCCACGAAAAGACAAATTTGACATGGTTGGCGAAATCTGCAACCAACAGCACAATGCGTAGCTTATTGGCTAAATCAGGGGTCTCCAAACTACGGCCTGTGAAGAAATTTTGTCATTGATTAAAAAATAATAAATTTACGAAAATTTTTGATTTGGTAGAATACAACACACCCTGAAACAATCACATTACGTAAGACGTCCGGCCCTCGACATGTTCTATATTACCTTATTTTGCCCTCGGACATAAAAATGTACATACTTCTGGGCTAGATCATTCTACGTAAACCACATACATTTGAGTAAAAAAGCATAAAAACAAGGCAGATTTTAACCTCTTCACTGGTATCTGTCGGCTTGGCTGAGTTGATGGTTTTAAATGGGTTATAGGCTGTTTCCCACTTGTGTTTGCTGGCCTGGATAGAAGCAGACCCATCGTTAGATCAACTGCATTTGGGGTTGCTTAAACGTGTTCGGGGGGTCGTAGTAGTGTATGCAAAATTGGAAATTGACTTTGTCAGGGAGACTAGAGGTTGAGTTTGGAGGTATTCACTGTGGATTTGAGGATGTCATCCCGACTGCCCCTACTTCTTTTGAACAGTGTCATACCATTTCTTCATAATAATCTGGACTGGTGAGATTGATGTTTTTTCTTCACATCAGCAGTCCAGTGCCAAAATAAGTGAAACAGTATTAAACACTTGATTGAAATTCTACTTATATTAGTGGCGTTAAATGTACTTTAGAGCAATATGCTTTCAAACTCAGTGTGAACCTATCATGCGATTATGAGATGGTTTTTCACGACAGCCAGCAAAGCTACCTGTAATGGGAGTAAAATCATAGCAAATGTCTTTCATTCATTTTTTGTTTTTGAATTGCCGTTTCAGCAATAAATGTGCTTTTTACATGCATGCAACTGCACAGGATTCGTCTGGAAGTTTGATGGTCATTTTACTATTTTTTCGACTCCTAGCTTGGAAATTGAATTGTCACTTCCGAGTGTACGAAGCACCATTCTANTCCTAAGCAGTTCGGAATACGTTTCAGACATTGTTTTTTTCCGATGTGTGGATATCCAAAACAGCGTCAAACACTAGCGTGCAGCATGTTTAGGGCAGTGGTCTTCAAGTCCGGGGCTGCGAAATTACAAAATGTATGCTGGTGGTGACACCACTCGCTTTCTGGGCATATGATTGGTCTACTCTTTCCTGTTGCGAGAGTACTCCCGGGACGTGGTAAAATTGTGAAGCATTCGCCGGTTCGCGGTTACAAAAGGGTTGGTGACCACTGCCACAACGTATATCTTTCAAACACTTATTGTAGATATAAAAGATTGTTTAGGACACCCACAGCGTTCTCAGTTACGTGCAGCTTGTAAAAAATAGGATCTATCGTTTTGGACTTGCTTCAAACGTTTTGTGAATTAATGATAAAAGGCGATTTGATTCCCTGAAAGATAGCATAGTTCGACCAACAAAAATGGCCATTTTCTTGACCTACAAAAAGTAACAACTTTTGTGTGATACCCAAAGATTGTCGCAGAGAAGCTGGGGTATTTAAACAAGAGAACAAGTGAAGACTTTTTGGCGCCCCCTTATTTGACTGCTCTCCCCCACAAACGCCTGGTCTGGATCGGCCACTGAATCACAGGATTCTAAATTTGAAGAATTTTATTTAAAGAAAGTATTAAATAGCTGAACCAAGCCATTAAAAAGCTGAACTAAGCAATTGGATTGCGACGCTTATATTGCGTTCAGGATTCTTGTGAAAATAATCCAGGGCTACGGAGCCGGGGCGCCGGAGCTGGGCATTTTGCCTGGAGCCGGAGCTCAAATTAAAAATCAGAAGGAGCCGGAGTTCAGTTTAAAAGTTAGGACCGGAGCAGGAGTTATGGCCATTTGAGAGGTAGCTCCGTTTCTGGGTCCTTTCCTAAATGCTAACGGTTTTGCCAAATGGGCTTACGAGTGTTCTTTAAAGCACACTAAACGCGATTGCTATGAGTTACGACACCAGACTGCAACAATGGATCTGCAAGCCTTTGATGTTTCTTTGGTTTAATATAATCGCTGAAGCTGTGACATCGCAGCTGACAGGCGTTACTTGCTAAAGAATGGTCCTCAAACACTGTTCTAAGAGCCGCATGCAACCCCCTAGCATCCTTTTTGAGGCTTTAAGCAATCCTTCTGTAACAGATTCTATTTGAATAAGAGCTGATGATGCCTATTTCGTGGGCGAAATATATACTGTGTAAAAGCTTAGTGTCTGAATCTTTGCTGGGAAAGGATCCCTTTCGATGGGCAGTGGCTTTCAGTAACATCTCTAATATTTTGTGTAACAGACTGCGTTAGTGCAATAAAAAAAAGGTGTGAATTGTCTTGTGATAAAATTCAATTTTTTGTGCGGATCTCTAAAAAATCGTACATCCGGATTTGGCTCTCTTCAGCGAAGTGGTTGAGGACCACTGTTTTAGAAGTAAGAAAAACATTAACTGCTACAACATCTTACTTTGTAGTCAGAATGATCAAACGGGGTCTGTAGTATTGTAGCGATCTAAAAAGAACTGAACTAAAATGAGCAGGTGTATAATAAATATCCAGAGCCTGAGCCATGAAAAAATAGAGCTCCGGAGCAGGAGCTACACTCATGAAAACGAAGAGCTCCGGAACTGGAGACATCTTCATGAAAAGAAGAGCTCCGGAACCGGAGCTGTAACATTTTTACGATGGCTCCGCATCCCTGAAATAATCCACACTGTAGCCGGGCACATTGACGATCCAGAGTAAAAATTCAACAGATAAATTGCTTAAGCACCAACGATTATCATAGTAAATTAAAATTTGCAAGGAACTAACAAGTCATAATAGTAGGATACTGAAGTTAACTCAATGATCGATTAGTGGTTGAGCATTTTCGCCCCATTGTTTTTTTTTCGCCCCCTTGCCCACTGGAAATTCGCTCCCAAGGGGGCGATACCTCCCACTTTGAGAAACACTGACCTATGTATTTCGCCCACTTTGAGAAACACTGACCTATGCCCCCTAACGCCCCCTTTGTTTTTTTGCACCCTTGCCCATCAAAAATCGCCACCAAGGGGGCGATTCCGCCCACTTTGAGAGACACTGACCTATGTACGGTCACAAATCTAGGGTAACGAAGGAAAGAGTGCTAACTCAAGTACAAGCGGCAGAGATTTTTGTGAAAAGTTTAGGAGTAACACTTCGCGACAAAGTGTGCAGTTGTGAAAGTCATGAAACCTTGAATGTAGAATCACTTCTCCCAATAGAGAGATCTCAGCTATTTGTGAGCAAAATGCCCAGGAAAGATAGGCGCGGCGGTTTCTGTGGGCTAAACCAAAATGTTCCAGGAAAGACCGGCGAGGCGAGTCCTGGTGTCCTGCTGGCTGCTCCTCCGAGAAAACTTCCCAGATGTCCATGTATTGTGATTACCAATCTCAAACCTTGCTTGGTCCTGTCTTGGTGTGGACCAGCGGAGCTATGAGGTTTCTGAAAACAGTAAGGAATTTCGAGACCACCTCAGTCGCTGCTCCTGCCTGCCTCCAGAGAGAAGCGAGTGTGAGAATCACGTAACGAATGGGAAAAATCTATATTAATTTATGCAGAGACTTATCAAAACCTGCAAAAGTTAATATTTGAAGAGATAAAGATCTCCCTCCTTTGTACCACATTCAAACTTATAGAACGCTTAATCTTAAAACGAATCAACTCTGTAGTTGAAAAATTCTTACCTCGCGAGCAGGCGGGGTTTCGCAGTGGGCGCTCTACGGTGGACCAAGTTGCTTCTCTTACGCAGAACATCGAGCAAGCGTTCGATGACAAAAATGTCTGCGTAGCTATTTTTCTCGACCTTACAGCAGCTTACGATACTGTATGACATCTCGGTCTGCACCTGAAGTTCTTAAAAGTACTAGCATGTCAACCCGTGGTTAACTTCATCATGGAACTGCTGTACTCGAGATCCTTCGTGCCATATACCAGCGACGGACAAGCAAGTCGCCCCTTCAGAACCAAAAACGGAGTCGCACAAGGATCTGTTCTCGCCCCTTGTTTGTACAACATCTACACAGCAGATTTTCCGGAAACGTCGGC